>Ga0265780_10000188_pt1 | contig 100899 bp, 79 predicted proteins | sample P1T30metagenome_FD_192432 | JGI IMG/M metagenome (GOLD analysis project Ga0265780, IMG submission 192432) | Plant litter microbial communities from East Loma Ridge, Irvine, California - P1 T30 | ecosystem: Environmental > Terrestrial > Plant litter > Unclassified | place: USA: California...
GCCTGGCCCCTGATCAAGGAGAAGGCGGGGGCGATTTAATTTGTTTCGTGGCATCCTTGACGTACAGAATAGAATCTCTATAATGCCTGCCTGTTGCGACAACAACGCAACAGAATGAAAGACGAAGCGGGAGTAGCTCAGTTGGTAGAGCGCAACCTTGCCAAGGTTGAGGTCGAGAGTTCGAGACTCTTCTCCCGCTCCAAAGATTGCAAAGCTGTAAAGCGATCTTGGAAAAACGTCAAAGTTCTGTCATAATCGTTGTTCTGTACGCGGGAGTAGCTCAGTTGGTAGAGCGCAACCTTGCCAAGGTTGAGGTCGAGAGTTCGAGACTCTTCTCCCGCTCCAGTTTTCTGAACTGGCGCTGCAGTCGGTAGTAAATTGTAAGGCTCCATGCGGGAGTAGCTCAGTTGGTAGAGCGCAACCTTGCCAAGGTTGAGGTCGAGAGTTCGAGACTCTTCTCCCGCTCCAGAATTCAGGAAGATCTATTCTTCCCTTGTTGATGTGCTTCATAACCGCTCACATCGATCAAGCGCACTATATCCTCTGGCGAGGTAGCAAAGCGGTTATGCAGCGGCCTGCAAAGCCGTCTAGGTCGGTTCGACTCCGATCCTCGCCTCCAGATCTTCATAGTACGGGCCCATTTGGGGCCCGTTTGCATTGGGTTCAACACCACACGCCTAGTGTGGTGCACCACACCTGATAACGGCCAAATGGCCGTCGCTTGGCCGTTTACATTTTGGTGCCACGTTCTATGATCTATGCATCATGGCGACCATCATCAAGCGTCCGTACGGGTACCAGCTGAGGGTCACCCACAAACTTCTTCCGAAGCCGCTATATCACACCTTCGACGACTACGAGACTGCCGAGCAGTATGGGAAGCAGCTCGAGGCCCTGTTAGCGCAAGGAATTGTGCCGGCAGCACTCTTAGAAAAGAAGGGCTCAAAAGGAGAAACATGGACCGTTCACAGATGCGTCGCTGAGTACGTGCGCCATAACTCGGTCCCTCTCTCTGATCGCAAGCTTCTGGACACACTGCTGCCCAGTGTCGCCCTCATCTCGACAAACATGTTGAACTATGAGTGGGCCGAAGCATGGGTCAGGCAGATGAAGCGCGAGCAGCATCTAGCGCCCTCGACCATCAGGCATCGGCATGGCGCGCTTGCCAGGTGCCTGGACTGGATGATACGCAAGCATCCTGACATCATGGTGGCGAACCCCCTCCGGCTGCTGAAACGAGGTTTCTCGAGCTATACCGAGGGCGACGCGGAAGTTCTCGCTAAGGCCGGCAAGCTGCCGCGGTATGATGAGCAGCGCGATCGACGGCTTCACGAAGGCGAGGAGGAGCGTATCCTCGAGAAGTTATCTGACTCACCCGACGAACGAATGCTTTTCCAGCTCGCCTTGAATACCGCGATGCGGCTTAGAGAATGCTATACGCTCGAACTGTCGCAAATTGCGCTACAGAAGAGAACAATTACGCTGGAGCGAACGAAAAATGGCGATAACAGGCAAGTGCCGTTGCCTAGCACGTTGATTCCGTTACTGTCGAACTATATATCCGAAAAGAACTTGGATATCCAAGTGCGAAATCGAATAATTCTTCCATATTGGTCAGGGGATCGGGATGAGCGGGTCCTCGATAAAGTTACTGCTGAATTATCCGCGCATTTTTCTGTAATATTTCGCGAGGTGGGACTGCCGGATTTGCACTTCCATGATTTACGCCACGAAGCTACTTGCAGGCTTTTTGAAAGAACTAAACTGTCAGATACCCTAATTGCAAGGATTACCGGACACCGAGATCCTCGCATGCTGAAGCGTTATGCTAGTCTTCGCGGAAGCGATCTGGCCTCTCAGCTTTGGTAGGGTGTCGCAGGAGGTAATCCAGGGAGTAGCGGAGGGGCGTGGCGACGAGTGCGAGGCTTCAGCACTGCAATTGGCTGAACAGGTTCCGTCTCTTTCTGAAGAACATTGTGCTCACTATCTCTCGTGGCGCGACGCTTTTCTGTTTCTTCGGCAATGCGCTTGCGAAGAAAATCGAGCACGTCTTCTCGAAGGAAAATCCAGCCCTTGCCGATCTGCGCACCAGGTAATTCGCCCTTACGAGCCAATTGCGAAATAGTCTCGGCTCTGGCACCCAGATATGCGGCGGCAGTTTGAAGGTCCATGGTTTCAAATGTCGTCATGACAGGATTACTCCGCTCGTGCTTGTTGAAAAGATCTGCAGCAAGATCTAAAAAATCACGTCACTTTTATTTAATTGAGTGACATAGGTGACTTTATGCCTCCAAGGTTTGCACTGCAATCACGCCTTGACGACTTTTTGTTTACGCTCAGGCCGCAACTATAGTGAAGTTCGGATGAATATTCTGGCTATCGGGAATTTGATACTGCGATATAGTGCATCCGTGCCAATCCAGAAGCTTTTCGCCGGCACGTAGCCGATTTCGTAACAGAGACAGTCGGCGTCTGCGGAAAATTCATTGCTCGAAGCACCAGGATAAGAAGTATTCCACCTTAGATTGTTACGGAGAAAAATCTTCATTCCACACTTGTGAGGGAGACATCGGTCGGCTATGCAACTGTCGAAGGGAATCGACTGATACATTCCGAGTTGGCAGATCACGTGCGCTTCCACTCTGCTAGAATACTGTATAAAAAAACAGTATTTGGTGATGTATGGACGTTCAAGTGGTGAAGATGAGGAAAGCTGGAGTCGAGATCGACCGGCACATGCTTGGCCAGGCGGTCGGCCAGCGAGGAGTCTTGCTGATCATTGACGTCACCGACCAAGGGCGACGGCGACCATGTAAGGTTGCGCGGCTTCTTCAAGATGGCTCGATAAGGTCTGAGTTGTCCGATGTGCATGTCGTCTGGCTCAACGAGAGGCGCATGACGCTGACGGGATTCGAGCGTGGATTGAGTGCGGCGGGGCAGGTTGCTGACTATGCGCAGTCGTGGCTTATCACCTTCGTCGAGCCAGGTTCGGTGGATGGCGCGCGGCAACGATGAATCCTGCGCGCTACGTTACGTGAGCTTCGCGTTTCTGGTCATGCTCTGTACTCGTCCAGGTCGTCCTCCGATTCCGGCTTCGTTGATATCAGTCCATCGACAACAGTAGCCAGGAAAGCTGCACGGCGGCGACCTGCTTCATCCAGATCCAGCGTTCCGCCGGTCGCAAGCAGTCGCAGACCAATGGCGGCATCAGCAAGGTTCCGGTCGTCGCAGGTGTATGTTGCCGTACTCAGCGCCAGCGCGCCGGCGATCAGCCGGGGCCGATTTCCTGCAGGGCGTGCATTCGCTAGATCGCGCAGCACCTCGGCTGCATCCAGCAGGCTCACGACACGGCTCCGTCGGAACAGAGGCGCACCTTCATGCGCTTGTTCCACGAATTCGCATCTCTCGGCATCCACGTCGACGCGCCATCCTGGTCGTTGCCGCCGGTAGCGAGCCAACTACACCCCATCTCGTCCACGGCTACGCATCCGGGGCGCCACGCTTCGGCATCGCGTAATGCGTTCACCCATCCCTGTGCGATGCCATCGAAGACAACGACGACGCCACCCCGGCCGACGTAGCCGCGCCGAACACGCCATTCTAGTGCGGTTTGTAGGTCTTCCACGGCGCCACCTCCTATCGAATCGGTTCTACGTTGGACACGTCAGGGCGGCAATCGTTTCCTGCGCAGTCGCACCAGCCCCGCCTCCAGGAGCATTAGGCGCCAGGCCGCATACGCGATCTTTGCATGCGTACCGGATGAGGCCGGAGCTAGCCAGCGCCGGACAGCCCGGCCGTCCCGGACTCCTACCAGCGCCGCCACCTGATCGGCGGTCAACCTGAGCATGTCGATCACCACCCTGATATCTTCTGGCTCCGGAACTTGATAACCGTCATCGGTGTAAAGGCACAACGTCGCTGGCGCCGGCCTAGTCATGACTTACGCACCGGGAGCTTGGCCTGCAGGAACGTTGGGACTGCATACTCGGCATCGGCACGGGGCGACAACGTGCGTGGCTTGCCATATGAGCGATAGGTTCGACGAATAGATTTCGGAAGGCGCCTGGCGTTTCGGGCCTGCGCACTGCAATTCATCGGGTCGAGCGAAAGGTAGGCATGGATCAGGGGCTCGTTCGCCAGCATGCGGCGTGCCACCATCGTCACGCAGTGGACGTCATGGCCCTGTGCACCCTGCAGCACGCCGTCGCAGTTCAGGCAGTAGAGGTGTCCGCCGACCACTTCGGCATAGCCTTCCGCGATCTTCTCGACGCACTGGCGCCACCCTTCCGGCGCCAGCTCGAGGTGCTGGGCGCTGAGTTCCGTGAACACTGATTGAACTGATCGAGGATCGACCGTATTCATGATAATGACTCCTGTCGAAGCTTGGTCGGGATGACCTGGCATATAGACAGGATAGGTCTGAACGACCTAACGCCGATTGAGGTAAATCAGGTCTTATCGACCTACCTTGACAGGTCTTCAGCGTTGTCGGTCCCATGTTCGCGAAGACGGTTTTTCACCTGTTCGATCAAGGCTCGTTGCATCTGGCGCCGCTCCGAATCGAGGGGGGCCATGTCCCTGGCAAATCGCTCCACTTGGTCGGCGAGGTCGGAGTCACCCTCGCGACGCAGTCGGGCAGCATTTCCCGCGAGTTCGCGCAGCACATCGCGCCGCCGCGCCGCCATCGCGATTTCCCATGGCTTCGGTTCGGTCCTGCCTTCGCGCAGTTCCTCTGCCGCAGCATGGAAACGGGCCGCCTTGGCTTGCGACGGATCGCGCGAACTGCGGCGTAGTTTGGCGTCTTGATACCGCTTCTGGACATGCCACTCGGCGCTGCTCACCGCCTTGCGCGACCGTCCACGCTCCGCGCGCGACGTCGCATTCGCGTCGATGCCGCGTGCGCGCAGCTCCGCGGCGAATTGCTCGCGCCAGGCGCGCAGGTCGGTCTTGCGAATGTGGATTCGATTGCCATTCTCGTCCTCTGCGCGCAGGATCAGGTGTACGTGCGGGTGTTCGGGAGCGTCCTTTGCTGGATCGGTCTCATGCGTATGTAGCGCCATGAGGTACTGGTGGCCTTGGAAGCGTGCTTGCGCGACTGCTTGGACTGCTTCAAGAATCTTCTCCGGGTCGGTCCTGGCTGGCATGGAGAAGATGATGTTAAACGAGGGATGCAAAGGCTCGTTCTTCATGCCCTTCATCCTTTGCATGTCGAGGTTCCACGACGCGTGCTTGTCACGCACCTCTTCGCGGCCCTCGCTGCGTTCTCCGTTCTCGTCGAACGTCGGTAGCTGACCATTACGCGAGATATACATCATGTAGCGCAGAACGCCTTCGACCGCAGCATGGTCGCTGTCTTGCGACCGACGGCTGCCCTTTACGTTAATGACGACCTCGGGGGCGCGCTTTACAGTGAGGCGCAACCGTTCCTTGATGGAGGCCCAGTCCCGATCGCGCCAAGCTTGCCCTGATCCTTTCGGCGAGTCATTTGATACGTTTTCGTTCGTGGGGCGGAAAACCAGCATCTTCATTCCTGGCCGTCGACCAGGACGAGCATCGCCCAGTAGTTCATGCTTCTGCATCGCACACCCCCCATCCACGCACGTTCGCTTGCATAAGATTTTTGACAGTGGTGGACTCCAGTTCGATGAGCATCTTGACCAGTTCGAAATCCAGCGATGTCACGAGGTCGGCATGCTCCAGCGACGCATTTAGTTTCCTGGCGATCTGGTTGATGTTCCGACCCAGGTCCGCCAACTGTCTTGCCACTTGTCGAACGGCGTTGATCTCGGCTTCACAAAGCACTGGCGACCTTGCAACGTGTGCGCGAAAGAGGTTCGCAAGATACGTCCCCCGATACCAGAGCCGTTCCTGCGCCAGTCTTCCCAGCTCCTGGAAATAGTAGGGCTCGAGGCGTACGAAGACCTGCTCAGTCTTCGCTTCGACCTCTCTCGTCTGCACGGTTACCGTCGGCGTCCAAGGCGTTTTCCGAAATACCTGGTCTTCGACCTGACCTTGGGCGAGAAAGTCAGCGATGATCGCCGCGGCCAGGCGCGAGGAAGTTGTGCCGCGTGACCGCGCTACCAGATCGAACTGCGCTTTTATCTCATCGGTGACGATCGTTCCTATCTGTGCCATTTGCATCCTCCACAAATTTCCAATGGTTGCGAATCGACTTCGGTAAATTTCTGGTCGCGCGGGCCTCCGGTTTTGTCTTGCTCGCGGTTTTAGGTCTTGGGCAGGATAGACTGTCGTCTTAAATGCTTAATCTCTTCGAGATCAAGCATCGGTCCTCGCCCTTCGGGCTGCGGGCGCACAGCTCATATGTCGCGAACAATCGCGGTCCCGTCAGGCGCCACGAAGCGCAATGCCGCATCATAAAAAACCGAAGCGGCGGTCGATGCAATCGCTAGGCCAGCGCCAGACAACATGGGTAGCTGCAGATCGGGCCGAAGCAGCGCACAGAACACAAACACGACGACACCGACGACGGTCGCTACACCCGCGACCGGAAGTAAAATCCGACCAATCAGAAGCAACATCACGTACAGGCAAAACCTGACCACGGCAAACATGCCACTAGCAGCAATTCCCAGCAGCGCTTTCGTCGAGTCTTTCATTGAACACTCCCTCTTTACCGGATGACGCAACGTCATCGACTCCTCGAAAACTCCAAGTCCGCCAACCTCACTTCGGTTCTTTCGCCATCAATAGAAATCGTCACTTTTGTTTCCGACGACACCGTTGCATTGCGCCCCCTGTACCGCACTGGAATATCTAGATCACTGGCGTCGCCGCGTAAGGCCGGATCGCCAGTTGACCTATTCGGGCCAGATGACTGGCGAGACGGCGCAGTCGCCGAGGCCGTAGGGGGCGAAGGAGGCTGCAAAATTACGTCATGACGTAATCCGCGGGCTGGTGTAGCTCGGGTAGCGCATTGCAGTCCTTCATCACCACCATTCAACAAAGGCTCATGACCTTGAGGGCGTGCAACGATTACGTCATGACGTAACCCATCCAGCAGGTCCCTGATCGAATCCCTGGTGATCCTGACACCACTCTGGCACCATGCATCGATCTGCTCCGGAAACTCGTCATGCGCGCGCCGCAAGTCGTACAACGTCCGCGGCGATCGAACCGCGTTCGCATATGCCTGATGCACGCAGCCCGGAGCATCGACTAAAGCCAAGTGTTCGGTCACATAGTTCAGCCCCTCCTTCCCGAGTCGCTGCGCGATCTCGGTCTTCGACTGACCTGCATCGAGCTTGCGCTTGATGAAGCCCGCGATCGCCCAGATCGACAAATCACTGCGGTGCAAATTCTCGGCAATCTGGTCATAGCTGTCGAAGTTCGGATCGACGAAGTAGGGGATCGTGACGAAGCCCGCAGCTTCGGCCGCATCGTATCTGCAATGCCCATGGTTGATGACCCAGGTATCCGATTCCGACGGATGGGGACGTAGCGAGATCGGCGACTTGACGCCACGCTGCCGGACGTTTTCGTTTAACTCGATCTGCTGTTGCTGTTCTTCGGGAGTACGCAGGTGCAGAGGCGGCCGTGGATTCTCCGGGTCCCTGACAATCTTCGCGAGAGGCATTTCGGGAGGACGACCGTCAGCCTGCGGTGACGCCTTGCCAGCCTGCTTCAATGCGGTCAGCGCCCTCATGTCGCCACCTCCTTCGCGTCCATCAGTTTCTTGAAGTAAGCGAAGACGGTAAGGATCTCCTTCCCAGCGTCCCGCGCTGCGGTTTTAACGTGATTCCCGTCGTCGCTACGCAGTCTCCATACCGGTACCCTCGCGCTGACCGCTTCCCGATAGGCTTGCCGGTCCGTGATGGCATACGGAACCATCAGGTCTCCATGTTCCTCAAGTAGCCGACCGAATTGCTTCACCTGGAAAGGTTGGCGCGGGTCGTATTCGTTGATCAGGATACCGAGAAAGGTCAATTTCTCATTTCTCATGCGCGGGTCGGAGTGCGTCTGTATTCCTCCAATGCGGCCGATGGTTTCAACCGATTCCCGGATACTGTGTTCGTCGATTTTGGTAGGAACTGTTACAAAATCAGAGGCAATCAGAAAGGCATTGGCAATACGGCTATTAGCTCCCGCAGTGTCGAAGACGGCATATCGGAAGTGGGGCGCCAGTTCCGTTAGCCGGGCTTGCAGATTGATGACCAACTGCAGATCATCGATCGAGGATTCTTCAATCTCCCGAAGTGCCTCGCGATCCGAGGCAATCAAGCTCAGCATCCCGGATGGCGTAGATTTCTCAAGCGGGATATTGCCAAATAGATGATGAGTGCGGATTCGAGGTAATTCATATTCGATCATCATGTCATTGGTGTCTTCCTGCTCATCGCCATTAATAATCAGCGTGGGGTTGCCGGCTTCAGCCAAACAATGCGAGAAATTGCAGTTGGTGTTTGTTTTCCCAACTCCACCTTTCTGATTTACAGCAGCGAACTTTCTCATCTTCGCCCCCTTGTCTGTAACACGTTTGCGAGCTCTTCAACAACCTCTGCATACTCCGCTGGGAGAATCACTTCCACCGTCCTCCACCCCTCTGGCGGCACGCCATGTTTGAGATGAGCCATCCACGCGCGTGCAACCATCGCGCTGACGGCTTCTTTACTCATTCCCAATTCGGCAGCGATGTCTTTTTGCATAATTCCATCAACCAAAATTCTACGAGTTGCGTCAATATTTTTTTCGCTGAATTTATTCAGGTAAACGCGGATTGAGTCGAATTCTCTTTCTGTGAGTTTCTTTTTATTTCCCACGAGTCCACTCCCTCTTGCACGAGTCCGTGCTGCGTCTACTATATATAACTTAAGTGTTAAGTCAACACGGTAGGTTTGCGATTTCTCAAAGCGATGGAACAGGTCATTGGATAATTTTTGAATCAGCATAAAAGCGTGGGCAGGCTTAATTTGTCCTTATGGGAAACGGCGATTTAGGGCAAGCAGCTTAAACTTCACCTCCATTTAATAGGAAATTTATTTATGGCTGTATTTCGTAAGGTTATTTTTTTCCTAATTGGATGTTCCGCTAATGCGATAGCTCAGTCTTCTTATCCTGTGATCGATAAGGAGGTGCAGCAAGCACGCGATCAGGAGCGTCACCTGATCCTCAACACAGAACTGTTGGCGGAATATCAAGAATTGGCCTTGGCGGCAAGTGGATTAGCCGCGAACCCGACGAAGGAGCTGGCCGCCAAGGCACACCGCCACAACGAAAACATCAAAGCGCTTCAGCGAGAGCTTCATAACGCCAAAGCCGCGCAGGCGCCGGTGCGCGTTGTGGTCAATTCCGGACGTCCGGCGGCTCGACCACCGACTGGGGGCGCGGCAACTGTTGCGGCCTACTGGAACCCTTACAACCGCGCGATCGATGCCAGCTCACCCACCGTTTCTTCAACCACCCCGAGGAGGGACGCACCATGAGTACCAAAGTCAACCGCGCACTCACCACTGCCATGCTGGCCGGCCTGTGCGCCTTGCAGATGTCCCCAGCATTCGCCCAGTTCACCGGAACCGGCACGCAAGCAACGAATTGGGTCGTGGAACTGCTGACCCCGATTATCCCGTTGGCAGTTGCCGTGATTGGCATCCTGGCCTGGACCGGGCGTGTCAACTGGGGCTGGTTCATCGGCGCGATTGTCGGGACCATCCTGTTCTTCGGCCGGGACCAGGTAGTCAGCATGCTGCGTGGCTGGACGGGAGCCTGACATGGACGTCGAGGACGGCGTCAACGTCGACACGCTCGCGGTCGGACTCACCCGGCCCTCGACGATCCTGGGCGTGCCCTACGGAGCCGTGATGTTGAACCTGCTGGTGTCGGTCGAGGCCCTGTCCGTGACAGAGAACCTGATCTGGTTACTGATGTGCCTACCGGTCCACGGCATCTTCTATCTCGTCACGCTGAAAGATCCGCGCACGTTCGAGCTGATCGGACTATGGGCGCGGACCACTTTCGGCACGTTGATTTCGTCGAGGTGGTACTGGTCTGCATCTTCGTACAGCCCGCTGACGTTCAGGGATCGCCCGGGTTTCTTCAAACGGTGGCGCCTGCAGCGCCGCCAGCAGCAGGGAGAACGATCATGAATATTTCAGAGAAGCGGCGCGAAGCCGCGCGGCGCGAGACCCCCGCCGCCAGGTACCTACCGTACCAGGGGCACCTGACACGCAACATCATCGACACAACTACTGGTGAGTGCCTGTGCGTGCTGCGCCTTGCCGGAGCTGCCTTCGAATGCGCCGACGATGACGTGATCAATAACCGCCATGACCGCCTCAACCGCGTAATGATGGGTTTGGCCGATCCGCGCATCGCCGTCTGGCAGCACATCGTGAGGCGGCAGGAAAACCAGTACCCGGAGGGCGAATTCGCCCCTGGCTACGCGCGGGAACTCAACGATCGCTTCCGGGCAAAGGTGGGCGCGGAGCGGCTGATGGCGAACGAGCTCTACCTGACGGTCGTCTTGCGTCCTCACAGGTCGAGGACGGAAAGTGTGCTTGCCTCATTGTTCTCCGCAAGGAGCGCCGAAGAAATTAAGCGCGCCCGGTCCAGGCAGCTGGCCGAGCTGGAACGGATCGTGACCGACCTCGTTGCAGCGCTGGCCTACTACGAGGCCGAATGCCTCGAGCTGTACGAGCGCAACGGCGTCTTATTCTCCGAGCCAGCGGAGCTCTTCAACTTCCTCATGACCGGGAAGTGGGAGCGAGTTCCTTACGCCCCGGTCCCGATAAACCGTCTGATCGGCGGGATGCGGCCGGTCTTCGGCGACGAATCCGTCAAGGTTCTCAATCCGGACGGTACCCACTTCGGCGCCATGCTCGGCATCGAGGCCTATCCATCGGAAACCAATCCGATGTTCCTTGACGACCTGCTGACGCTACCATTTGAGCTGGTGGTCACGCAGTCCTTCGAGTTCCATGCCAAGGACGCGGCGCTTCTCAAGATGCAGATGCGAGGCCGTCGCATGGAGAACGTCGGCGACGCAGCGCAATCGCAGATCGACGAGATCCCCGAACTCGCTGACGACCTGGTCGCCCGCCGCACGGTGCTAGGCGCGCATCACTATAGCGTGCTGGTGAAGGCTGCGAGCCTGGAAGAGCTGCAACAGAACGTCGCTGATGCCCGGAGCGTGTTGATCGATGCCGGTATCAAGCCTGCGCGCGAGGACCTGGTGGTCGAAGCGGCATATTGGGCCCAGCTGCCGGGCAACTTCGCGATGCGCCCCAGGCTGTCTCCGATCAACAGCCGCAACATGTGCGGCTTCGTTCCACTCCACAATTTTCCGACAGGGCGCCGTAGCGGAAATCACTGGGGGCCGGCGATCACGATGCTGGTGACCGCAGCCGGGACGCCGCACTACTTCAATCTGCATGCGTCCGATCCCAAGGCCAAGAATGGGGGCAACAAGAAGGACGTAGCGAACACCCTCGTCATGGGCCCAACCGGTTCAGGCAAGACAGCGACCGTCACGTTCACGCTGACGATGATGCAAAAGTTCGGAATGACCTCGGTGCTGTTCTCGACCGACCGCGATACGGAGATCGCGGTGCGCCGCCTGCGTGGACAGGTGTACCGGCTCCGGCTGGACGAGCCGACCGGACTTGCCCCGTTCGCGCTCGACCCGGATGAGGCCGAGACCCGCCGGCACCTGCAGATACTGGTCCGCAAGCTTGTCAGCCGGCCGGTGGTGTCCGAGGCTGGCGTCGAAGTCGATAGCAAGCCGCTGACCGTGCAGGAAGGCAAAGACGTCGACAAGGCGATCGACGCGGTCCTTCACATGCAGCCGAGGGACGTCCGGCAGCTCGGGCGGGTACTCGATTTCCTGCCGAAAGGGGAGGTGTACGACCGGCTGGCCCGCTGGTGCCATGCGCGCGAAAAAGGAAGGGAAGACGGACCGCTGGCATGGGTCTTTGACAACCCGGTTCCCAGGATCGCCAGCGAACTCGGAACGGCCCCGATCACCGCATTCGATACCACCGCTTACCTGGACGATCCGGAACTGCGCACGCCGATCAACATGCACCTGCTGCATCTGGCATCGCGCCTGGTCGATGGGCGCAGGTTCGGTCTGTTCGTCGCGGAATTCTGGAAGCCGCTGGGCGACAGCCACTATGCCGCCTACTTCAAGAAAGCACTGAAAACCGTGAGGAAACTGAACGGCTTCGTCGTGCTCGACACACAGTCGCCCAGCGATGCGCTGAGGCTAGAGATTTCGCGCACCCTTGTCGAACAGTGCCCAACGCTGATCCTGTTCCCGAACCCACAGGCGGACCGGAAGGAGTACCGCGAATACCTCGGCCTGTCCGAACGGGAATTCAGGCTAATCAAGACTGACCTACCGGAGGGATGCGGCATGTTCCTGCTCAAGCAGGGCCGGCACTCGACCGTCGTGCGCCTCCCGCTGGACGGCATGGACGACGACATGGCGGTCCTGTCGGCGCGCACCACCAATCTGGCTCTCATGGACCGCCTGATCGCGCAATACGGTGAGGACCCGGATGTATGGGTTCCACACTTCAACGAGGAAAGGAAATCATCATGAAAATCCGAACTTTGGTGCTCGTCTCACTCATGGCAGGGACATCGGTCCAGGCCAATGCGCAGTGGGCGGTGATCGATGCCGCCAATCTCGGCCAAGCTACCCAGCAGGTGAAGGCATGGGCCGAGCAGTACAAGCAGATGCGTGCTCAGATCGACAGCATGACAGCGCAACACAAGGCCATGACGGGCAATCGCGGGATGGCGACGCTGCTGCCAACGGTGGCGCCGTCGCTCCCCGCCGACTGGGCAATGGCGATGCGAAACCTGTCCTCGCTGGCCCAGCAGATCCGGCAGTCGCAGGCCGTCCTGTCACCTGAACAGGCTGCCCACATGACGCAGCAGCTCCAGCAATTCCTGGCCCAGGCGCAGGATCTGTCGGCCGCGAACCAGGCCATGGCGCAGACCGCGTTCAATGACGCCGCCGCCCGCCAGTCGCGCCTGCAAACGCTGACAGCGACTCTCGCCACTACCGAAGACCCGAAGGCCGCCTATGACCTGGCCAACCGGATCGCCATCGAGCATGCGGGGCTGGTCAAGGACCAGAACCAGCTAGCGGCTGCGGCCGGCGCGGCGACAGCGCAGGACCGGGCACAGCGCCTCATGATCAGCCAGATGCGGGCCGCGTCGGCTGGAACCGCGATCCCGCGGTTCGACATGCCGCAGCCTTGACCACCATTCCCATCGTTCTTGGAGTCTGCCATGCAACGTCCAATTCTCATCCTTATGCTGCTGGCCGCATCCGTTGCCAGCTGTAAGCGCCAATCGGTCGACGTGCCTGCCGATCGCGTCTATACCGTCGACGAGTACCTCGCCGCCCCTGAACTTCGCCAGCGGGTGAGTGCCGCCTGCAGCAATGACCCTGGACGCACCGCGCAGGACCCCAATTGTGTCAACGTGCATCGCGCCGACCGGGTAGCCGCAGCGGGCACCCTGGGCGGCATGCCGCGCACCGTTCCATAGGAGGCGACATCATGGTGGCGCCCATCACCCTGTACACGGACAGCCTAAATTACATCAACGTGGTCTGCGAGAGCTACGTGGGCGAGAACGTGGCCGCGGTCGCACGTCTGATCGGACCGTTCGCCTTCACGATGCTTACCCTGTATGTCGTGCTGTGGGGCTTTGCCAGCTATCGCGGCATGATCAGGGAGCCGGCCAACGAGTTTATCAACCGCGTAATCACGGTTTGCATCGTCTTCGGGATCGGCTTCAACCTGGCTATCTACAACGTGCTGATTACAAACACGTTCCTGCGCGGCCCGGACGAGTTCGTCGCCGGACTCGCCCGGTCGGAAGCCTCGGGCAACGTGGTCAGCGGGCTGGACGCAATGTTGGCCGAAGGTTTCGAGCTCGGAGCGCGTTTCTGGGCGAAGGCTGGGGTCCTTGATGGCGATCTGGGCATGTATTTCGTGTCGATCGCGGTCTGGGCGTTGACCATCATCGTCACAGCCTACGGGTTCTTCCTCATGGCGCTGTCGAAGGTCGCGCTGACCGTACTCATCGGGCTTGGCGCGCTCTTCTTCCTTGGCCTGCTGTTCCAGGCGACCGCCGGATTCTTCAACTCGTGGATACGGCAGCTGGCCAACTATTTCCTCGTTCCCGTGCTGGTCGTAATGGTCAACCTGCTCGTCATGAAACTGTTCGCGCGCGCTGGCAGCGGTGCTGCCGCCATGACGTCAACAACGGAGGTGGCGCAGGTGTTCCCTTTCTTTGCGATGGGGCTTGTATCGCTGCTGGCTCTTGCGTCGGTTCTATCCATCGCGGCGGGACTCGCTGGCGGGATGTCGCTTTCGTCCTTTGGTATGGGGCGGTTGACAGCAGGACTGTTCCATCGGTTCGGCGTCAAGCTTGGCAAGAGCAGCACACGGCTCGGAGCCAATGCGGGCCGAACGCTTGGAAACGGAGCGAAGAAAGTAACAAGAGGCGCCTGGAATTCGTACCAGAACCGCAAGCGCAACACCATCCGGCCTGTCAAGCAAAAAGCCGAAACCAGGCTCTTGACCTACGAACCCTCGCGGCCTGCGAAAGCCGTGGCGGCGACCAAGCAGCAGAACTGAATCGTGAGGACGACCATGCAGAGACTCCTGATCGTGCTGGCCCTTGCCGGCATCCTTGCGGGGTGCGCAGGCACCACGCCCACCTGCGACGGCGAAGACCTTCGCCCGATAAACGCTCCGGCCAAGGCCAACGTCAAATATGCGAGTTGCGGCCTCGCCGCGTGAGGAGAATGCGATGAAGAGCCAACCTGATGCGGGCAATCTGGCCGAAGAACTGGCCGCTGTCCGCAAGTTGATCGAAGGTCATGCGAACATGCAGCAATTGCTCGACCTGGCTGCGGACGAGGCAGACCGTCGAGCGGTTGCTGGAGAGCGGTCCCGACGCATCGCATGGCGCGTGGCAAGCGCCTTCGGGGGCCTCGCGGTCGCCGCATTTGGCGTCGCCTGGGGAGCCGTGCAAACCGCCATGCGGCCGGTGCCACCTCCCGAAGTGCTAGTGGTCGACAAGGCTGGTGGCGTCGTTCAGCCGCTGGTCTCCTTGGCCGATTTCCAGTTGGCGCCGGAGGAGGCGACCATTCGCCGGAACATCGATACACTCGTGACTGCGTGCGAGGGGTACAGCTACGAGCTAGCCGATATCCACTACTACCACTGCGCCGCCTTTTTCAGTCCGCAGCTCCAGGCCGGCTGGGCCCGCAAGTGGGACAAATCGAATCCCGAGTCGCCTCCTAATAAATACAAGCGGGAGCGCAAGGTAAGAGCCAGGGTCGGCGCCATCACTGTCCTGCGCAATGGAGCCGGAGCAGCGGTCGGCGCCAGGGCCAGCTTCACGCGAACAGAGACCCTGAACGGGCTGGACGACGGTACGCCGACCACGTGGGTAGCGAATCTCTCGTTCGGTTGGGTGAACCACCCGACGAACGAGCGGGACCGCCGCGTCAATGACCTGGGAATGGAAGTTACTGACTATTCCTCTGACCGCGACCCGACGTCGAATCGCCCGGTCACACCCTCTATTCCGTCCCGCCACGCGTCCAGTGCGCCACAGGCATCGCAGATGGCATTAGTCGCGCCTGCCAGTGCGCAAGGAGCGACACCATGAATAGAACCTTCATGACAGCGATCATCACGCTCGCGCTGGCAACGAACGCCAGTGGCGCGCAGCTACCCGAGGCAGGAACCAAGGACGCGCGCATCCGCTTCGCGACGTACGATCCCTACGACGTGGTGACCATTCACACCCGCGTCGGCCTCCTCACTCAGATCGTGCTGGACCAGGACGAGGAAATCGTTGACATGACCGGCGGCGACGTCGAGGGATGGGGCGTTGCCACGAAGCAGGCGCGCAATGGGGTATTCCTCAAGCCCGCCGCCGAGCTGGCGGATGCGAACCTGCATGTGGTGACGAACAAGCGTACCTACAGCTTCGACCTCAAGATGGCCAGGAAATCGAAGGGCGAAATCGGCTTCATGACCGTGTATTTTCGCTATCCGGAAGCCGAGAAGGCGAAACAGGCCATTGCCAGTGACGCGGAACAGGTCCGCCTTCTGCTGAATGCCGCCGTACCAGCTGGGAACCGGCGCTACTCGGTGCAGGGATCGAGCGACCTGGCGCCGATCGAGGCGTGGGACGACGGCCGCACGACGTTCCTGCGCTTTCGCGCACGGTCGACCATCCCAGCGATCTACGAGCCCAACGAAAGGGGGATCCCCGCCAGGATCGAGAACATCAATGTCCAAGACGATGTCGTCCAGGTGCAGGGTATTCGCCGCAAGCTGGTGCTACAGAGCGGGAAGCGGATGGCTTGCGTGTTCAACGACGGATTCGATCCGGATGCCGCGCGACCTGCCACCAACACGACATCGCCGCACGTCGTGCGGACTCTGAAAGGAGTTGGAAAATGACCTTCTTTAAATCGTTGTTCAATCCACGTACCGCGGAACCGGATCCTGACGAGGACGAGCCAATCGGGGACGAGAGGGAGCTTGGCTCCGTCAATAAGGGTCTCGCGCGGCAGAACAAGATCATTAACTGGCTCGGCGCCATCGGGGCCTGCGCACTCGCAGCCTTCTTCCTCTACAAGTATTACGCTGGCGTCTACGAAGAACGGCAGCAATCCAAGATGGCGTCGAAGGACTTGACTCGTACCGTGGCCACTACGTCATTGCCGCCACTAGTTATGCCTGATCCAGAGGGAGAGCAAACGCCTGCAGCAGTCGAGTCGGCGGAAATGCGCCCGTCTCCGATGCAGGCACCAGTCTCGCCGACGGCGCCGCCGCCTGCACCTGGCCAAGCATCTGCGAAAAGTTTGAGCCAGCTGGCGCGAGAGCGCCGGCTCAGTCGCGAAGTACGTTTCAGCCTCGACGGCACACTCGCACGATCGGCATCATCAGCGCAAATGGGAGGCCACGCTGCAAGGTTGAGCGACGGTGAGGCCGCCGAGCAAAGGCAAGGTGCTGCTGAAAGTAGTGCGGCGGCCCAGGGGACGATGGCCAAGATAGGCATGGAGATGGCACGCGCCTATCTGCTTCCCGATCCAACGCTGATGATGACGCGCGGGAAGCTTATCCGCTGCACTGTGCTACCAGCATTCGACACGACGCTCACGGGTCCAGTTACCTGCGTCACTGGAGAGGACGCAACCGGCGCCGATAACAAGGTCTCCCTCATGGATCGCGGGACGATCTGTTTTGGCCAGCAGGGGGGAGGCATCACCCATGGGCAACGGCGGATAGGCATCATCTGGCAGCGTTGTGAGACGCCACAGCATGCGCTGGTGCCGTTCAACTCGGGGGCTACCGATCCGCTTGGGCGTCCTGGAATTCCTGGAACCGTGGATAACCATTTCTGGGACAGGTTTGGCGGCGCGATCGCACTGAGCCTAATCACCGATGTCGGCCCATACCTGATTGCCACCCGCCAGCGCGGCGATAACAATACGACAGTATCGTTCCCGTCCATGAGCGAACCGAAGGACGTGGTATCCGAGGTGATAAAAAGTACGGTGGACATCGCCCCCACCATCACTGGACCGCAGGGCGCCGAGGTATTCATATACCTCGCACACGACATTGATTTCCGTGACATATACCAGCTCGAACGAGTGAGGTGACCATGAACCCCGGCGAGCATTTCCACCGCGCGAGCAAGTCGACGCTCGAGCTGCACCTGCTACCGATCGATGCGCACATGGCCGACGACTCAGTGACCGAAATCGTGATCAACCGTCCTGGCGAAGTGATGCTGGAGCGAAAGAATGGTTGGGAGGCCGTGCGAAACGAGGCGGTGTCGTACAAGTGGTGCGAAGGCCTGGCCATGTTGCTCAGGAACCAGGCGAATCAGGATCTGACCGAAGGTTGGCCGCTTCTTGGCGCGCAGATGCCAGGCGGTTTGCGCGTACAAGTGGTGATTCCACCAGCGATCGATGCGGGCCAGATCTCGTTCACGATCCGTCGCCCGATCGGCGAAGTGCTAACACTGGAACAGATCATCGACGGCGGCGCCTTTGAGTATGCACGCTGCGAGCAGTCGCTCTTGCTCGCGGGCGAGGAGAGGACGCGCCTCGAATCGACATTGCCCTCCAGCGAGCGCAGGCTGCTGGAAATGTTCCGGCAAAAGGAATGGGAAGGGTTCTTTCGAGCCGCGGTCGAGGGGAGAAAAAACATCGTTTCCTCAGGTGCGACAGGGTCGGGCAAGACGACTTTCAGCAACGCCCTAGCGGCCTTGATCCCCCTTGACGAGCGGATCATTACTATCGAAGACACCCGCGAGATGAGGCTTCCGCATGCGAACCAAGTCAATCTGGAATACAAGAAAGGAGAGAACGGAGTGTCGAAGCTGAAGGCGCGCGATCTTCTCGAAGCGACCTTGCGTATGCGTCCGGACCGCGTGCTTCTGGCCGAATTGCGTGGCGACGAGACCTTCTTCTTCATCCAGAACGTGCTCAATTCGGGCCACCCCGGAACAATCACCACAGTCCACGCCACCCGAGCGAAGCTCGCCTTTCGCCGGTTGGCCTTACTGGTGAAGGGGAGCGTGGAAGGCGCTGGACTGGAACTGGCCGATATCACCGATAACCTGTACACCCTGATCGATATCGTAGTGCAGATGGAACGCTTGCCTGGTGGCGGCCGCGTCGCCACTGAGGTCTACTACGACCCCGCGTTCGCAGCCCGGCAGCTCGGATAGGAGGTTCCTCATGCTCATCACTCCGATCGACAGCCTCCGCTACAAGGCGGTGGCTTTTTGCGGCTTGCTGCTCACGGGTGTGCTAGCCGCACTCTACTTGGCAAGCTACCTATTCCTGATCAAGCTGTCCAGCCCCCAGCTGCCTCCATCTGCCGCTACACCTATGACGGTGATCCGTTACTGGCAGCATTACGGTACCGATCCGTACACCCGGCATTGGCTGATCGGATGCCTAATAGCTGGATCCGCAGCCGCTGTTGTTGGCGTAGGCTGCTTGGTCCGACCGGTCAGCCGGTCGATACATGGCGACTCCCGCTTCGCCACGCTGCGCGAAGTGATCCGCGCTGGTCTGTTCGGCGACGCCGGCATCATCCTGGGACGGTGGGGCCGGCGCTACCTGATCCTCGGCCGCCAACTGGCGGCGATCATAATCGCGCCGCCGCGTTCGGGGAAGGGAGCCGGCTTGGTCCAGCCGAACGCATTGTCGTGGAGCGGAAGCCTGATCGTCAACGACGTCCGCCGCGAATGCTATCGCATCACGGCGGGCTATCGCAGCCTCTTTTCCAAGGTGTACCTCTTCGACCCTTTGTCGTCCATGGGCGTGACCGCCCAGTGGAATCCGATATCGACGCACTACGTTTCGGACGATCCGCCGCTGCGCGTCAGCGCACTGCAGAAGATTGCCAATCAACTGTCGCCGGACCCGGCGACTGGTGACCCATTCTGGCCAGCATCCTGTCGCGACCTGTTCCTTGGCCTGGGTCTATATGTGATCGAGACGGCTGCGCTGCCACGTACCATGGGCGAAATGGTTCGCCAGATCATGCATGGTGAGGATGATTCGGTCAGCAACCACTGGAGGCAAATCATAAATGACCGCGATGACGCCGGCCAGCCTCTGTCGTCGACCTGCAAGCGCATGCTTTACGACTTCATCGCACTGAGCCCCCAGACCCAGTCTTCCGTACGCAAGACCTTTACCGCGAAGCTGCAACTCTGGACCAACCCGCTCATTGACGCAGCGACCAGCCGAGACTCCTTTGACTTTCATGACCTGCGTCGCAAGCGCCTTTCCATCTATCTTGGTGTGAATCCAGGCGACTTGGACCGTCTCTCGCTCCTGATGAACCTGTTCTTCACCCAAATGCTGGACGCGAATATGGACACCATGCCAGAGGACGATCCGACTATCAAACACGAACTCCTACCGATCATGGATGAGTTCGCTGCCCTAGGACGCATGCCGATCATCGAGAACAGCATTCAGTTGATGGGGGGATACGGCATTCGCCCGCTGCTCATTGCGCACTCCATCCCTCAACTGCGTTCAGTGTATGGTCCGGATCACACCAAGAACATCATCGCATGCTGCGGCGCGCGTGTCGTGTATGCGCCAAATGACAGTGATTACGCGATAGATATCTCGCGCGAGCTCGGTACATTCACGACGGATAGCGTCTCGCATTCACGCCCAGCCAGAGGCATACAGCCCGGGACCATCGGCAGGTCGAAGGTCGCCCGCGCCCTGCTCAATCCGCAGGAGGTAAGGATGATGGGTATAAATAACGAGATCGTGTTTATCGAGCACTGCCCTCCGATTTTCTGCCGCAAGATCTGGTACTGGCAGCGCCTCATCTTCCTACGTCGAGCGAATCGGCCGCGGCCCGCAATCACACCGATCGAGATCACGATGTCGCCGGCGCCACTTCTCGTCGAAAAGCCCGAGGAAGGTTCCGGAAAGGGCAAGGCTGCGCGAGACATCATGCCACAAGACGTCGCGAAGATTAGCAAGCTCAGACTTACGGATTTTGCGACGAATTTCTCGAATGTCCAGCTGCCCAAAGGAGGCCGACCTAGCGACGAAGACCTCAAACAGACATTCGATTCCTTTATCGCAGCAATTGAAGCATGAGGACCGAATCCATGAACCCATTGAACGATGAGCACAAAAAACAGCAGTCGTCGAAAAGGGCCAACGAGCTGCCGCCCCTTGATTCGGGTGTTGTACCGGTGCCGGACGCGTCGACGAGAGAAGCTCTCGGGCCGATTGCAAAGCCCAGAAGTCCTAGAAAGCGCGCCGTCGATGAAACACCGAAAGAGGAGCGCAAGCTCGAGAAAGCCAAGCCTGCTGGCAAAAAGGCGGCGCGAGGAGAACAACTCATTGTCGCCAAGGACTCCACGACGCCAGTGTTGAAGCCAGCGCGTGCAAAGCGGACACAAAAGCAGGCGGACGCCCATGTGGATGTCCAGGCGAAGCCGGTCAGCAGACCTTCGAGTGAATCGAACAGAAAGCAAACCGAAGACGCCCGGTTCGCCACTGAAACGATAGGCGACGCGAATGACGTACCTCCGATCACGCCGTCCGCAATCGACTACTTGAGAAAGCAGAATGCGACACTTGCCGACTATATCAAGCTCGATCCGGACAGCCTCACATTTGTTCGGTATCACCTCAAGCGCATGCATCAGCTCGAGGCGGACAGGCGGCCGAGGGGCGAGTACGCAGACGCGAAGACGCGGCCGGTCAGTCCGGCCTTACAACGATTTGCCAAGTCACGGCCGAAGGACCCTGAAAAAATTCGTAGCAGTGTGGCTGTGCGGGTATCAGCCAATTCGATGGCCATAGCAGGTCCGGCGCAAATGGGCACCGGCGCCTCTTCCTATGGGCAGAAAATAACGGAAAATTCGGCCTACAAATCAGTTGTTGTCCAGCTCGGCAACTTTGAACTTGCTACTCGCAAAGCGGGCACAGAGATTCAAGCTGGCGAGATAACGATGGATGACAACGAGCGCATGCGCGGAGTAATTGGTACAGCACAGATTCTAGTGGCTACGCCGAATAGCAAGCTTGCGCTAGCTGACGCTACCAAACTGGCTGCATGCGATATCAAGGACGTGCGTGCCATGCAAAATATGTCGAAACGGCGCCTAGCGCTAAGTGCGGTAATCGATGGAGGCCTTGCTCAGCCCCTCTACCATTCCGAGTTTGCGAGGCAGGCGCCGGACTTGGTAAGACTGGCGACCGTGGCGCACAAGGCCAAAGAAGCTGATAGGAGCTTAGCGTACGAGGTCATGAGCAATCTTAGCAATCTCGTTGGTTCCGAGATGTCGTTGACCAAGAACGCGACCGCTACGCTTGCGCGAAGAACGATCGCGGCGATTAGGGCAATCGAGGTTCCGCAGTATCGCGAGCAGCTGCTCGCCATTTCCCATCAAGTCGGCCTTTGGTACCCCCAGTACCGGACAGACTTCGCTCACAACGCTCCAGACCTCGTTGCAACCGCAGACGTAGCCTACCGGGCAGAAGAGTCCAGAACTCAGGCAGGCTCAAAGTCGCTCCGAATGGACGAAAACTCGATAGAGCAAAGTCCGTTGCTCCTCGTAACAAAGGACCATCCAGTTCGTCACAATGACCAGGCCGAGTCTGCGGCAGACGGGGTTTCGTCGTCAGGGAGAGTCAGCAGGGGGCCGAGTGCTTCCGCGACCTTCGATGGGTCGGGGACACCACGCGCTGCCGCGCGTCCACGCCTGGGCCGACGTCTGCTGCTTGCTATCGAAAGCTCGACGATTAAGGCGAAGATCTGGCTATCGATGCGGCGCGAGAAGAGCGTGGACTCTGTAGGCAACATGCCAATGTATCTAGAAAAACCGATAGCAACGCCAGTGGACGCCGACGACAAGTCATCCATGGTGCCGGAGTCAGTCGCGCGACGTTTTCTCAAGGTTGAGAGTGAGTATTACTTTCAGGATCGAACACCGGCATTCTCGGATCGAGGCAGCAAGCTGGCAACTCGCGGTGCGAACCTTGAGGTAGTTCGTTCGATGGTAGAAATCGCAAAGGCTCGTGGATGGGATACCATCACTGTCAAGGGTACCGAAGAGTTTAGGCGCAGCGCCTGGATGGAAGCAACGCAGGACGGCCTGACAGTGGCCGGTTACAAGCCCACCTCCCTTGATCTTGCAGCGCTGGCAAATCGACCGGCAAACAATACTGTTGACAAAGGTGTTTTTCCAAGCAAAGTCAGTGTACCGGTGCAATCATCGGCAGGTAGGTCTTCCTCAGAGGTCGATAACACGCGAAGAGCTAGTACACATCACGCTGAAAAGATCGAGCCTGTACCTGGAACCCTCCGTCCTGATCCAGAATTGGTCGCGAAGGCCAGGGCATTCGAGGAAGAGATGCCAGCGTCAGTCGTGAAGAGGTATCCGGATCTCGCTAGGGCGTACGGTGTAGTAGCTGCGGCTAAAGCATTTGCGTCCGAGAAATTATCTGAAGCATCGCGTAACGAATTCATTGAAATGGCTAAGCGGCATATGGTCGAAAAGATTACGGCTGGCCAGCAGATCCAGGGTCCCAAGATTTATATGGAGCCTGCCAAGGCTATCGATGCCGGCGATCCGGTGAAAAAGGCTGCAGGGACAGCCGATCGTGGCGAGCAGCCTGGAGCAAAAGCAGTGAATCTCGAGCGATAGGCTGTCGGTGAAGTGTTGTCCAGCTCGTGATTGTCTACTCCATTGAGGGTGATACTGCGGGATTCCGGCATTAACTCGGGCAATTCAGTATGAGTCATCGAGCAGTCAGGCTATTCCGGCCTGGCTCACACACCTGCTGCGACCCCACGAGTAGGCATGACAGGACAGCCATTTCGGACTGATCGGTGTCCATTACTTTAACTGCCTGCCTATAGTCGAACGCAGCCGTTCGCGCCAGCTTAGCAAGTTGCTAGGCCGGAAAAGTCACCAACTGTCTCGGCAGGCAGATGTCGACCCTAGGCAGGCTTTTTAACCCTGTTCGAGTCCGCAGGCATAGGCACCGACCCAGGCTCGCGGTATCGCACCAGATTTCAGGAAAACTTCATTGCTGCGAGCGTGGCCAGGTACTGTTGCACGTCGAGGAATAGGGGATCGCCGCGGGTGCCCCGGATTGTCACGGACAGCTCCTCATTCGTGCTCAAGCCACCCTTCGTAATATTCGCGGAGCCGATCACGGCTGTGTATTGATCGCCGCTTTCGAAGTAGTAGAGCTTGCTATGCAGCGCACGGCTGCTGGGACCCACCATGCGGTGTGTAAGTCCTGCGCGGGAGGCCAACGCTGGCGCTACGCCCTCCAGGGTTTCCTTTTGGTTGGAGTACACCGTGATGAGGGCACCATCGGCGAGCGCTGAGTCAATCGACGGCAGCAAATCTTCCAGTCCGGGAAGCTTGATCCACCCGGAGCACAGGATCGACAGCTCCGATTCCTTGATAAGCTCGGACAGTAGGTGAAGATGTTTTCGTTTCCCAGAATTTGTTTGGAGGAGCATGGACGTGCGCAACTTTCATAGGCCGATTAGGCTTGATCCGTTTCGCGCCGGGCACGGACGATAGTGATGGCGCAGTGTAGTTGGCAGTAGCTGCCCGGGCAAGCCTAGCAGCCTGTCAAATGGCGACCGTCCTTGCTTGACGAGAAACGACAAGCGGCCTGCAAAGGCTGTCGGCTTCGCGTCCGCGCCTTCGAAACCTTGTAGCACGGGTCCCACAAGGCGGCCATTCGCTTTGGGCTCGACCTCAAGCGCCTAGGATCAGCCAGGAACCTTGCCGAGTCGCCTAGCTCATGCGCAGCATGCCTTGAACTTCTTGCCGCTATTGCAGGGGCACGGGTCGTTGCGTCCTGTCTTTGTAGCTACCGTGCGCCGTGCGACTGGTGCGAGCACCAGCGGCCGGCGCAAGCCAGGAAGTGCTGCTGTAGCGCCCGTAGTTCCCGGGGCAAGCTGGCGCAGCAGGCGTTGCTGCCTTGCCGGGTCTGCCTTGGCCTGCGAGGTTGCACGCGCCTTGTCCGCGAAAGCCAGTAGACGCTGGGTTCGACTAGCGTAGGGACGCCCATAGTCATCGAACATGAACCTCGTCATCAACACGCTCAGGACTTCGTCGTCCGACAGCCTGGCGGTGCCGAGGTTGCGTTGTATCCTGTCGAGTCGGTTGACCCATGCTGGCGCTGTCGAACGGCACTGCTCGGCTAGTGCCTCGTCGCCAGCTGCCACGGCTGCCTCGTAGGCCTGCTGCAGCGCGCCAAGCGCGGACAGTAGCTTCAGCGTGCCAGGCTGGGTGCTATATAGCTGCGCCAGATCGAGGAGGGCAACGTCGATGCGCTGGGAGGCCTCGATCAGCTGGTGCTCGGCCTCGTCTTGGGTTCCCGGCAGTTCACCACGCAGGATGAGGCGCCCCAGCGAAAGTTGCGCATCCGGATGGCCTGCCGCACAGGCTTGTTTCAGCCAGCCATGGGCTCGCGGCTTGTCCGGGACCACGCCCATGCCATTGAGCAGCGCGACGGCTGCCTCGTATTGCGCAATAGGGTACCCCGCCTCGGCTGCACGCCGCATCAGGTCGAAGGCGCGCGGTAGGTCGACATGCACGCCCAGTCCCTCGCGATAGATCCTGGCTAGCAGCGATAGCGCTAGCGGATGATCATGCGCAGCCGCTGTCTCCAGCAACCTGCGTGCGCTATCGTGGTCGACCGGTTCGTCGTGCAAGCCGTACAAGGCCGCGTTCCCGCACCAGGCCATGGCGTCAATATCGCCGTCCCTGCTTGCCATGGCGATAAGGTTGGCGCCGTGGGCGATCATGTCATCGCCACGCCGGCCCTGGGACAGCGAGAGGCCGTATGCGTAGTGCGCAGCCGGGTAGCCGCTGTCGCTCGCGTAGCGCAATAGGTCAAGCGCGCGGTCCTCCAGCGCACCGAACTCGAGACGTCGCATGTACGCTTCCATGTACTTATCGTCCACGGAGCTAGTCGCTGCCCGTTGCTTCGCTAGCTCGCGACGTAGCAATAGCGCTGCCTCGTACTGGTCAGGAGCGCTGCCATCGAGGAGGGCCCGGTAGCACACGTCCCTGAGCTCGTCGGTATTGTCGTCGACCACATCGTATGCGGGAAGTGCTGCGCCAGCGTGCTGTTCCCGGAACACTGTCTCTAGCAGCGTGCGCGCTAGGTCAAGCGCTCGGCTGGCAAGACCTGGCACGGTAGCAGGGTCCAGCAGGCTTTGCTCTGGATGGGCAGCGGCATTGCCCCAGCGGCGCAGGTCGTGGAGGATGGCGCGCGTCGGCGGGTTGATATGGTGGGCGCGTACCAGCGCGTCGATCTTTTCATCGAGGGCATCGGGCCAGTTCGCCAGGCGCTCGCCGCGCAGGAGGTCGCAACAAAGGTTCGCCAGGCCGCGGAGGCGGCCCAATGTATGTTCCGGGTAAAGCACTCGGCTGCGCTTGGCTTGGGCATACAGCTCGCCGATGCGTGGCAAGATGCGGTGTGCGAATTCGACGTCGTTCATGTTGGTTCAAGAATTGGGCGGTGCGTCGCACAGCCAGTGTGGCGTAATGGTGCATGGAACTATGGCGGGACGTCGCCGGCTTCGCCATGGATGAGCTTCGCCAGCCGTTCCCCGGTGGCCTGTGCCCTTGCAGCAGGGGCAAGCTCGCACTCCCATGCGACGAAGACCCGCCAGCCCGAGGCTTGCAGCGCTTCCATGTTGCGCTTGTCGCGCGCCGTGTTCTTCCCGAACTTCTCCAGCCAGAAGGGGGTATTGCTCTTTGGGGTCGTGGCAATTTTGCACCCCCCATGGCGGTGCCAGAAGCAACCATGCACGAATACGACTGCCTTGTGGCGCGGGAACACGATATCCGGCTTCCCCGGTAGCCGGTTGTCGTGCAGCAGGTACCGGAGCCCGAGCCGGTGGAGTACGCGCCGCAACGCGAGCTCGGGCTGGCTATCCTTGCCCCGTATCCGCGACATGCGCACGGAGCGCTCGGCTGGAGTCAGGAAGTCAGCCATCGCATTCCCTATTGCCCTGGCGCGCCGTCGGGTCCCTGGGCAGGGACGAGCTCGAAGAACGGCTTGCCGCGGATAACTTCCCCGGCCACGTCGAACGACTTGTAAAGGCAATGGTGGTTAGGCAGGGTCTTGACGCGTTCCGATAGGTCGCCGAGGTCCGACGTGAACCCCAGTGCCCCGAGTTCTGCGGCAGCCACGCTTGGCACCTTGTGGATGAACCAGGTAAGTAGCGGCTCCCGGTAGTCCGTGGTGCTTGCCTTGAAGTGCCTAAGGTACTGGGATGCGAGGATGACGCCTGCACCGAACTCGCGACCTTGCAGCAGCAACTTGCGGAGTACGTCGAATTCATAGCGCATGATATTGTCAGCCTCGTCGACAAGCAGGTACGAGTCGACGGCGCGAAGCTGGGGATCGCTGCCGACGAAGCCCCGTTTGGGAGTCCTTAGCATGTTCTCGTAAAACATGTTCAGCATTATAGCGACAAGCATGTTCTTGCTACGGTCGTCCTGGCCCATCGCATCGAGGGACACGACGACGACGCCGTCCAGGAACTGGTCGAACGGCTTGGTCTTGCCTGGGTCGCGCTCGAAGATCTCCATGTCCACGAGGTCATCGATGATTGCCATTGGCGTATCCGACTTGCCTCCCAATAGGTCACGGTACTCCTTGTGGATGTCGTAGATCGTGGGAGGCCGTTGTTCGGCTGCGCAGGATTCGTATGCGCCGCGTACGGCTGCCTTGAGCTTGTCCCTTTGCACCGGCCCGATACCCGAGTAAACCTTGTCCAGCACGTCGGCGAAGAAGCGGAACCGGTCGAGCCAGGGGTTGAGCGTCTCGGACATCGCGGCAGTGTCGAATAGGTTCAGCGGGAGGTTCCGGGGCTTCACGACGGTTGCCCCCGTCGCCGCGACGAACTCGGGGCTGCTGTAGTCCCTCTTGTAGTCGAAGATGAGGAACCTAGGCTTGATGCCTCGGTTTTCCTCGTTCGCCTGGCTGACCTGATAGATTAACGATTTCAGTAGCTGGGTCTTCCCCGTCCCCAGGTCGCCGACCACGCCAATGTTCAGCTGGTTGAGGCGGGTATCGGAGATATTCAGGTCGATTGGCCGGGGCTCGAACCCATCCACGGTATGCCCGGCGAGGAGCACGATTCCCGTGGTAGCTCCCGAAACCGGAGGCAAGTTCATTGAATCCACGGCAACAGGTGCGACTGTCTCGCCGCCGTCTACGCCGGATACTGGGCCTGGCTCAGGCGCGATAGCCTCCGGAGGCAACGAGTCATCCGTTGCTGGTGTTGGCGCGACGGGCTGGGGCTCGTCGCCCGATGCGTCGACGTCGACAGGCGCACTAGGGACCTTGGTGGCTGTAGCTCGTGGCAGCAGGTCCCAGTCGCCAACCTTTGACCGGACCGCATCGTAGAATCCTTGCGCATCGCCGGAAACGATGCGGGCGGCATCGCTTGGCGAGATGACGATGGTCTCGGCGACACCGTCGCCGTCGTTGTCCCGGGCGTCACTCGACGAGGACCCGTCGGCGACGACCAGACGCCCCCTGTCGTCGATGTCGACCGAGCAAGGCTCCGCCTCGAGGATGCCTGCGGCGATTCGCTCGTGGAACAGTGCCCACGACTTCTGGTGTTTCGAGACAACCTCGTGCTGGCTATACACCCGAAGCCCGAAGCCAACCATCGAGAGTAGCAAGTGCTGGAATGCCAGCCGCCACGCGACAGAGCCAGTTGCCCTGGATTGCAACGAGTGGAACAGCGAGGATAGGGCCTTGGCCTGGCCAAGCGCGTCCCGCGACTCGGGCTGGCCGAGCGTCGTTCCTTGCCGACACTTTACCTCCACCGGGGTCAGGCGGATCCGGATGCCTGGCTGGCCAGCATGGATGCCGACGACCAGTAGGTCAGGCCGGGAGAGGGACATGTCCTTCCGCTCCTTGCCGAGCGATCGTGCGATGTCCGCGAGGTAGCCGCGGAATGGATCGACCGGGATGACCAAGGCGATGGTGGCGTCGTCGCCGGTGCCCGAGAGGACTGGCAGGAGGCTGTCGAGGTTTCCCGATACCCGGAATTGGTCTTGCAACAATCGTACAGCGAGGAATAGCCCAAGGTCTCCCGTCGCGCCCGTATCGTCGCCAGAAAGGCCGCGGACAGTAGGAATCCCGCGCCGGGCGACCTCTACCAAGAATGCCTCCAAGGTCTCGGGGGGAAGCGCGGCGCTTCCGAGCAGTGGCTTCAGGACTCGCTCGAGCGCGTCGCGGTCGGCATCCTTTATCCGCGAGAGCAGGTAGTACCCGCTCGTATCCCCGGCCCTTTGCGAATAGGAGGGCAGGTCGTAGTCCCAGAGGTACGTGCCCGGGATCGATCCGCTGAGGAAGCACGCAGGGTCGATCGCCGAGGAAGACACGGCGACGAAGCCTGCATTGCGCTCGACCAGCATGTTCGACACGGCATGGACATCGGGTGCGAACTGCAGGCCGACCTTGCCGTCCCCGCCGCCTTCCAAAGCAAGGATGCAGCTCGAGACCTTGTCCGGGAACGCGTTGCCGGAGGGCGGCATGGGCCTGGCTTGTCGCGATTCACTCAGGAATGCACCATTCAGCTGGCGCCGCACGCGATGCCGTAGCAGCCCACCAAGGCCGAGTGGCGAGAGCGTGCCGACCTCGGTGGTCTCGGGCTGGGCGGAGTCGAGCTGCGCGATGATCCCGAGATCTGGCCGGGTACCGGCCGGCTGCTTCTCGAACCATCGGACGAGGTTGCGCGTGTCCTCCGACAAGTTCGCGATCGTTGCCTGGTCCGGGCGGAGGCTCGCTGGCCGGGTATCGTAAACATCCATCATCCGGGGGCCTACGCCTTGGCGCGGGGAGCTCCTCTCGCCGTTGCCGAAGCGTGCCGCGCACCATGTCGCAAGTCCCTCGTTGCAGGCATCGGTGGCACCGCCGGCGCTCGAGACCACCAGGCTCACGACGGGCTTTGCAGACAGGAGCTCGGTGACGTCCTCGAGTGCGCGCCCGACCTGGGCCGGACTGAAGCCACTGGCGATCCCGCCGACCTTCAGGCCGAACACGGTGTCGAAGGGGGCCTGCTGCGACCTGCCAGGCAGGAGGCCGAGGCGTGATCCGTTCCACAAGACCGACCAGTAGTCCGAGTTGCACTCGACCGAGATGAAGTCGTGGCGATCGATCCCCAGAGCCCCGTTGGGCGACTGCAGCAGCATGGGGATGATGTCGGGTACGCAGTCCGGGTCCAGGATGCTTGCCGCGGGACACGCGAGGGCATCCTCGCCCTCGAGGCTCTCGTGGAGCACCTGCTGGGCCAGGCAGTGCCAGGCGAGGCGAAGCGGATGTAGTGGCGAGAGGATAAGGGCATCGGGAACCCTCGCGAGGGTATGCCCCCCATGTTCCCGCGGGCACACCGCGATGACGTCCACCCAGCATGCTATCTCCCTGTCGGTCGCGAGCCAGCTAGAGTAGCAATCCAGGTATTGCTCCACGAGGGCCTTGAAGTCGTCGTCGCGGGAAATCCACTTGCCAAGGGGCGCCGACTCCACGAGGCCCAGCTGGTCGTCGGTGCTTGCCCTGATCCTGGCCGCGATTTCCTTGCGGGCCTCCACGAAGCCAGCCGGCGGCTGGAAGCGCGATGGCTCGGGCCTCGGGTCGTGAAGGAAGCGCGCCTTCGACAAGACGGGGCCATCGGGCGCGGCCCAGTCGGGAGGCGTCCATGCCGAGGCGTAGTCGTCCGCCATGGCGAGCGGCCGGAACGAGACCCCGGCATGCTCCTCGTCCAGCATCCACCCCTGCAGGCTGGACGACCGCGCATTGCGGTCGAGCTGGATGACGGACTTGGTATCGAACCGGTCGAGGTGCTGGCGGTTGCGCTTGATGGATCGCTCGAACTCGCTACGGCAGCCTTCCTCGCGGGCCTCCTCGCAGGTGATGAAGACGCGACAGGTCTCGCTGTCCTTCCGGCCTGCACGGCGGTACTCGACGTCGAGCTGGTACTTGCCCTCGGCCTCGATCTCGAGCTGGAATTCGCCGTCCCGTATCTCCTGCACCAATAGCTCCTTGCGGTTGCCGCCTGGGAGCTCGGTGGCATCGTCCGGGATGCAGCCGGCCTCCACGATCTTGGTGCCCGGGGCCGTGAGCAGGAGCAGCTCGTACCGTCCCGAGCCGGGCAGGGAGAAACCAGACTCCCATTCGACGCCGGCACTGGCCTTGCGAGGCTTCTTCGGCGGCGCGAGCTTGCTGGCCATGCGCGAGACGACAACGATCCCCGGATCCCATGTCGCGATCGAGATTACCTTCGCCGTTGCTGGCTTGTGCTGGTCGCAGGCCACCTTGTAGGTAACGGGAGCCTTCAGCCTGGTCGTCCCTGGCGTGTCCTCTCGCGTGGTAGGACCGTCGACCTCGAGGTCGATCCCTCCCTTCCCGAAGCCCCCGCCGGCGAGCGTTGCCAGGATTGGAGCATCCCCGGCCTCCTCGACCGAGATGCAAAGCACGGCCACGTCCTTCACGATGGCCGGCATGCCGCGCGTGGCAGGGATGACCGGGTTCGTGCAGGCAATCGAGAGCTCGCCGGTGGTGCCGGCATCCTCCGGGGATTCGGAGAGTAGGCCCGACCAGCATTCCGTGGTCAGCACCGTCCACCACGCCGGAGGTACTTCCAGCGTCCCCTGGTCGGCTGGAAGGTAGAACGCCTCGGTCGCTCGCTGGAACGCAGTTGGCACGTCGCACTTGTCGCGTAGGTAGGCCAGGAATGCGTCCAGTGCCGCCTTTTCCTCTTCGTTGGCGTTGCTGGACAGTCGCTCGATGCCCGTCTTGAACCCGTCCGCGAGTTCCTCCGCGACCTGGTCGAGGATGCCGGACTGGAGCTTGAACGATAGGGTCCCATCCATGGCGGGCGGGACGCCGCAAGCCAGGGCAAGAGCCTGTCCGGGCAGGAGCCCTAGCCCCGATCCGGGGATGGAGAAGATCCGCCCGAGCAGGCGCCATGCGGCCCGGCGGCTTCCTTGGACAGGGTCCATCTCGTCCATCGCCTCGGCGGCGCGGCCCACGACCTGCCTGGCCTCGTCGACCTGCGAGCCAAGCCCCGCTGCATCCAGTGCCATCGACAGCAGGTCCTGCACGAACCCGTCCTTCCACCATGAATCGAAGCTAGCATGGAGCGTGTTGCAGGCGGGAGCGATCCCGAACTCCTCCGTCGTGGTCGAGATGGACTTGTTATTGTGCTGCCCAGGGGGGACTAGAGCCAGGTAGCTGGGCCCGCGCGGATCGTTGCGGATATGGAGCAGGTGGCTCTCGCTGCACCTGCCGGAGGCACCCATCGCCGGGTCCTTCACGCCGCCGAGGAGTTCCGGCGGGAGCTGCAGCAGGACGGGCAGGGTGGCACGGGGCCGGTCGTCCGCCACTGCGGCCGCGATCCCCCCGTCCCTAGACAGCTCCGCGAAGACGCCTTCGAGGACATCCAGGGGAGGGCCGTGGAAGATGGTGCGCGATTCGAGCCTATCGCCGATGCGCCCTTGGATGGCATCCATGGCCTTGAGACGGACGATGCCGGCCAGCGCCTGCACGAGTTGGTTCATTGTCTTTTCTTCGACTGGGTGGAAGGAAACGGGGGAAGCAACAGCATGCCGCTCTCGGCGTCCGGGCTGTCAAGGACGAGGCCAAGCATGCGGAGCTGGTGCCCCAAGTCGCTCGATGCAATCTCATGGCGGTCGATCGCGATGCCATAGGCAGCAAGTTGCTTGCCTAGCCTATGGATCGACCGTGGCCCGGCCATGCCCGAAAGGGCACAGTGGACCAGGGCGAGCACGGAGACGGGCCCGAGCGAGACAACCCAGGGGCTCGAGGCACTTGTCCCCTTCTTGTCGAGCACGTAGCCCTGGTCATAGCCCCGTAGCAACGGCGCAGCGGTCTGTCGCTTCCCGAGCGCATGGCGGGCGAACTCGAGCATATTGGCACCGATGCCCTTCTTGCAATTCAAGGCACGGGCCTCGCGCTCCCTTGAGTCATGGAAGATTTCCCGGGCACGAAGCGACGACAACGCGGCGCGGTGTTCGCGGACGTGCATGCAGAGTGCCGCGACCCCGGCGCTCGACGAGAGGTTGCCTTCGAATGGCTTGCCCGCCTCATCGAGGCACCAGAGGATTGTATTGATGCCTAGCCGCGCCCCGAGGTATGCCGAGACCTTGTCCTTCAGCCCGGGAAGTGCCCTGCCGCCATAGGTCATGTATTGCGGCGCGGCGGGGAAGATTGCTTGCCTGGCCTCGTCGTTCCCCATGGGCCCGGCCCCTCCGAGCGCGTCCAGTACGCAGCGCGAGATCCTCGATTGCACGTCGCAGAGCCAAGCCACGTGCGCCACGCCCGCGAGCCGGAGCACGGCCTCGAGGAGGCTGGTCCACTGCCGCCTCGTCATCGCGTCCTTGGCATCGATGATGGCACGCAGGTCGCTGGCGAATTGCCGGGCAGGGAGGAATTGGATTGCCTGGAGGTCTTCGGTGGGTAGGTGCGGAGCCTCGCTGGCTGGGATCGGCAGCTGCTTCCATTCCCGGCCTGGGAGCCAGGCATGGGTCTCGGCGTCGAGCCAGCGCGCAAAGACGTCATCCCCTTCTGCTACGTCGAGCGCGGAGAAGAGTTGTTCCCATAGGAGCTGCGCCGACTCACGGTCGGGGGAACCCAGGCATGCCATCCGCCGGACCAGGCTGCCTGCTGGCCACGAGTTTGCAGTCAGGCGCGCCGACCCCGAGAACAAGGCCGTCCCGGGCACGAGCGGCGTCACCTGGAGGAATCGCCTCGATGACTGGTTGGGAAGCTTCGGACTCTCGAGTATGCCATGCAGGACCGTGTTCCACGCCTCTGCCGTAGCGGTTGCACCCGGCTGGCCCGAAGCCTTTTGCCTGAGTCGTTGGATGGCCCGGTCAAGGTCCCTGCCGGCCTGCGGGACTCCGCCCTCGGCCACGCTGTCGAACCCGATGGTGCGGTAGAGCGATGCGACGAGCACTTCCGAGCTAGCGTACTCAGGTGCCGGGATGAGCGCGAGCGAGGAGTGCTTGTAAACATGGTGCGAATTCTGCCATGGTGCCTTCTGGAAGTCAGTAAGGGTCATTACCGTTCCTCTTCCTTCATGACTACGAATCCATCCCATGACTGGACGACTTCCGTCCCGTCGGCGCCTACCCGGATCCTCGCCTCGGCAAGGACCTCCGGGTCGCGGACGAGAGGCCCGGCGAGCCTTGCCCGTGTCGTATCGAGGAGCGCGACCACGGTCCTGGGCAACGAGGCAACGGCGAGGCCCTTCTCGAGTTCCTTTATCGCCTTGAACAGGTCGTACGTCAGCGCGACGGGCTGGGCAGACACGCCCTGGCCAACCTGCAGGAAGCGTAGCGGGGGATGGGGGCGTCCCTTCGTGGCCAAGGGGAGGGGGCGGACCGGCTGTGGCTGCACCACGAGGATGGCCTGTCGTTGTCGGGGCGGCAGCGGCTGGCCGAACGTCGTCGTCAGCGACACCTCGAACCCATGCTTCTCGTTCAGCAGGTTCTTTACTTGCTTGGCAACCTCGAAGAGGGGCTGGCCCTGGTCGTCCTCGACTACGAGTTGGAATGCGTGGAGGGTCGCCGCATCAGCGACGACCGCGAACCGGGTACAGACGCTTCGCCGGACTAGGCGGCATGCAAAGTCGCGCAGCGTCCGCTGCACCCGCCCGGCCGCGGCTGGCCGCTTCCGTCGTACGACGGGCGAGGACAGTAGCTGGTCGGCGGCCGAAAGTCGCTTCAAGAGCTCGAGCTCGTTCACCGACAGCGCCTGGCGCTTGCCGACGAACTCGACGCCATCCGCAAGCGACCGGCTGAACCTCGAGTCGAGGTCCCACAGCATCGTGGTAGTGCGTCCGCTCAGCGCCACCGATCCGTCGGGGCTTGCGAGCGCCGGGTCCATCAACCCGGCGAGGTCGTCGAGCACGGACCCGATCGTCGCGGGAAGGTAGGGCTTCCTGCGTTCCAGGAGGAAGTAGTGGAGCCCCTGCAGTGTACGCATCACCTTCTGGTCGTGGTCGCCGAGCGCGAGCTCCTTCAGGTCCTGGCCTAGCGCAGTCGCTACCCCATGGTCCCACCGATGGAATAGCGCGTGCTGGTATCCGGAGGTCGCGAGGTGGAAGATCGCGGAGAGCTCCGGCCTCCGTGGCTTCTGGGCCAGCATGCTGGCGTCATCCTGCCTTGCAAGGTGCCCTGCCCAAGCGCAGGGGCCTCCCTTCGCGCCCTGGGCCTCGTGCCCGGACCCTGCAAGCAGGTAGGAGACGAGCGAGAACAAGTCGCGGAAGCTCCACCGCTTGCCGCTCGCCAGCTCGTACCAGCGCAAGATGCGCAACAGCGAAACGCGATGTTCCTCGCGGGCGAGCAGGGACTGGCTGTGGCAGAAGGGACATCGGGCACCAGCGGCGCACGTCCCAGGGGCAGGCCAGTGGGCGCCATCGGCCACGTGGTCAAGCAATGCCGCGGCTGGCGTGCGCGATCCGTCCGATGGCTCGGCAAGCAGGGACTCCGCGTCCATCGGCCAGATCGCGACCTGGGGATAGCCATCCAGTGGCCAGCACGACGATGGGGTGGCAGAGAGGCCGACGGAACGCGTGATTGTCTCGAGCAGTACCTGCTCCTTGCCCCGGTCGCTATCCAGTGCGAGTACCAGCGCATCGTCTAGCACGCCGCGGTTGACGCAGCAAAGGTAGAACGATGGCCCCGTGGCGGCCAGTAGCTCGGAGAGCTCGTCGAGCAGTAGCTCAGATGCGAGCCTTTCCCCGCCCCCGACCCTGGCCGACGCGTCCTGGACGATGGAAAGGTCGAGCTCGCGCGCTGGCAGCGCCATGACGCCGGCATCCATGCGTACCGTCCTTGGCACCAGGGTGTCGCCTGGAGGATGGAACTCCCGTGCCAGCCGTGATACCAGGCGCCCGCCAGCACCGAGCGAATCGTCGAGGCACTTGATCGTATGTTCGATGGCCTCGGTCTTGCCGTTGCCAGGGCCGCCTACGAGCAACAGTATCCTGGGCGTTCCCGGCCTACCAGATGCCACGTCGCTTGCCCAAGCCTCGAGCCTGGTTATCAAGTTCGTCCGCAACAGCTCGCGTCCGGGCCGCCCGCTCAAGTCATCGAAGAGTCGCTTCACACCTCCCGAGTGGTGGCCTGCCCACTCAATGAATTCCCTTGGAAACCTTGTTTGTTGCAACCGTGCCTGCTTGTCTCCCAAGACCAAGCTCCTCTCAAGCTATCGCAAATGGTTGTAGATCTTGTTGCCTGGCGTCGACATGGTGTCGTGCTTCCGCCTCGGCCGCCTCGTCGAGCGCTGCCGCCATCGCCAAGCCAATGACCCTACCCAAGAATGGCGGCACGGCATTGCCGACCTGGGTGTACCGAGGACATTCCTTCGTCCGCTTGGCGCCGCCCGTGGTGAACTTCCCGCGGAACCGGAACCAGTCGGGGAAGCTCTGGAGGCGCGCACTTTCGCGGACCGTTAGGATCCTCGGCTCGGCGTAGTGGAGGACATCGTCGGGAAGGGTCGTGATGGTCGGCGCGGGCTCGGAGAACGACATTGGATGGAGCCGCTGCTTCTTGATCCCGTATTTCTCGCGGCTTGCCGCGTTCATGTTCCCACCACGTGTACATTCCTTCAGGATGGCGGCGAATCGATCTCGGACCACTTCCCTGTGCCTAGCGAGGCGCATGCTGTCCATCTCGCCACAGTGGACGTGCATCAGCTGCTGGTAGTTTGTCTTCGGGCCACAGTACACGGCTTCCTTGAAAGGGCCCCGCGAGAAGGGGTCGGTGCAATCCTGCAGCGGGGCGTCATCCGTCCGGAGGTCTGATATGGCATCGCACGCCCAGATCGTCTCGGGGAGGCCGAGTTCGCGCAGGTGCTCCCGGCGCTTTTCCTCCAGCAGCTCGAAGGCCCTATCGATCCCGCCAGGCAGGTGGGCGGCGACGTCGCGCCGAAGTCCCAGCACGATCAGGCGGGAACGCTTCTGGGGCACGCCATAGCGGGAAGCATCCAGCACCTCTCCACGCACATCGTACCCAAGGCCCTCGAGCGTACGCTTGAGCTTGTGGAAATAGGATTCCGTCCCCACGACCCGCTTCCCGCCTATATCGGCCTTGGTCGAGTGGGCTACGCCCATCCCTGGCACGTTCTCCAGTACCAGCGCACGTGGTCTTATTGTGTCCACGACATCGGCGTACTTCTCGAAGAGCTGGTTCCTTGGGTCCGATTCCTGGCGCTTGCCTGCAAAGCTAAAGCCCTGGCAAGGAGGTCCGCCGGCGAGGACGTCGATGGTGCCTTTTAGTCGCTGCAAGTCTGCCCTGTGCGCTGCCAGGAGGTCGTCGATTGGCCAGGCTTGCTGTTCAAGCCAGCTAGGCCAGGCGAACTTGGAGACGGGGACGAGCCGATCGCCAAGGAAGTTGTCGGCGAACGTGGAGAATGCCATTGGGTCGCGCTCGATCGCGAACTGCCCTTTCAGTCCTGCCGAAGCCAAGCCAAGCGATAGCCCGCCGCATCCGGAGAAAAGATCTATAAATTTGTACATGTGATGTTCGACGTCGATTTCGTCCGCGGACGTGTTGTTGCCACAATACGAATCGCCGAGAGGCCTACGTTTGAGTCACTTGCCTGGCAAGCCCGGTTAAGGTTGTTGCTTTTTGGGTAATTTTTTTCCCATGCGCCAGCCAGCCGTTTACATCCGACCCATGCGAGTCTTCATACTCGAATCGACCGACGCGTTACGGGTAGGCTGCAAGCCGTGACGATCGCCGGCCACTGGATTCCCATACAGTGATTTGCAGACTAGCATTGTATGCGAGTTTTCAATATTAATAAACGCGTTGATAGTATTCTCATGGCCGATTAACTCGACTGCTTCCAGTTAGCTCATCAGAGAACGTCGCTCCTATCAGCTGGCACCCGTCCACTGCAAGCTCGCCCACTGGCTACGATTGGTGCACCTTTACGCCACCGGAGAGCAGATCGCTGGCGAGGTCCGCGAGCAAGGCGAGTATCAGCAGGTGGTCTACCGCGAACGAGTGCCCAACGCATGCGGCCACGAACCCCTATCTCCCCGCGGAAGAATCGCAAAAAAGGGTAGGCGGGTCGCTGGGGTTCCTGCTCGTGCCGGACACGGGTGCCACGCCCGCGAGTGAGCCAGTCACTGCCGGGCCGTCGACATTCGAGGAGCCAACTTGCGGGGACCTTGCGGCCGAGTTCCGCAACAAGCCGGCCATCAGCCGCCCAGCATTGGCACCGTAGCGACCTTGTCGAGGGATGCGTCTGTTGCGTGTCGGCGGCAAGCGCCCGGTTCCTGGCAATGAGGCGTCGTTAGTCAACGATGTTGGCAACGGATTCCTCGAGGGTCGCCACTGCAATCTGCTTGCCAACGAGCGTGATGATGCCCGGGAGAAGTGGCGGCGTGTCTACCCTGGGGGCCGGGACAGGAACTCCCGGCAGGCGTGGCCCGGCGACTAGCAAGGGATTCTTCGATTGGCAAGTCGGTCCTCGTACCATGCCGTTGCCTTCTCAGACGCGCACAGGATTGCCAGGCGGGCCGTAGGTCGGGTGCAGGCGACATACAAGTCCTCCATCTGGAAGACACCTGCTTCGCTCGAGGGCGCGCGCGCGTCAACGAGGATGACTGCCGCCGCCTCGATGCCCTTGAAGCTACGGATCGTCGAGAAGCACACTTGTGCAGGCGAACCCATGTTCGAGAGGTCCTCGGTCAAGGTCATCCCGTGCCCTTTGGGAAAGCCTGCCATGCACGAGTTCATTAGCGAATATGGCGACAGGATGACGACACCCCGGTCGGTGTTCCATGTACGGGCGAGCTCCCATGCCTTCCGCGCCATCTCCCCGGCGCCAGGGCACGATGCTACTACAGGAACCTCCCCATCCGGCATGCCTGGCATCGACCCTACATCGTCGCGACCGATGAATGAATTCGTTGCCGTGTTAACCCTGACGGTGTTGCGGCAATTGTGGTAGAGCTTGAAGACCACGTCGGCGCCGAACGCATCACCCCCGCCGACCCTGAATAGGTCCTGGCGCCTATCCGTAAATATCAGCCAAGAGCCATCGCCAGGGCGGAGTAGTTCGTGCAATGCATATAGCCGCAGGTCGTTGAAGTCCTGTCCTTCGTCCACGATGATTGCATCGTACTTCCCGTCCAGGCTGCACGACAGGGCATGTGCGAACGCGAGGTCGGGCAGGATCTCCTTGAAGAAGTGGTCCGGATCTCCGACGATGCCAGGTTGCTGGCACAGTGCCATGAACAACTTGTCGACGCTAGCGATGTGGGCCGCGACGTCGGGATTCCGCCTGCGCAGTGCTTCCGCAAGCTTCTTGTTGAAGCACACGTACAAGGCTTTCCGGCCTGCCTCGACCAGCGCCTGCAGGCGCCAGATGGCAAGCAGCGTCTTGCCGGACCCGGCCGGGCCCGTCACGGCCACGCCTGGGAACTCGAACATGCCCCGGAGTGCGGCGAACTGCTGCCTCGTCAAGTTTTCGACTAGCTCCAGGTCTTGCTGGACCTCGGCTGGCGTATCCGCCTGCTCGATTGCGAACGGCTGGCTAGTCAGGATCCTTGCGATCCGGTCGACCGCATCCTTGTCGAACCGCTCGGAACGCCCACCAGAGCCGCGCTGCACGAGCGCATTGCGGATGCGCGCCTCTAGCTCGTGGAGGTTGCGGCTGGTGACCATCGTCGACGAATCGAACATGGCCGGGACCGAGCTTGCGGTTCCATTGGGATACGCGACCAGCCAGGCATAGTGCCCCGGGAACCGCGTCCAGGGGCCCTTTTGCTCGACGATCCTGGCAAGCTTGTACATGTTTTTCGTGGCTTGCTCCGGAGGCGACGGCGAGACTAGTACCGGCGCGCCGTCATGGCCACGGCGGTACCACGTCCCGTCGGTATCGATCCAGACCTCGCGGGAGCCCTTCACCTCGACGATGACCATGCCGCAACCGGGAACTAGTACCACGAAGTCCGATTGGCCGTCGGAGACAATGCCTGATTCCTCCTTGTATGCCCAGGTGACGTTCGGCAGCACCGTCCATGTCGACGGAAGCTGCTTGTGCAGCTCGCGCAGCAACCTGCGCTCGGACGGGTCTGCTGGTAGCTGGCCAAGTACGCGCGCCATCACCGTCCGCCTTCGTCGACGACGCGGGACCTGGCGATGGCTTCGAGCGATGCAATCTCCGCATCGCCGATCCGGCCCCGCCCGTGCGCGACGACCATGGGCGCCGCTGCACCAGGGGCGCGACGCACGACGAGCTGGTGCAATCGTCCGTCGCTAGACCTGGCCAGCCACTCCCCGGGGCCGGCACTGGTGACCGGCGTCCCCTCGGCGCGCTCGTACTTCCTGCCCGCGTGCTCGAAGGTGGCGCCTGGCGCTGCAGGGATCGGGCCATCCGGACCAACACCGCTCGCGATGGTACCCATGCCAGGCACCTCGATCGTGCGGAATTGGTCGAGGTTGGCACGAACCCACGCCATCCGGCGCGACAGGTTGAAGGAGTCGACCAGGCGGATCCAGCCTATTCCATGTGCCGCGGCCCATTGCATGCAGTTGGCCAGGAGGTTCTTGTCACCCGCCTGCTCGTCGCACAGTGGATGGACGACGAGGGACACGATGCCTGCACCTCCACGCTCGCACCAGCCGGGCAGGGGGGCCCCGGCTGGAAGCGAGGAGCTGGCCGTCGGGAATGCCTCCCTGTACCGTCGGGCGACATCTTCGGCGAGGTCCAGCCATGCAGGCATCGGGACGGGCTTCCCGTCGCGCCCTGCGATGGCAATGTCAAGGCCAGGGCGATAGGCCGTGTTGGACATGGTCGCCAGCATCTCGATGCCGAGTTGCCAGTCGAGTAGGCCGTGCAACGGGCGATTGCGGTAGCCGCGCAGGAGCGTTTCCGGTCCCCGCCATGGCTCGGCAATGCATCGTTCCCATGCCACGCGTAGGCTTTTTCCCATCCTCGACGCTGGGCCGTGGCCGAGGACGCAACCCTCCAGCAGGTCTTCCCAGTTATCGTGTGCCCACTCGACGAGCCCGGCGCCGTTTGGATGGGCATCAGCCAGGTAGAGCTCGGCGCCCAGTTCGAGGCCACTTGCGAACCGGTGCACGGAGGCGATCTCGATGTCAAGCGAGTCGATGTCGAGTTCGAGTGCAATGGCCCTCTGCAGGATGGTCGCCGCGGAGTACCAGGCAGCACGGCGCCGGGCAACCACGCGGCTGTCATCGAAGAAGCCGATCCCGGAGCCGTCCGTCATCCTAATCCCGAGGACATCGGTTGTCTTGGGGGCGGTGATTGCCAGCCGTCGCTGCGGCGATTCCGGGGCGTCATACCAAATCCGGCCAGACAGCCCGAACCCCGTTCCCTTGGGCGGGATCCAATCCCTGTCGGAGAACCCGAATAGCTTGTTCTTGTTGGTATTCGTCCGGAAGACCTGGGCTTGCCTTCCGAAGGCAATCCTGCTGTTCATCTTGCCTTCGTATGTAGCGTCGCCCCCGAGCTCCGGTGACATTACCGCGGGGAATCCGGGGCGGCCTCGCGGATCGCCCCTGCGCCCGGCACCCTTGCCCGTTTCGAGGTCGGTGACGAACGCCCGCGGCGCGACGGCCATGAATGGCCACGCATTCGCCGAGCCGCAGCATGGGCAGGTGACGTGGGCCGGGTTCTCGAGGAAGTCAGCCTTCCACCATGGGGCATCCTCGACCGGTTCCAACGTGCCGGACTGCGCGACCCGTACCTGTAGTTGCCTGCACTCGGGGCAGAAGAGTTGCGCATAGGCAGCTGCAACCGCGGGGCTTGCCGCCTCCCATCGGCCTGACTTCCGGTCGAACTGCGCTTCTCCGCAGATCCCCTTGGGCAGGACTTGGCGCTTGTCCCAGGTGCGGACCGACCCAGGTACGAACTCGGATACTGCCTGGTCGAATGGCCGGTCGAGTGACCGGGGCTCTTCCTTGTCCGGAAGCGAGAAATACAGGTTGCGGACCGTGGTCGGCATCCCATACATCGGAAGGATGCCTGCCTCGGCAAGGCGGAATGCAAGCGTGGGCTCGACGAAGACCGGGCTCGACATCGCCTCTTCGATGCGCCTCGGGAGAGCGTTCGCAGCCGCAACGAGCGTTGCCGGATCGATCCTCGTGCCGGCGGCGATAGCGCGCGCGACCTCTTCGACCTCGTGCTGCGTGGCAGACAGCCAGTCCCGGACCTTTGCCAGGCGCGGCCGTGCGTCGGCCACCATCCCGAACTCGCCGTGCACATCTGGCTTGCCTGCCGTGTCCGCCCAGCTCGTACCTGCTACGCGGAACGCCCTCCGTAGGACTTCCTTGGCCAGCAACCGTTCAGCCAGGATCCTCTGCGCGTCGCCGACCGCGACGCTGGGCTGCGGCGGGATGCCGCCCGTCATCTCCCCGGGGTGCTCGAAGTGGATCCTGTCGTGGGACTGCCCGCGGCAGAATGTCAGCGCCGCCGAGAAGGGCTGCCCTTTCCGGCCGGCGCGGCCGGCACGCTGTTGGTAGTTGAACCGTTCCGGGGGCATGTTCGCCTGCAGGATGGACTGGAGGGAGCCGATGTCGACGCCAACCTCCATCGTCGTGGTGACCGACAGCAGGTCGATCGCGTCTACGTTCGGGTATGCCTTCCGGCGGCCGATGTCGTGGATCTCGTCATCTTCGAAGAAGATATCCCGGAAGTGCCGTTGGCGCTGTGCCTGGTCGATAGTCTGGCCGGTAAGTTCCTCGGCGTGGATCCGGAACGTCGCACGCGGGTCGGCCGCCTCGCGCGCATAGTAGTGCGCCTGCGTAATCTCTCCGGCGCGCCTGGATGGCACGGGCTCCTTGGGCAACTTCTTGTAGCACCGAGTGCAAACCCCGGCCGATGCGTGCCAGTGCAGCTGGTTGCAGTCCGGGCAGGTCCACGGCTGTGCATCGTGATCCACGATCCGTACCCAGAGGTGTTCCATCCTGACCAGTCCCCATTGCCCGCCTGACTGGTGTCCTGCCGCCTTCAGGGTGTCGCGGGCCCTGCAGCGCAAGAAATCATGGTCCACGGCGTGCGCCGCGGCCACGGCCTTGAGGTAGCGGTGTACGCGCTTCTTGGCGATGCTGCGGGACATGTCGCTAGGCTGGTCTTCGGCCCAGCCCTCGATTGAGTATGCTCCCTGCTGGGGATCCGTGCGACGCTCCTCGGCTAGGATCCGGATGATCGAATCGCAGGTCTCGCGAAATGCGTTCGCCATCCCGGGCATGCTGCCATTGCAGGCGCTGGGGTCGATGCAAAGGTGTCCGAGTCCCTGGGCCTCGAGGTCGTACAGGAGGCGGCCAGACAGCGCGCGCCAGGCTGCCTTTCGCAGGTTCTGGCCCAGCACGGCAACGTCCTGCAGGTTGGCCTCCGACGCATCAGTGACCCGCGCCTCGACCACCCCGTTGCCTCGTTCGAGGGCCGATGTCCAGTCGCGCCGGTCCGCCCCGGGGCGTAGCGTGCGCTGTTCCACGGACGGCCCGCCCGGGTTCACCCCGACGCCGACGAGCTCTCGCCATAGCGGGGGCAATCCGGTTCCGACCCGAGGGTCAGGCACCCGAAGGATATCGTCGACACGCACGAAACCCGGGCGATGCGCGCGTACCTTCGCGATCGCCTGTTCGACCTCTTGCGGGGCCAGGTCAGGTTCCTCGATGGCCGACTTCGCATCGGCATGGAAGCGCCGTACATCCTCGAAGGACTGGGCGTCCAGGTATTCCTTGCAGTCGAGCACGACCTTCTTGGCGCTAGCACGGTCGCCAGCGTCGAGCGCGGCGAGCACTCGTTGTTTGCTTGAACCCGTGTCGCGCTCTGCGGCCTTCCTTAGTTCCCTCTGGAGGAACACGCGGAGCAGGTGGCTCCACTGCTGGTCTTCGACGCCGACGGCCAGGTTTGCTGCCGCCTCGCGGCTGTCCGAGAATGCGACCAGGCGTCGTGATTTCCCATCGGGCAGGATTCCCATCAGGTGTTTCGCTAGCAGGTGGGACATCACGCCGAGGCCGGTCACGAACGAGCGGATCGGGGAGCTTCGCCCGATCCTGTCGGAATAGTCGATCAGGCAGGCCGGGCACTTCTGGGGCATTGCGGGGAAGGCGTGCGTGTAGTTGCCGTCCTTTAGCGCGAACCACAGGCACTCCTCCTCGCTGCCCGAGCTGGCACGCCGGAGACTAACGATACCCGTGCGGCGATTGACAGCGGCCCTCTTCCATTCGGCTCCGCGCCTGGCCAATGGCTTGCCCTTGTCCCCTCGCTCCTCGCTACCTTGCTCCCAGCTGTATTCACGCGGATTTTCTATGTTCCAGTCGCGAGGCACCAGCCAGACGACACCCAGCTCCTCATAGCGACTGGAGTCGGTGCGAGTTCCAGTACTCGACTCGGGGAGGCCGTCGATCCGGGTCGGGAGGGCCGTCAACTCGAAGGACGGTGGCCCTGCAGGCCTACCCGGCATCCCCGCTGGCCCTCCCAGCTGGGCCATGTTCAGGACAATCTTGTTCCCGCACAGCAATTGGGTCCCACAGCACTCGCAATAGAGGACCTCGAGCAGTCGATCTCCATTGGCGGATAGCGCGGATTCCGGATACAAGGGGCCGACCCGACGCCGGCTGTCCGACGGATCCAGCGCCGGAGTTGCCCAGAGCCCGTCGATATTCTTGGACATCCAGTGGAAGCGCAGCCTCGGCAAGCTGGTGTCCCCCGATTGGATCGAACCTATCGCATAGAACAGGCCGCGCGTCGCCAGGTGCGCATCGGCCGGCGACTGCAGCCGAGGGAACCAGCGTTTCGAAAGTTGGGAGAGGGCGGTCGCCCGCGGGCGTCCGCTGCCGAAGCCGGCGACGATCGTGTCGCCGGCCCGGGGGCGGGACGCCAGCAGGGAGGCAACGCCGGCGGGGTCTGGCTCGCCGCTCGCCTCAGCCAGCTGCCTGCCAAGGTCAAGGCATGCGTCCGCGAGTTCTTCGTCCACGGCAGGCGACGTTTCTACCCCTCGGTGCACCAGTGCGCCGGCCTCGACATGGAAGCGCTCTCGTGCCTCCAAGGCCTCGAGGCCGAAGAAGCCGCCGAGGAACTCGTAGGTGCTGTCCTTTTCGCCGTCCAGCGAAGCGCTCGAGGCCAGTATCTGGAGCTGGGGACTGCCAGGATGCAGGCCTAGCCGGTTCAATAGCAAGCGGACCAGATAGCCTACCTCGGTGCCCGAGGCGCCCCGATAGAGGTGGAGCTCGTCGATGACGAGCTGGAAGACACGCGACGGGTCGCCCTCGAGCCATTCCCGGGTGATGTCGAGCATCTGCGAATCGGCGCGGTCCTGGCCGATGCCAGGATGGGCATGTCGCATCAGCATGATCGAGAGCATGCTGACGTTCGTGATCAACAAGTCGGGCGGGGCAGCCTGCATCTCCCAGCGGTGGAAGACCTCGCCGGCCCCAGGCTCGACGCGCGGGATGAAGCTGGCCTGCTCAAGGGCCTCGTCGAGTTCCTTCCTGGCCCTGCCGGCGATTTCCTCGTCGCCCGAGGTACCGGGCGCCTTGGCCGCGTCGCGGAGCGCCTTGACCCGCTCGTTCATCCTCGTCGTTTCGCTGATGGCGTCCGAGAGCGCCCGCGACAGTCGCTTGCGGGCGTCCGTGTTCGGCGATCCATCTGCCTTGAATGGATGGCCCGAGACAGGCGTCGACCCGTTGTACCGGCCGAAGCGGATGCGGTTCCCGCCCAGTACGCTGTCTTGTGCATGGTGCGCCTCGTCCGTATCAAGCGCATTGCGCAGCCTGGATAGCTGGTCCTCGACCAATGCGTTCATCGGATAGAGGATGAGGGTGCGGATGGCTGCGGGACGCTTCTCGCCGCGCACCTTTCGGTGAGTCTCGTTCCATGATGGCGGGTCGTCCTTGGTCCAGATGGCAGGGGCCGGGCTTGCGTCAGCCCACCTCGTGGTAGGCGCGAAGGCTTCCCGGACCAGATTAGCCAGCACGGGCAGTAGGAAGGACTCCGTCTTGCCCGAACCCGTGCCGGTGACGACCACGCAATGCTTCCGCTCGAGGGCTTGCTGCAACATGCGTTGCTGGTGCAGGTAGAGCCGGTGCCCACCCTTGAAGAGGCCTGCGGCTGCGATGGACCGGAAGGCATCGATAGCTTCCGGCGCCATGCCCGGCAGGTCCCTGCCGCCTAGTGCAGCCAATGCCATGCCTGGCTCGTAGGAGGGTATCGGTTCCACGAAGGGTTCCTGGAACAGGACCGCGTCCTTGTCGAGGAGTGCCTTGCGGTCGCGCTCGAAGGTAGGGGAGTTCGTCCCAAAGGCCGACGTGATGTACCGCTTGATGCTGGCTTGGATACTCTCGAATGATTCTATTGGGTCTTTCACGCTTTGCTCGCTAGTGCGGGCGGCATCGCCCATGGGGCTGGGGCGGCCGCACCGAGTGTCAAGTAAGAATTAGTTGCCGAGAATGGCCCCGAGCTTCCCGGCCACCATTGCCGCGACCTCGGCAGGGACCGACCTGTAGGCTAGCCACCGGCCGGTGGCCATGTCGTCGTAGACCCGGCTCGTAGCGACCAGCGACTTGCCATCCGATTGCCTGATAACTATCAGCTTGCCAGCCACGCAGTGGCCGTTGGCCTCGACGACGTCGGGGCCTTGCCCGCTGCAAAGCACCAGTGCGCGCTCGAGGACAATAGGAAGGCTGATACGTGCGGGGAGGTAGACGGTCCGGTCCTTGGCTGAATATGGGATCGGCCAAGGGCAGGCGTCGTTGATCGAGCATGCAGCCATCAGGAAACTGCCAAAGGCACGCAGAGCGATCCATACTCCCCATCGCGAGTCGCGTACGAAGCCATAGCGGGTACCGCCATCCTTGCGTGCCGCCAGCACGTACACCCGCGCACCGGTGATGTCGCGGTCTTCCATGCGGAACAGATCGCAGGCGGACTGCGGGACGAGTGTGCTCGCGTCCTTGAAGCACCCGCTCCCGGTATGCAGCCGCTGCGGGTGGTGCTCGAGGGCCCCGATGCTCTCGACCGCGCCGGCCTCGACCTGCCTGTGTACGTCGTCGCAAGTGGCTGCCCACGACGCAACATGTGCCGACTGCACGGGCAGGTGGGACATGCCGACGACATGGGCAGCTTGTGCGATGGAGCCTTCGTCGCTGGCCAATATCCTCCACGCTGGCAGCAAGCCCGCAGCCGGCGAGTTGCAGTGGATGGCACCTGGCTCGAGTTGGTTGAATAGGGAGCGCCAATGCTGCTGCGTTGGCGTGCCGAGGATCCCGTAGGCCATCCGGCCGCCAGCGTCCATCGGCAGCCGGTACAGCGCAGGTGGAACGACGTGGATACGGACCAGGTGTCCCTTCACGCTGGTCTCGATCTCCACGTGCCCGCGGCAGCGTAGGTCCAGCAATACCTGGTCTGGCCGGACTGCTTGGCTACTATTCGCAAGAAGCCGACCGAGCTGCTCCCTTGCCGTGCCATATGCCATCGATCCTGCCTGTGCCAGACTGTCGAGGAAGAGGGCGGCCGGATGGCAGGCTTGCTTCGCGACGAGCAGGGCGTGGACCGGCGAACCCAGCACATCCATGGGGACGGGAACCGACCCTGGATTGGCAAGCGTGGGGTGGCGCAAGGTATCTGCGAGGGTGCCGCGCAGGCCAGCCAAGCTTGCCTGGGGACGACCTTGCGGGTCGAGGCTAAAGTCCTTGCCAAGGGAAACCTGCTCGCCACTTTCCGGCGCGATCCTGAGGGTAACGCTGGCGAGCGTCCGGTTACCGTCGACTGCATTGACCTGAAACGACTTCTGCGCCGTGTCTCGAAGCCATAACCTGAAGCGTCGCACCCCTGGCTGCCTCCCAGCAACGGATGAGTAGATTTCCTGGGCGACGAGAGCCGGCCCAGTGTGCAATGTTGTCCCGGGAGGGGCATCGAGCTCGATGGCTGGAAGGTCGTACGAAAGGTATTGCCGCTTGCTTCCGCGGCTTATAAAACGGCCACCGACAATGGCGAGCACGCGGTTGATCCCGCTCGCAGCGATGGTGCCTGGCAGCGCGTCGACCTGCGCCTCGGTGAGCTTGCCGCAGTCTGTAAGGCATGCGAGCATCCAACCAGCGGGAAGACCCGAGGCCTCGACCAGCTGGTGCTGGACGCGGGTGCGCTCGAGCCACGCCTGGAGCGGGGCTGCCGCCCGCTTGGCGGCAAGCAAGTATGCACAGCCGTGCCGCGGCAGGGGGCGTTCCTGCAGTTCGTCGCGCTGGCTGGCGTAGTCGGCGCCCCAGGCGAGGACGCGCAGCTCAGCCCTAGGGAATACATATCTCCCGAGGTTGACGGGTTGGGTTCCGTCCTCCTCGAGCCGGGCGTCGAAGTACACTTCCTGCGTCGCCGACTCCTCGAGGGCGGTGGCGGCCGCGGAAATGCCGGCGGCGCTAGTGTCGCGAACGGTGCTGCACTGGTCCGTGCCCCAGATGGGAGCCCTCCAGCTGGCACTGTGGCTATCGAGGACCACCTCGCTTCCTTCGCGGATAGGCGGCACCCGCCAGTGGACTTCCCAGCTTTGGCTTGCATCATCCCAGCCAAGCGCAAGCTCGACCTGACCGGTTGCTAAATCCTCGTGCTCGTCACTTTCTTTCGCGCGATTGGCAGCGTGAGGGGTGCTTCCGTCCCACTCCTCGAACAGCGAGCGCAAGCTGTCCTCGATGGGCGCGCGCAATTCAGGGTAGCCTAGCGCGTCGCGGAAGCCAGCCGAAAGGAGCTCGCCTGCGCAGGAAATAACTTCGATGGCCGCCTGGCCGGTCCACGCTTGCCCACGCCGCAGTCCTGCCATCGCAAATACGCGGCCGCTTGCCTCGCAGTCCTGTCTGGACATGATGCATTGTGCCCTAGGGAGGCCGATCTGGGTATATCCACCCAGCCGACGGGGCATGAACCGGCCAAATCGTCCACCCATTGCCTTGGTCCAGTCAGCCAGGTCTTCCCATGCAAGCTCGAGCTGCGCGAGCTGGTTGCTATTCCAGCCAGGAGAAAGCTGCAAGGCGTCGCGAAGGTGCTTGTAGTAACCATCCTTGGACGAGAGTGCGGAGGAGCGCACTAATGCCGCGAGGTATGGCAAGTAGGTTGGCGCTTTGCATCCGCGGTATGCCTCGCTCAGCAGGCCAGGGTCGATGTAGCCCGGCGGCTTGCTGGCCGGGTAGAGCCTCTGTCGTACCAGTCCTTGGAATCGGGAAACAAGATCGGCGCTGCAGCCTTTCGTGAACCTTCCGTTCCGAGTAAAGGTAGGCCACGCTGGGCCTGTTCGGACGGCCTTAAGGAAACCTTCGTCGCCACCAAGTTCTGGACCTACGAGGTCAAGCTCGTGCCCATCGAGTTGCAGCCAAACCTCATCGCTCTCCGATGCGGGAGAGAAAAATGTTTCAAGTAGCTTCGCATTCCAAAGGCTAAACGAATCCAGGTGTTCTATAGCTGAAGGTATATCCAAGGGGAGCATCTCACATTCGCCTGCACATCTGTCAACAACGTTGGCAAAAAACTACTCAGTTCTAGTAATTTACCTACTCGAATGTTAGTGGTCAATATGATTTTTCCTAAATACATCATTAAAATGTGATTTTTGGATAGATTTTCCGGAGAATAATTATGCTATGTCGGATAAGTTATTAGTTTCGGCTTTGTTATTTCTTTGCGGATTTTATCTGTAACATTTCAACTGCCGCCGACTTTTTGAATGCCGTGAGTTCGTAGCGACGAAGCCGCGGCGATGCGTCGGGTGGTTGCAAAAAATACATTGCATAGGACAGATTTTCTCCTGATGCGGCTCATTGACATGATTGCATCAGCACTTCTTTAATGAAATGTTACACGCCATCGACATCAAAGCCGATCAGACGTCAAAAAAACTTTTCTGCGGGATAAATAAATTGCTATACTAATCAGATTTCTACTTGACAAGGTTCTAGAATGTCTTACCCGTTGCTTGTGCTAGAAGACAAAAACACTAAATGTGCTTCATTGATGGCGACTATTGAGTTGGGGGACTATCTTACTCTGGTTGAAAAAGCTTACGATGATCAAGGCGGCTTAACAGGGCAGCGCGCGCCGATACGCACGAAGACTGCATTGAAAATTAGGAATCGATTAGTTCAAGATTTAAAACAAGGCGCGGTCATTCCCCCAGTTGTCATCGGCTTAGTATGCTCTAATCGGCTGAAGAGCAAATTACGAGTCCTTGAGACTTCTGACGAATTAGTTGGCATGCTTAAAGCAAACGGTTCGGACTTATCTATTATTGATGGGATGCAGCGCACCACTGCGCTAAAGGAAGCGTTTGGCACGAAAACTAAAAATCACTATATACGAGTAGAAATATGGGTTGCGGAGAAAGTAAGTAGCTTGATATATCGGATGTTGGTTTTAAATACCGGGCAAGTTCCTTGGGATCTAAAGCGTCAACTTGATACGCTCTACCGACCAATTATTGCGGAAGTCAAGCATCAACTACCTAAGGTCAAGATTATTGGCCTTGATGAAACCAACCGACGATCGCAGGCTGGTGAATATCGAAGCTCAAGAATTATCGAACTATTTCTTGCATTTACATCTCGTTCCATAGAGATAGATATTAAAGAGAAGGTGGCAGAAGAGTTCATCAAAATCGACTTGACTGAAGCTACCTCGTCTGACGAGTTCTTGCCGCTGTTTATCAAGTCACTGGAGCTGATGGCAAAGCTGGATGCTGAGTTTGACAGGGTTAAGCAAGCTGCCGATGGCGGCGCGAGAGTCAAAAACGGGAAAGATATCTTTACTTCTTCGCCAGCTGCAATCGGATTTGTTGTCGCAATATCAGAAATGATTTTTGGCGAGCCTGGATTCGATTATGATCTCGCAAATGCAAAAAAGGATCTGGAGAAGATCTCGAGAACTATGAATTCTCTTGTAAGTGCGCTAAAAGCATTTGATGTGGATGAGCTGGAAACGTTTATGGATTTCGATACTCTTAATCAAATGCTATCTGTGAAATCTGGTCGTGTCGGAGACCATGATCGAAACCTCTATAGAAAAGCATTTTTAACTTTAATAAAGCGGTCAAAGGAGGTAATCCGACAGGGGGCAATGACTCCATGCTGGATGGCTAGATAACTCAGATGTCAATTAATGTGAAAAAATTTATCAATACGAATTTCTATGATTGGTTCGTATCGAACATCGATGACTCGCATTTATCTAGTTTCTCAACTCGCGAAGAATTCTGGATTACACCAGTAGATAAGAAAGATCCTTCGTATAAGGATGTAGTCGATGACCTACTCAAAAGATTTAAAGATACAACAGTCGGGGGGCAACAGATTGTAGAGGGTTTAGCGCTGGTTGTCATTCGAGAAGGCACACAAGTCTACGTTTGCGGGGTTTATCTCGACGGGCGTCGAACTCCTGTATTATCAGATTCATTAGTTGAAGGCTTGAGCGAAGCAAGCCTTTCGTTTTTGCAAAACATGTTAATTAATTGCAAATTCGGGGTGAAAACTAAGGCGAAGATAAGTCCGAGTATCTGGAGGCTCATGCCTATTTTTCAGGCTGATTTGGATGAGTTTACTCCTAAAATTGTATGCCTTGAGGTATCTGAATCACTCAAAAAAGATTCCGACGACATTCTGATATTGAAATTCTTGCTCTCGCTTGATCTCCCTGCGAGAAATGTGATTGCGCTTAGAAATGAAATGATTGACGTCATGCTCGCTATACCGTTGAACGGACACGAATGGCTCTCACGTCAGTTTCTATGGACAGCTATGGCTGGTCGAAATTCAAACTTCTTTATCGAATTATACCGTATAGTGGAATTTTTCTTTCCTTTGTCGAAGATTTCGAAATTGAAAGATACAATTGGATTCTCCGGGTCGAATTTGCAGTTGCTAAGTGCTTGCTCATCAGAGCTTGGATGGAACGTAAATCATGCATTAGGATCCCGACTCGCATTGAATTTCGCCACTATCGATTTCGCGGAAATCGCTTTGGCGAAGACATTTTCTGAAGGGCAGCCTGATGCAACGAGAAAATTCAAAGAAGACGCGATGGAAAAAATTACTGAACTCCGTCACGCTCTTATTCATCAAAGCTTTAAAGAGTATACGACTGAAGATGAAATTCTTGCGAGATACACCCGTGCAATGCTTGTTTTTTTATCTACGTCATTTATTAATTACGAGAAAAAATCTTCCTAAATTAGAAAGGCGAAGAATTTAATTGGGGCCAGCTTATAAAGCCCACTGAGTCGAGTAGCTAAGGAAACCCTTGCCCCTTATACATAAGCCTGACCATCCCACTTTGAACGTATTGGTAAAAGACCGATAGCCGACTTACGCATCGGCCCATCGACTTCGGCCGCCCTTTTGACAATCTCTAAGTCAGCATGGTGTCCCGAACAGCCATGAGGCAGTCAAGAACCTCGTCATGAAGCAGGCCGACAGCCAGCAAAAAAACAACGAGTGCACGGTCCTGTTCACCCAAGTCGGTAAAGAAAAGGCTGATGCGGCCTATCTGAAAGAGCTCGATGACGATCTGAAAGGCGCCAAGTTCGACAACGTCGACATCAAGAACGTCTAACAAAACCGTCTAGTCGCTCTCCAGGCAACAGCCGGTTGCCTAGCCGCGGCGACTGTCAGCCGTCGGCCAAAAGCGGGCTTCATTTCACACTCGGATGAGACTTTATGGACAATTAAGTAGTGACAGTGGCTGTGGACGACGAGACCATTCGGTTCGACGGACGCTCGCTGGTTGGGCAAGATGAGGTCGCTAACGCACTTTAGGCGACTCTGGAGCGTGATCGGAATCTCATTCTTACAATCGAATTAAAACTAACTGAGCACTGTAACAGTATAGGTAAATCAGTCACGTTCGCCCGGAATGGGGGGCACGTTCAATCGGAATGGCTGGTCACGATGCAGGAATCACTGGTCAAGTTCGTCCAGAATACGCACTAACGCCAGCCAAAATAGTGGGCTGGTTTCCGGGCTGCCCCGTGGGGCGCTGTCGGAAACCGTACTACTCATCGCCAGATCCTTCCAACCCTATTGGATGTCAGGGCCGATTTTTGGGCAGGCCGGACGCACTCTTGTCATGACCTGCGTGCCGCCTTGCAAGCTAGCGATCGCTTCGAAATTAGTCGGCCCCTTAGGATCTCCAGTGATCATTTGGTAATCCCCCCCTTTTTAGAACACGCTAAAAGTAGAGGTGTCTTCATCTAGGATGGGAGACCTCTTACTCGTCACCAACATCATTTTCTAACTCATCATCAATAACGACTGGTTCGTAAAATTGAGCAATCGCAGTCCAATTGATTGCCTGGCTATTTTTGCTGCCAAAAGGTGCGAGCACAGATATTGCTCGCAAGAGCCATGGAAGAAAATTATTGATGAGACCATCCACTAGGGTTACAAATTTGTCGAATTGTTTGTCGACATAAATTTCGGAGGCCTTAGATTTTTGGCGTGCGGGTAGTTCGTCAAAAATTTTCCTTAAGTCTTCCTTTGCGGCCAGCTTGTTGAGGACGCTGATCATATCAGCTAGCTTAAGCGCAAAACGATGCTTGGGGTTGTTAACGATCGTCTTCCATTGGAGATTTTGCTGTTCTGCTAGTCCGGAAAAAAGAATTAATAATTGGACGACTAGAGAATATCCTTCCGGTTCTATTACATCTTTTGATAGATATTGCAAGATGGCGCGCGCAGACTCCGGTGAAAATCCAGAACGGTTCACGGTTTCGCCCAATAATGTGAGACGTATAGGGCTATTTATAACCGCCAACGCGCCTCCGGGTTTACTCGCGCTTAATAAGTTTGGAAGTGCGGAATTAATGATGGTATCGATGAAATTCCGCGATTCATTAAAGTTGGCATATGTCGCATCTTGAAAACGCGAGACAATATTATCTTCGCCTTGATGCTCTTTCAATGCGGCTAGAAGTTGAGATGAGAATGCAGCTTCGATTTGAATTCGTTGTTCGTCGGTCAAATTTCTAAATCCGTCACCTGCTGTAGACGTAACTGAAGATGAGCTGAACATTACAGAGTTTAATTTTGAGTCCATGCCACCTATAAAGGCATCTGGTGGGCCACCGCGGTTTTCGAACAAAATTGTATCTCCCTCCGTGAATGCGCCCGCTCGCCCGCTTCGTCCAGCAATATTCCGAAATGTCATAGACTTCATGGGCAGGCCATCGCCGCCTAACCAGTGTGCAACAAGGGTCCATCGGAAGGGGAGGTCAGCACCTTCTGCGAGTGTGGTTGTCGCGCAGACGAGTTGGAGCTTCCTGGCTCGTATGAGTTTCTCGACGTCTCGTCTGACGTCGTAAGGTAGTGATGCATTGTGAAATGCAACGCCATGCCGTAAGCAATTGGACAACGTGCCAAGCCAAGCGTAACGTTGGGTGATTGACTCAGCCAATGCTGTTAGCTCAGCATCGGCAACCGCTGTGCGTAGGATCGCCAGCGACTTAGCGAGCATCCTCGTATCTGTTCTAGTTCGGCAGACAATGAGGCCCGGAGTGCCGAGCCGTTGCAGTAAACTGAGGGCCAGTGACGATATATTATGGGAGGCAGCTTCTTCATAGACTACGGGATTGCGGCTGGGAGTGATCTGATTGGGCAGGGCTACACCGACCTTTCTGGAAATCGGGGTGTCAGGTCTAGCGTTAGCCGGCCTAAGGGCATCGTTTCCATGTACCCAGTGCATTTCTCCATTGGCTCGACAAACGGCAAGTCGCCGCGCAGTCGGTCGCCAAGAAATTCGGTGTAACTGAGCTGTCCCCACACCCATCCAAGCACAAATTCGTTCCGGCTCGGCGAGTACTGCTGATAATCCAAGAATTCTAAGATGTGGCAGGCGCCGCTGAAGAAGACGTAGGCGAGAAATTAGCCCCTCCACTCGGGCACCTCGGGCCCCATTTTCGATGATGTGCATCTCATCGAAGACTACCAATCGCAAATTTTCCAGCGCATCCTCTGCACCTCTCAACCAGCCGTCAAGTCGTTCCGGCGTCATTACTACAAGGTGTCGGCTGTTGCCATCGGTAGTTTCCAACTTGAAGCCACCAAACATCGAGATTAAAGGGATATGTCCACGTGTCTTAGCGGACAGAGAGCTTCGAACCTGTTCTCCAATCGCAACATACGGTGCAACGTAAATGCTAATGCCATTGCAGTGCGAAGCGGCTGCCATACATGCTTCGGCAATTAAGGTCTTGCCGGTACTTGTTGGTAGAGTAAGAAGCGAGTTGGTATTCGCCAGAGCAAGTCGGCGTTGAACTAACAGATAAAATTGTGGGGGAAGTAGAGTCAAAATACCTAGTGCAACAGTATTTTTAACAAACCATTCGGGTATTTCGGGCGCACTTTCGTGCAAATGTATCGTGGCCAGACGATAAGCTTGATTCATTGCTAATTCGATGTTTAGGGCAAGTGACCGGTCGGAAGAGTTCGTGGCCTGTACCGCAATCTGCCCTAAGATTTCGACTGTCTTAACAAAATATGCACTTCTCAATGTTGGGTCGCGCTCTCGCAAGGCGTGATACCAATTCCCGCGAAAGTTTTGCAGTCCTTGTACAGGTTCTTCAGGCCTAGTGGCAAGCGAACCGTTTGAGTTGAGCACGGTGCCAGCTATACACCTCATCGGAGTGGTGCAGAAAAAATTATCGTCTAAATTCGAAATGGCTGCTTTGGCGCTGGGGAAATTTCCATACATTGCATGGGCTAACCCAGCAAATAGGTAGAGATCTTGCGCGTCCTTTGTGGAGTCGATGGGCGATAATTTCTGCTGCTCTGCACATGATAAAAGGGTTCTCGCTGCTGCAATAAGTGGAGCCGCGTTCTGTTCATCATCTAGAAGGCTCATTCCTAGTAGCGTGCCTTCCAGTTGGTAACTGCTTATGCATTTCATAGCCACGGCCACATCTAGGCCGTCGGTAGTGATTTCTGACGGAAGAACTCCGCGTGCTTTTGCTGCTGATGCTGCTGCACTGGCCAAAAAGTTAACGGAAGCTGGAACTAGGCTCATGGGATTACACGCCTGCGGTTCGCCATGTGAACAAGAGATTCACTAAGTCGGGACATCGAGATGCTCCAAGCTTCCACACAGCCTGCTGGCCAACCTTGTCTTTGGATTTCTGTCATAACGTGAGTAAGTGCAGATACCGGGTTACTAGCTCGATCATGAATGAGTGTGGGAAGAAGTCGAACCCCAGTGCATTCCGCAGCGGTGACCTGAGCCAAGTCTTCAACACGCTTCAACTTGTCTAATGTAAATCGATGTTCCCATTTTAGTTTGCATTTGAGCGCACTTACGCGAGACATTAGGGAGAGGGTGGGGATGGTGGTATCCAAAAGCTTTTGGTAGTCGCCTATCAACGCCTTTGAGTAATCAAGGCTGGATGCACTGGTAGTCTTTATTTCCTGTATAAACAGCCGGTCATTTGCAATGATACCGTTCGGGTCCAAGTAGACAATCGTGATGTCAACACCAGTGAGCGCGGATGGATTGAACGGCGTCATTGCGCTGCCGAGCGCGTAGACGAAAGGCTCTTCGGAGAACCGGTCGGTCATCCCCACCAAGAAAGTGATTGCCTCTCCCAAATTGCCCATTTGTCCGGTAGTAATTGATGTTAATGGTGGATCGGGCGCGCCGAATCCGGGGTGCATTAGCTCAACCAAGCTATCGATAACCCATGTATAGAATGTTTGACAGTCAGGGTTGCCGACGAATACGTGTATGTCTCCCACTCCAGAGATGGGCACTTGGCTTTTAGTGAATTTGGTCATTGATAGCGCAGCGAGTTGCGCAGCATTATTATATAAGTTAATCAATATTAACTTAATCGATGGGACAAGAATATCACTCTTTGTCACTTTCGATGACCGAACTACTTCGACGTTTGAGTGAATCGCCACGAATTCAGTAGACACTCCTGAGCCATGATTCCGGGAGGAGTCGAAAGTGTGAGTGGGGAACAGTACAGCGAGTGGCGGCACGTCTCGGGGACGCATTCACAGCCTATACACGGAGCCGCTTAGGCTTCGTGAAGACTGATTTGGTCTGGAGCCTTAACGAATTTTTCTCAGCAGGCTCAATGCCTTGCTGGCAGGTACGCAATCTGGAATCGCTCAGCCAAGAGGCCGAAGCGCTGATCCAGGGTCCATAGTCGTGTTCCTGTCGTCAGCATTGTCAATGCCAACAGGGTCAAATCCACCAAACCACACCCAAGTCCGAACAGGCGTTCGCGCTCGATCAGTTCTCTCACTTCCATCAGGCTGGCTTGCTTGGCATGTGGTAGCGTTCCGATGTCGGCGAGCGTGCGCGCTCGCGGCGAAGGTGGCGTACCGCATGCGAGCTCGGTGACGACCATCGGATGGGTCATAGCCATATCCAGTGACAGAAGATCGACCAGGGCTTCGTTACTACGTCGAAAGTGATCTACCCAGACTGACGTGTCGACCAGAACTTCATTCATGTCGGGACGTCTTCGCCGCGGCGCGGAATGTCAGCCATTTCAGGCGAGGCACCACCCAATGCGGCAAGCCTTTTCGCAGCCTGGACCCTGACAAACGTCTTGATCGCCTCCCTGAACAGGTCGGCCTTGTCCATGGCGGGATCCGGCATGTCGAGTGCCCTAGGGAAGCACTGAACAAATAGGTTGCACGGCCGTTCCGACGTGTCAAAACCAGTGTCGGACGGAACGATGGTTGAGATCGGCTATTTTTCACGCTCCAGCTTGGGCGTCAGGCTCGTTTTTGCGTGCAGTGGCACGCATTTCCGAGCTCAGGACGGAATTCGGGCGTGGGCGCTTCCGAAAGCTCGGCCAGCCAGCACCAAGTTCGCGAGCGCGAACAAGGTGTGCAGCTGTGCGGTGTTCTTCGCCAGGCCGCGGTAACGCGTCTTGCGATGCCTGAACAGGTTCTTCAGCACATGAAACGGGTGCTCAACCTTCGCGCGTACGCTGGCCTTGGCCTTCTCCAGTTTTTCCTTCATCCGGCCCAACGGGTTCTTCTTCATGGCTTTGCGGACGCTGCGCTTCATCGCGATGTGCCAGGTCACCGCTTTGTCCGCGTTCTCTGGCCGTTTGTCGGCGCCCTGGTAGCCGGCATCGCCGAACACCATCGTCTCGTCGCCGTGCAACAGCGTGTGGGTCTGCGTCACGTCGGACACGTTGCCGGCGGTGGTCACCAAGGTATGCGCCAGGCCCGACTTGGCATCGACGCCGATATGGGCCTTCATGCCGAAGAACCAGTTCTTGCCCTTCTTTGACTGATGCATTTCCGGATCACGCTTCTCGTCCCGGTTCTTGGTCGAGGGCGGCGCCGCGATCAAGGTCGCGTCGACGATGGTCCCTTCGCGCATCATCAAGCCTTTGCTGGCCAGGTGCCCGTTAATCTCATCGAAGATCCTGCGCGTCAGGTTGTGTTTCTCGAGCAGGCGACGGAACTTGAGCAGCGTCGTCGCGTCCGGCGCCGACTCGTGCGTCAGGTCGATGCCGACAAAGCCGCGAATGGCCTGGCTATCGTAGATCGCATCCTCAATGCCTTCATCCGACAGGCCGAAGCACTGCTGCGCGATGTACATGCGCAGCATCCGCTCCAGGCCGACCGGCGGACGGCCTCGGCCATCGCCCTTCGGGTAGTACGGCAACAGCGCAGCGACCAATGCCGGCCACGGCGTCACAGCTTCGATCTCGGCCAGGAACCGGTCCCGGCGGGTCTGCTTCTTTTTGTTGGTGAACTCGGCGTCGGCGAACGTGGTTTGCTTCATGGCGGCTCGGCAGGAATCGAAGACGTCATTGTGCCACCTCGGCCGCCAGCCGGGAGCGGTCAACGATTAAATCAGCGCTTCCTTAGGGTCGGAGTCGAATTATTGAGCAATTCCCCGGCTCTGGCGGTCGTTTCAACGGCGCAGTGCCCTTGCCAGCTTGCCACCATGTGACGATGATCAAGCGAGCGATAAGCAGACTTGATCTCGCTTAAAGTAAGCGTTTCCCTAGCGTAGAGCTCGTCGTCGATCGTCACAGTGGTACGCATACTACCTCCCAGCACCAAAATTGAAACAATCTTGCATCAAAAATGATGATGGATCCAGGAATGAGGGTACAACATCGACTCTCTGACCACGCACAGTACTGAATGGCAAAGGTATGTCAGCCTGATGTTCTGGAGACGTTTGGAGCGCGATCGAGGTTTGTATTGAGCGAACTCATGTGGTGAAAAGTGCGGTTCTCAGCTAAGTCCTTGATTTTAATAATGCGAATACGGCCTGCAAAGCCGTCTAGGTCGGTTCGACTCCGATCCTCGCCTCCAAATATTAAACGAACGGGCCTTATTTAAGGCCCGTTTTGTTTTTAAAAATCGCATAAAAGCCAAAGCAAATTTTTCATTGGCCGAGCCGAAGTCGATAGTTATCGTTAGCGGCCTAGTAGGCCGCTGCAGATAGGCTCAAAACGGCTTCGTAGCCAGACTGCAGAGGCTTCAGTCGTATTTGATTCTGTTTCGCCACGGTTTCACTCCGCTGAAATTCAAGGTGACCCGGACGTCTTGGCAAAGTACACTGCGGCCTTTTTCGAGATATCACGCTGCTCTGCAATGCGCTCAACTCAACCTAGGGTCGGCAAACCGCTCACGCCGGAGTAGCAACGTATCCGTCAGCTGGAGCAGGAAAACCGTCAGCGTCGTAGCGATACAGAAATATTAAAAAACGCGTCGGCTTTCGTGCACGCGAGCTCAAGTGACCTACCGGCTTATTGACGAGTTGCAGAAGAAGGTCTTTCCTATCGCGCAAAGCTGCTGGGGGTTCGGTGTGAGCCGATCCGGATATTATAAAGCCAAACGGTGCGCCGAAAAGCTGGCAAAATGCACGGCCAGCGTGGATGTGTGGGTTGCATTTGCGGCCATTGGGCAGAGCTACGGCCGCCGGCGCCTCGTGGCGGCTCTTGCAAACCGAGGCATGCAGATTGGCTCGCTACAAGGTGGGCAGCCTAATGCGCCAGCGGCTCAAGCCGGTATGGACGAGCAGATTAGTTCACACGATCGATAGCAGGCACGGCCTTCCGGTCGCGCCGAACGTGCTTGCACGGCAGTTCCATTCGACCGCGTCAAACGTGGCTCATGCCCCCAATATGACGTGTATCCGGACTGGTGCCGGTTGGCTACACCTAGCTGTCATGCTGGACCTTTTTTCGCGCAAGGTCGTAGGCTGGGCCATGGCTCCGAGCATGCCGACAAGCCTGGGCTACGATGCCTTGCGGATGGTGAACCAGCAGTGCCAACCACTGCAGGGACTAATCGTGCCCTCAGCCAGGGGCCGTCAGTACGCCAGTTACTAGTATTAAATCCTGCTGGCCGAACACGCTATGTATGCAGCATGAGCGGCGAGGGCAACTGCTAGGATAACGCGGTGGCCGAACGGTGCTTCCTGAGCCTGAAGATGGAGCGCGTATGTCAGCGGAACTATCCCAGTCATGCAGAAGTCAAGTGCTATATCGCTGCTTAAATCATTAAGTTCTACAGCAGCCATTGCTTGCCCTCGACATTGAGCAATCTCCCGCCCAGTGTCTACGAACGGAAAATGGCAGAGAAAGAACCTGTTGTTGTATCCGGAATTACTTGACCACTACAATACAGGCTGTGGATGATGACCCCTGACCGCTCCACCACTTCGCTTGCCGGGTGTCCATGCTGCGCCAGCTGCTTGACTGCAGCGATCCTAAATCCCTCTATGTACCGCTTTTCGCTTATACCTTCTCCTTGTGCCCGTAACTATGGCTCAAGTTTCTTGGATTTCCGTGCCGATTTATATTGATGTGCCAAGCATTCCAATGTCATACTGTCCTGAAATCACAACTGAGGACTAAAATGGCGTGGGCTGTGCCGGAATTTGAACCTGAACAAGTTAACGTTGCTGGGAAAGCCCTTAGCCGTATGTCTTTCCCTGTGGATACCCCGGAAGGACTTTCGGCACTTGCAGTCATCAACAATTGGCGTTCATCTCACGCTTATCCTTTAAATACGTTTCAAATTACACTCCGCACTCGTGCGCGCAGAATTGAAAGTAATGTAATAATTGCACAGCGAGAGAAGAGACTGGACTCAATTCATCGAAAACTAACGGCCAAGAAAACAATGCGCATGACACAAATGCAGGATATTGCTGGTTGTCGCGCTGTATTCAGTAAATTGACTAACGTATATAAGCTAGTCGAGCTATATAAAACACGGAAATTCGACCACAAATTTCGAAATGAGAAAGATTACATCGCCAATCCAAAGCCAGACGGTTATAGGTCATACCACCTGGTTTATGAATATGTTGGTTCAGGGCCTGGTGTGCCTTATTCGGGGCTACGAGTTGAAGTTCAGATTCGTACGCAAATCCAGCATGCTTGGGCGACAGCCGTAGAAGCAGTAGGAATTTTCACGAAGCAAGCACTCAAGTCTAATCAAGGTGATGCGGATTGGTTGCGCTTTTTCTCTCTTATGGGCACCGCGATCGCTTCAATCGAGCGGACATCCTGTATTCCTGGTACGCCGACGACAAAAGATGAGTTGGTTGCGGAGTTGCGCGATCTTGCCGATAGCCTGGCCGCGAGAGATATGCTTCGTGCTTACAACACTACGCTTAATACTCTCGGCTCGGCTAAAGATGCTAAGTACTTCATTGTAGAGCTCGATCCCGATGCAAATAAGGTCACAGTTCGCCGATTTAAAAACAAAGAATCGGCTGAAGCCAATAGACAATATACGGAACTCGAAAGCCAGATACCTGAAGATTCTCGACGTCAGGTGGTTCTTGTTTCTGTCGTAGATATCAATGCTTTAAAGCGCGCTTATCCTAATTATTTTTTGGATACCGCGCTATTTGCGCGTATCGTCGATAAAGTACTTAAGGGAGATTTTCCCGATCCTATCATCCCTGTTGCCATTGTTGATAATTCCTAGGGGATAGCTGATTTCATGGTTTGCAAGCCTGCCGAGCTGTCACAATAGTGTATCCAACTTGCGGGCCGACAGATGACGCAGATGGCTTTCCGAGGCCGAGTACGCCAGCAAGAAGAAACTGACTCGGCGCAACCGGTTCCTTGCAGAAATCGAGACGGTGACGGCCTGGTCGATGTTTGATCACAGCGATCGAGCCGGATTGCCCGAGAGGCGATGGACGTGGCAGTTCATCAATCGGTGCAGAGCACATGCTGCGGCTGTATGTCGCACAGCAGTGCTTCGGTCTGTCGGATGAGGGTATTGAAGACGCGATCTGCGACATCCAGGCGATTCGCAACATCGTCAGTACCGATCTGAGCAGTGAGTCGGCGCCGGATGCGACGACGCTGCTCAAGTTCCGCAGTCTACTCGAAAGGCACAATCTTACCCGCCGCGTTTTTATGAAATCAATACACACTTGGCCAGCAAGGGCTCGATGATGGGCGAAGGGACGATTGTCGATGTGGCCCTAATTGCGACACACCTTCGACGAAGAATCGCGACAAGAAGCGCGATCCGGAAATGCATCAGTCGAAGCTGCACAAGACCTGACACTTCGGGATGAAAACGCACGTTGCTGTTGATGCCAAGACTTGCTCGCTCATACGTTTGTGACCACGGCCGGCAACGTATCTAACGTCACCAGGCCTATAAGCTACTGCACGGCGATGAGTCGGTGGTGCTCGGCGACACCGCGTATTAAGTTGCTGCCAAGCGCCCGGGGAAGGTGGGCAAAGCGGTGGGCTGGCATATCGCGATGAAGCGCAGCGGGCGCAAGGTGTTAAAGAAGAATCCACTGGGCCGTGCCAAGGAAAAGCTGGAAAAGGCCAAGGCGAGCGTGCGAGCCATAGTCGTCCACCCTTTCCACGTGCTGAAGAATCGTTTCCGCCATCGCAAGACATGCTATTGCGGGTTGGCGAAGAACACCTCGCAGTTGTTTGCCCTTGTTCGCGTTTGCCAATCTCTTGCTGGTTGGCCGAATCATTGGGAGCGGTCGCGCCAGAACTCCGTCCTGAGTGGCAATGCACTTGCAGAAACATGGCGAAACTTGCTCGGCAACGTTGATGCGGGGCCAAAAAACGGTTGTTTCGCGTACTGAACCAGCGCAACTCGCCGCTCATGTAACGAGAGAAACGTTGATTGAATCAGCGGCTCCTTAGCAAACGGACCGTTTTCGTTGCTTTTCAAACTAAGGCAGTTTTTATCAAGCTGGCCCACTTTTGCTTTCCGGGAATTTTCTGTATAATTGCAATTATTCCAATGGGTGGGCTGTGTGGACAGGCGTAGCCGTATATTCGGTTTCGATTGCGGGTTTGACTCCCGCCCCATCCGCCCCGATTTGGCAACGAGCGCGATGACATACAAGACCAAACTTTGTTGGAAAATTACCGCTCGGCTTCAAGCTACCTCGCCAGATTATTCCAAGCCCACCAAGTTATTTAATATTCAGTCTGGCAATTCGATTGTCAAGAATATCGGTGGTGGACTGGTGTCGCAATTCGTCCCTACCGTACTTGCACCAACGACAGCATTTCATGCCGTCCTTGGAAAGGAAAAAGAAGCGTATGGCTTCGACGGAAAGAAGTTTCCTTATCAGCTGAAGAGTGACAGCTTCCCTCACAACGGGGATTTAAACGTCAATGTCGCTATACACGTTTATAACAACTCGTATGTAGTAATGACCTTCGAGCTTGATGTGTTCACTATTGATGGGCCGCTCCCATCATTGATCGATCTACGCGAGCTCAAATCCCATCCCTCTTTGCTATGGTTGGCTCGGCGCCTGCTCCATATTGTTGTCAATGGAAAGTCGAAGCTAATCCATCTGTGGGACGTGCCGAGCGCGATCCCCTGCGTCTACGTTTCAGAGGGCGCGAATATTCAACGAGTGTCCCGCAAAGACGCTGTAGAGGCGCTGACGGGTCATCGTGGGCCGAGTGAACTTGTCATTGACAGCGTCATTGCTAAGAACGCTGATCATCAAACCGTTGAGAATGGCTTACTGCTCGTGGATAAGGAAGGGATATTCTTCAGCTTCCCTTCTGCTATGTCCATTCCCGGTAAATATGGCCCAGAACGGATATTCTTGAGTGCCTGCGGATCTCTGGAAATTGCTTTAGCGGCGACGCATCTGCTTTCTATCCCTAGTGTCAAACGCGAGCTTGACACGGCACAATTGGAAACGCTCACCATGATGGTTAAAAAGCCAGCAAGAGCGATGCCAAAAAGTATTTCGGCACAGAAAATCTGGCTTGTTATCTGCAAAGAGCTCCATCTGGAAGACCTTTTGGCCGATCACCATGCCGAGCCAACGCGGGCGCCAGTCCACTCTGCAACAGAAGCGAAGCGTGAACTGGCTCTGATCATGAAAGGTGGGGGCGTAAAAGGCTTGGCACTTGCCGGCGCAATCGTCGAGCTGCAAAAGAAATATACCTTTACTACCTTTGTTGGTACTTCAGCAGGCGCTATCGCAGCTGTTTTGCTGGCTGCGGGTGTACCTGGAAGTGAATTAAAGGAGTTGCTTGAAAAGAAGAGCTTCCGTGACTTCGTGGGCGAAGGCCTCCTCACAAAACTTAAAAATCTCGTTCTTCAGAACGGCTGGCATAGTGGGAACGAGCTGACATCATGGATGCAGCAACTTCTCCGTCAAAAACTCCCGCAGCAGGAGCGGATACAGATGGCGCACCTTCCGAACCGTGCAGTCGTGTACGCTGCAAGTGCTGACAAGGGTACGGTCACATTTGATTCCACGGGCGAGAATCATAATTCCCCTGTCGACTTCGCGACGCGATGCAGCATGTCGATCCCGTATCTCTTCGTACCAAAATCGCACCACGGAACTCCTGTGTTCGACGGCGGCTTGCTAAATAATTATCCGGTCAAGATATTCGTAGAAGCCAACCCGAATATTGATTTCATCGCTTTGTATTTGGTTGGGGACACCTCGAATAGCAGTCCACGGCGATCCATGCTGGGCAACCTGATCGATATCGTTACCGGTCGCGACGAGAAATACGTTGCTGATCTCCACAAGCAGCGCACCGTCGCAGTTGATCCATCTCCGATCAAAACCACCGACTTCTCCTTGACGCATAATGAGAAAGATTTTCTCGTGTTACAGGGCAAGCTAGCTGCGACGCAATTCATCAACGATCAGGCGCCATCCCAAGAGCTTCATCATCAAATTGTCTGTATGACGAAGAAGTCGACCGAGCTGAAGGCAGAAATCCGAGCGGCACGTTCAAGGAAAGCGGCGCAACGGGTATTCCTTTTTGGTTTAGCGGCTCTAGCTATGCTCTCAGCAACCAGTACCGGTCGCGAGATTATTGGAAACCTGGTTCATTTTGTTCAGATCATCCTGAACAAATTTTTACCGTAAGAAACGTCCTGATAGCTCGCCGGAAACGAACTCGGTGTAGTAGGAATGAATTCCGGGCGATGTAAATCATGGCTTCGGTTATGTCCAAGCGCTACTCGTAATCACGGACTAGGCGGCGATAGTGCATCAGCCATGCAAACAAACGTACGTTCGACGACCCAGCGTCGCGGCTGCACTTGAAAGCCAGCCTGGTCAGGCGAGCCTTGGACAACCTCGACCGTAAAATCGAGAAAGACCGCTTTATCCAGCAGCGTGCGCCGGTCATAAGCAGCATCACCAAAGATATGCTTGACCCAGGGCCAACGCATGACAAGGGCATTCAGTACCAACTGGGCGCCAGGCAAGTCAGCGATATCGGCCGGGGTCAGGTTCACTGCCAGTAGGCGTCCGTGCGTATCGACCGCAATATGCCGTTTACGTTCGCTGACCTGATTGTGTGCGTCATAACCGCGGTCACGTGCGCCCGGTACTTTCACCGACTGGCTATTGACGATGCCGCCCGAGGGAACGACTTCGCGCTGCTCAGCGTCAAATCGTGAATCGCTCGGAACAGGAAGCGTCGGATCAGGCGGCGGAACCAGTAGTACACTGTCTGATGGGTAGGGAAATCGTTGGGCAGCATGCGCCGTTCGCAGTTTGAACGGACCAGATGGCGCAATGCATTGATGCCCCGCCTAGGTCTGCTTTGCGCAGACGACCAGTACGTGCCGTACCCGGAAATAACGGCTCGACGATTATCCATCCCCTGTCGCTAATATCGGTCGGGTAGCCAGACCACATGGCTGATGATCTCGCGAGGGTAGCGGAGCCACGTTAAAGTTGAGAGGTTGTCATCCCGCTAGCTTACAACGCTTTGCGGACTACGGTAAGTTGGCAGTACCGGCCTGGCGCGTGCTGGCGCCGAAGCGGCGCGTGCGTCGCGACTGACTCTCATGCTACCTCGAGCGCGAACAGCGCCTGTCCCGCATCGACCATTTTGCCAGCGCGGCAATACACTGCCGTCACCGTCCCGGCGTGCGGCGCCTGCACCGAGAACTCCATCTTCATCGCCTCCAGGATCGCCACCACCTGGCCGGCCTGCACCACTTGGCCGGGTTCCACCAGCAGCTTCCAGACATTGCCCGACATCTCGGCCGCGACCGCGGTGCCGGAGATATCGGACAGCGCCTGCACTTCTTCGTCCGCCTGGGCGCCAGCGCTGGCGTCTTCATGCCACAACGCCACTTCGGCCGTGAAGGCGGCCTGCTGGCGCGCCCGGAACTGCGCGATCGCGTCGGCATCCTGCGCCAGTTCGCGTTCGTGCGTGACCAGGTCGAACACCGATTCCTCGATGTGTAGCTGGGCACGTCCGGCGCGGAAGTCATCGCGGAACGCCTCGAGTTCAATCTCGCCCACCGGATAGAAGCGCACCCGATCGAAGAAGCGCAGCAGCCAGGGCTGGTCGCCAAACTGGCGGTTATGGAGGAATTTATTCCAGATCGGTACCGTGCGCCCCACCAGCTGGTAGCCACCGGGCGAGTCCATCCCGTAGATACACATATAAATACCGCCGATGCCGACCGTGCCCTCGGCGGTATAGGTACGCGCCGGGTTGTACTTCGACGTCAGCAGCCGGTGGCGCGGGTCGAGCGGCACCGCGCACGGCGCCCCCAGATACACGTCGCCGAGACCCATCACCATGTAACTGGCGTCGAAGATGGCGTCACGCACGGCCTCGCGGCTGTCCAGCCCATTGATGCGCTGGATGAAGTCGACGTTGTTCGGCAACCAGGGCGCCTCGGCCTTTACGGTTTCGCGGTAGCGTTCGACCGCGCCGAGCGTGGCCGAATCCTCGAACGCCAGCGGCAGGTGCACGATCCGGCTCGGGACCTGCACGCCTTCGATGCCGGACAGTTGCGCTTCGAGCGCCATCAACCGCGCCAGCAGCGCATCCTGTGCCAACACCCGGCTGTCGTAGTGGATCTGCACCGAGCGCACCCCGGGCGAGAGTTCCTGCACGCCGGGTAGGCGCAACGCCTTCAATGCCTCCATCAACAGGTGGATGCGCAGCCGCACGCGCAGGTCCAGCACGTTGGGACCGTATTCCAGCAGGATGTACTTGTCGCCGGCCTGGCGATAAGCCACCGCGGGCCGTTCGCCATCGGCGGGCAGCGCGGCCAGCACGCAGCCGGTCGATACGGCTTGCTCCGACAGGATTGGCAGGGAAGGCAAGGGCGCGAGCGCGCGGATCGCCGCATCCTGGGCCAGTTCAAGCGCCAGGGCGTCTTCAAAACCGATGCGCCTGAAGCGGATCGTGTCGCCCGGCTTTACCTGGCCGACTTTCCACAGTTCAGCGCGCGCGATCGTCACCGGGCACACGAAGCCGCCCAGGCTCGGACCGTCGCAGGTCAGAATCACCGGCGTGTCGCCAGTGAAGTTGACGCTGCCGATCGCGTACACGCAGTCGTGCACATTGGACGGATGCAGGCCGGCCTCGCCGCCGTCGCTGCGGGTCCATGCGGGCTTCGGACCGACCAGGCGCACGCCCAGGCGGTTCGAGTTGTAGTGCACCTCGTAGTCGGTGGCGAAGAAGGTCGCGATGCTGTCTTCGGTGAAGAAGTCCGGCGCGCCGTGCGGGCCGTACAGCACGCCGATGTCCCAGTGACGCCCGTACGCCGGCGCCTGCGCCATTCCCTGGGGTATCGGCAGGGCGTCGGCGTCAGGCCCGGGACGGCAGATCGGCAGCACGTCGCCCACGCCCAGCGTGCGCCCGGCATGACCGCCGAACTTGCCCAGCACGAAGGTCGACTTGCTGCCCAGGTAATCGGGCACATCGAGGCCGTGGCGCAGTGCGAGGTAACTGCGGCAGCCGCTGGTTGCGCGTCCCACGCGCAGCACCTGGCCGGCGCGCACCGGGACCGGCTGCCACCAGGGCAGGGGCAGGCCACCGTCCAGCGTCGCCTCTGCCGGCGCGCCGGTCAAGGCAATCAGCGCGTCGCCGTGAAAGCGCAGGGTCGGGCCCTGCAGCGTGCATTCGAGACCGGCCGCACCTTCGTCGTTGCCGACGATGCGGTTGGCCAGGCGGAAGGCCAGGTCGTCCATCGGGCCTGACGGCGGCACGCCGATGTCCCAGTAGCCGGCGCGTCCCGGGTAATCCTGCACGGTGGTGTAGGTGCCGCCTTCGAGTACTTCGACCAGCGCCGATTCGTGGGTGTAGGTGTCGAGGAAGCCGGTCGAGACGCGGCCTTCGGCGAAGGCGCTGCTGGCCAGGATGCCGCGCAGGTAGTCGAGGTTGGTGGCGCTGCCGTGCAGGCGGGTCGCCTCCAGCGCGGCCAGCAGCTTGCGGCGTGCATCTTCGCGGTCGGCGCCGTGGGCGATGACCTTGGCGATCATGGGATCGTAATGGGCCGATACCTCGGTGCCGGTGCGCACCCAGGTGTCGACCCGTACGCCTTCGGGAAAGGCCACCTCGGTCAGCACGCCCGGCGCCGGCTGGAAGTTGCGCGCCGGGTTTTCGGCATAGATGCGCACTTCGATCGCCGCGCCTTGCGGCGTTGCCAGGTCGTCGAAGGAGGGCGGCTCGCCGGCCGCGATGCGCACCATCCATTCGACCAGATCGAGACCGGTAACAAGCTCGGTGATCGGATGCTCGACCTGCAGGCGTGTGTTCACCTCCAAAAAATAAAAGGCGTCGCGCGCGCCGTCGTAGATGAATTCGACGGTGCCGGCCGAGACATAGTCCACCGCCTGGCCCAGGCGCACTGCGGCGTCCAGCATGGCGGTGCGGGTGGCGGGCGGCAGGAGCGGCGCCGGCGTTTCCTCGACCACTTTCTGGTTGCGGCGCTGCACCGAGCAATCGCGCTCGCCCAGCGCCACCACGCGCCCGCGGCCATCGCCGAAGATCTGCACCTCGACGTGGCGCGCATCGGCGACGAAGCGCTCGATGAAAACGCCGCTGTCCTTGAAGAAGTTCTGGCCCAGGCGCTGGACCGAGGCGAAAGCCGCATCCAGTTGCGCTGCGTCGTCGCAGCGCGACAGCCCGATGCCACCACCGCCGGCGGTGCTCTTGAGCATGACCGGATAGCCGATACGTTCGGCGGCGGCGCGTGCTTCGTCGAGATCATTTAAAAGACCGGTGCCGGGCGTGAGCGGCACCCCGGCGGCCTGCGCGATCTCGCGCGACGTGTGTTTCAGGCCGAAGCGGCGCACCTGGCTGGGCGTCGGCCCCACGAACACGATGCCTGCTGCAGCGCACTGTTCGGCGAATTCGGTGTTTTCGGACAGGAAGCCGTAGCCGGGAATGATCGCCTGGGCGCCGGTCTCGCGCGCGATGTCCAGGATGCGTTCGCCGCGCAGATAGCTCTCGGCGGCGCTGTTGCCGCCCAGGGATACTGCGACATCGGCGGCGGCGACGTGCAGGCTGTCGCGGTCGGCGTCGGAATGGACGGCCACCGAGCGGATGCCCATCTTCTTGAGGGTGCGCGCGATGCGCACGGCGATTTCGCCGCGGTTGGCGATCAGGACGGTGTGGAACATGGTCGGATACTCCAGTCAGGGGTCAAGCCCGGGAAACGTCGTTTTAGCGCGTGGCGATATAGGCGCGCCAGCCGCCCAGCGCCGTGATGTCCTGGGCGCCGGCAGTGGCCCACGATTCGCAGACGAAGCCCTGCACGCTGCGGCCGTCGGCCAGTTCCAGCGTGCCGATGCCCAACGGCGCCGGGATCAGCGCCACGAAGGAACCGAAGCGTTCGACCGGCATCGCCCACAGTTCGACGGCGATCGGCGCGCCGGCGCCGATGCGCACCAGTCCCGGCTTGGGCGGCACGGTGCCGGGCAGCGCATACAGGCGATAGGCGCTGGACGTTTGCGTCGCTTCCAGCAGCACGGCGCCGCGCTCGGCCAGCTGCCAGTTAAGCGGCATGCCGGACAGGTGGGCGCCGACCACGGCCAGCACGACCTGGCCGTCGAGCGATGGCGCAGGGGGCATTGGCGCGGGAAGCGGCTGACCCGACGCACCGCGCAACCATGGTGACGCCGCCTGCCAGCTGCGCCCGAATTCAAGCAGGCGCGCCTCATGCCAGCTCGGGGCGATCAGGGTGATCCCGGCCGGCAGGCCGTCGTTGCGGATCCCGGCCGGCAGGGCGATCGCACTCCAGTCCAGCAGGTTGACGAAGTTGGTGTACACGCCCATGCGCGAATTGAGCGTGACCGGATCGGCCAGCACGTCGGCGATGGTGGGGATGGTGGGTGCGGTCGGCACCAGCAGGCCGTCCAGGCCCGCCATCAGGTTCTCGGCCTGGCGCGCCAGCGCCATGCGGCGGTATTCGGCTTGGTAGACGTCGACGGCGCTGAAATTGGTGGCGCGGCCGATGATGGCGCGCACGGTCGGATGGACGGATTCGGGGTGCTTCTGCATCAAGGGGGCGATTGCGGCGTAGCGCTCGGCCACCCAGGGGCCTTCGTACAGCAGCGCGGCGGTCTCGAATAGCGGCCCGAAGTCGACCGGTTTCAATTCGACGCCCAGTGCCTCCAGACGCTGCAAGGCGTCCAGATGCAGGCTTTCGGCGTTCGTATCGCCGAACCAGTCGTACGCGAGCGGCACGCCCAGCACCGGCCGCGCCGGCCATGTCACCGGCCGCGCCGGCGCATGCCGGGAATACGGATCGTCCGCATCGAAGCCGGCCATTACGCGCAGCGCCGCATCGGCATCGTCCACGCTCAGGGCCAGCACGGTAATGCAATCGAGCGTGCGGCAGGCCGGCACCAGCCCGCGCGTCGAGACCAGGCCGCGGGTCGGCTTCAGGCCTACCAGGTTGTTGTGGCCGGCTGGCACCCGGCCCGAGCCGGCAGTATCGGTACCGAGCGCGAACGGCACCAGGCCGCGCGCCACCGCCGACGCCGAGCCCGAACTCGAGCCGCCGCTGACGTACTCCGGATCGAACGAATTGGGTACTGGACCATACGGCGAGCGCGTTCCCACCAGGCCGGTGGCGAACTGGTCGAGGTTGGTCTTGCCGATGACGACCGCGCCGGCCGCTTCCAGGCGCGCGATGACGGCGGCGCTGGTCTCCGGCACGTGAGCGAAGTCGGGACAGGCGCAGGTGGTCGGCAGTCCGGCCACGTCGATATTGTCCTTGACCGCGAATGGCACGCCGTACAGGGGCAGGTCGCCGGCGCCGTCGCGCTGCTGCGCCAGCCGTTCCAGGCGCGCGGCCAGCGCAGCGCCGTCGAGACGCGTGATCCAGGCCGGGTCGGCGTCATCCAGCGCAGCCACCAGCGGCGCCAGCAGGTCGGCCGGATTGGCGCCGTTCCGATAGGCGGCGGCCCAGTCGGCCAGCGTCCAGAACGCGGTGGAGAGAGGGGGGACGCTCGGATGATTGGTCATGGTTGTGCGTGATGGGTAAGTGATCGGTGACGGGACAGCTCTTCCGTGACCAGTATCCCGGCGCGGGAAGCCACCCTCAATACGCCAAGTGACGTATGTCCGAACCCGGCGCGGGTCGCTAATCTTTTCGCAACAGGAAACATTTCAGGCAATCCCGCCCACCCCACAACGAGGACCGCATGCGATCCACCTTCAAGCTTTCCGTTCTGCTGTGCGCCTGCGCCGCAGCCCAGGCCCAGGCCGGCGCGACGATTCCCATCGGTCCGGACCGTTCGGTCTCGGTCGGCTTCGGCTCCCGCGCCAGTTACGCCAGCGTCGAGGATGGCGCACCGGATGGCGACAGCCGCTCGCACGACTTCAACCTCGACAGCGGCCGCCTGTACTTCGGCGCCACCCTGAACAAGACCATCGGCGGCATGTTCAATACCGAATGGGACGGCGACCGGATCCGCGTGCTGGACGCCGCCGCCCAGTTCACCATCTCACCGGCGCTGAATGTCTGGGCGGGACGCCTGCTCTCGCCCAGCGACCGCGCCAACATGGCCGGACCGTACTACTCGCTCGGCGGCGGCTACTGGGCCGGCGTGGCGTCGCGCTACGGCTACAACGGCGGCATCTTCCGCGGCCGCGACGACGGCGTGGTCGTGTGGGGCAATGTGGCCGACGGCAAACTGGGATATTCGTTCGGCGCCTTCGAAGGCCGCACCTTCGGCATCGGCAGCCTGACCCAGGGCCAGGCGCGCGCCGCCGACGTCGATGCCGGCGACCAGCCGATGTTCGCCGGGCGCCTGCAATACGATTTCTGGGACGCCGAGCCGGGCTACTACGGCACCGGCAACTACCTGGGCAGCAAGGACATCCTGGCGATCGGCGTCGCCGCGCGCTACCAGAAGGAGGGCGTGCTCACCGTGTCGGACGTCGGCAACTACACCGCTTGGAACGTCGACTTCCTGTTTGAGAAACGCCTGCCGGGCGGCGCGCTCTCCGTCGAAGCGGCGTACTACCACTACCGCAACGACGACGTGGTGCTGGCCGAGCAGGGCAAGGCCTGGTCGGCGGGTCTCGGCTACATCTTCGCCGCCAATGCCGGCGCCGGCCGGCTGCAGCCGTTCGTGCGCTACCAGCAGTTCCGTCCCGATACCGGATTGGACACACGCCAGAGCGACGCCGGCGTCAACTGGATCATCGACGGCTACAACGCCCAGCTTGGCGCGGTCTATTCGAAGACCCGGCAGGACACGTTTGCCGACCGTTCGATCTTCGCCGTCAACCTGCAAGTCCAGTACTGAGCGTGCCTTATTTCATCGACCAGGAGAATCACCATGCACCAGCGTCGCCAATTCATCACTCGCCTGACCCATATCGCCGCGGCCACCGCCCTCTTGGCTGGCGGCCTGCCGGCATCCGCGGCCGAGACCATCAAGGTCGGCATCCTGCATTCGCTGTCGGGCACCATGGCGATCTCGGAGACCACGCTCAAGGACGTGGCCCTGATGGCCATCGAGGAAATCAATGCGAAGGGCGGGGTGTTGGGCCGCAAGCTCGAACCGGTGGTGGTCGACCCGGCCTCGAACTGGCCGCTGTTCGCCGAGAAGGCGCGCCAGTTGGTAGCCCGCGACAAGGTAGCCGCGGTGTTCGGCTGCTGGACCTCGGTGTCGCGCAAGTCGGTGCTGCCGGTGTTCAAGGAACTCAATAGCCTGCTGTTCTACCCGGTCCAGTATGAAGGCGAAGAACTCGAGAAGAACGTGTTCTACACCGGCGCCGCGCCGAATCAGCAGGCGATTCCCGCCGTCGAATACCTGATGAGCAAGGATGGCGGCGGCGCGCGCCGCTTCGTCCTGCTCGGCACCGACTACGTGTACCCACGCACCACCAACAAGATCCTGCGTGCGTTCCTCAAGAGCAAAGGAATGAAGGACGAGGATATCCAGGAAGCCTATACGCCGTTCGGCCACGCCGACTACCAGACCATTGTCGCCAACATCAAGAAGTTCTCGGCGGGCGGCAAGACCGCGGTGATCTCGACCATCAACGGCGACTCCAATGTCCCGTTCTACAAGGAACTGGGCAACGCCGGCATCAAGGCAACCGACGTGCCGGTGGTGGCGTTCTCGGTCGGCGAAGAGGAACTGCGCGGCGTCGATACCCGGCCACTGGTTGGCCACCTGGCGGCCTGGAATTACTTCGAGTCGGTGAAGAACCCCGTCAACGCCGAATTCACCAAGAAGTGGAAAGCCTACGCGCTGGCCAAGAAGCTGCCGAATGCGCAGAAGGCGGTCACCAATGACCCGATGGAAGCGACCTATGTCGGCATCCACATGTGGGCACAGGCGGTCGAGAAAGCCAAGTCGGTCGATACCGACAAGGTGATCGCGGCGATGGCCGGCCAGACCTTCAAGGCGCCATCCGGCTTCACCTTGACGATGGACGCCACCAACCACCACCTGCACAAGCCGGTGATGATCGGCGAGATCAAGGCCGACGGCCAGTTCAACGTGGTCTGGAAGAGCAAGGCGCCAATCCGCGCCCAGCCCTGGAGCCCCTACATCAAGGGCAACGAAGCGAAGCAGAAGATCTGATGCACCAACGGTTGCGGGTCGAGGAGAGCGCCACATGACGATGCACGTATTACGGGTTCTGCTGGCCGCGCTGTGGCTGGTCGCCGGCGCCGCCTGGGCCACACCGGCAGGCGTGGCGCCGGCGCTGCTGGCGCCGCTGGCCGGCGACGACCCCGACGCCCGCGTGACGGCGGTGGCGTCCCTGGGTGCACTCGGTACGCCGCAGGCGGCGGCGGTACTGCGCGCGCTGCAGGACGACGCGCTGTACGCGACCGCGGAGGGGGAAGTCGGCATCGCCGGTCCGGACGGCAGCCTGCCCGAGGGTGCAGAAACCATCATGGTCAACAACCGGCTGCGCGTGGCCATCGCGGCGGCGTTGTCCGGCATGGACCTGGGCGCGCCGCAGCCCGCACGTCGGCTGGCAGCGGCGCGCGCCATGCTCGATGGCGAACCAGATCCGGCCCAGTCGGCGCCGGCGCGGCGCGCACTGGTTCAGGAGACCGATGACGAGGTGCGCGCGGTGCTGGCGCTGCTGGTAGCGCGCATTGGACTGCAATCGAACGACCCGGCCGAGCGTCGCACCGCCGCCGTGCAGCTTGGAGAATCGGGCAACGCGGCCCAGCGCCCGCTGCTGCAAGCCTTGCTGGAACCGGGCTTTGAAACCGACGAGTCGGTGCGCGTGGCCGCGGCCACGGCGCTGGCCGCCCTCGACAGCCGTCAGCGCCGCGCCGACCTGGCCGGCCGCCTGTTCCAGGGGCTGTCGCTGGGCAGCGTGCTGCTGCTGGCCGCGCTCGGGCTGGCGATCACGTTCGGCCTGATGGGCGTGATCAATATGGCGCACGGCGAACTGCTGATGATCGGCGCCTACACCACCTGGCTGGTGCAGTCGCTGTTTCGCCATTATCTTCCCGAGTCAGTCGATTGGTATCTGCTGGCGGCGCTGCCGGCCGCATTCCTGGTCGCGGCGCTGGCCGGCATGGCGCTCGAGCGCACCGTGATCCGCTGGCTATATGGCCGTCCTCTCGAGACCCTGCTCGCCACCTGGGGCATCAGCCTGGTGCTGATGCAGGGCGTACGCACGCTGTTTGGCGCCCAGAACGTCGAAGTCGCCAATCCGGCCTGGATGGCGGGTGGCGTGACCGTACTCGGCTCGCTCGTGCTGCCGTACAACCGCATCGCCATCATCGTGTTCGCGGCGCTGGTCACCGCCGCCGTCTGGCTGTTGCTCAACGCCACCCGGCTCGGTTTGTTCGTGCGTGCGGTAATGCAGAACCGGCGCATGGCCGACTGCGTCGGCGTGCCGACCGGCTGCATCGACATGCTGACCTTCGGCCTCGGTTCCGGCATCGCCGGCCTGGGTGGCGTGGCGCTGTCCCAGCTCGGCAACGTCGGGCCCGACCTGGGCCAGGCCTACATCATCGATTCGTTCATGGTGGTGGTGCTGGGCGGCGTCGGGCAACTGGCCGGCACCGTGATCGCCGCGCTCGGCCTGGGAGAGTTGACCAAGCTGCTCGAACCGTTCACTGGCGCCGTGCTGACCAAGATCGGCATCCTGGTCTTCATCGTGGTCTTCATCCAGCGCCGTCCGCAGGGACTGTTCGCGCTCAAGGGAAGGAGTGTGGAATGACCCATCCGACGCAAGCGCTGTTCTCGCGGCCGGCCCGCTATCTTCTCGTGGCGCTGGTCGTCGTGGCGGCGCTGCTGCCGCTGCTGCACCTGGTGTTCCCTCCCGGGCACACGCTGCACATTTCCGGCTACACGCTGGCGCTGGTCGGCAAATTCATGTGCTACGCACTTGCCGCGCTGGCGCTCGACCTGGTGTGGGGCTATACCGGCATCCTGTCGCTCGGCCACGCGCTGTTCTTCGCGCTCGGCGCCTATGCCCACGGCATGTACCTGATGCGCGCGATCGGCCGCGATGGCGTGTACGGCAGCGCGCTGCCCGACTTCATGGTCTTCCTCGACTGGCAGGAGCTGCCGTGGTTCTGGGCTTTCACCGACAGCTTCTGGTACTGCATGGTGCTGGTGGTGCTGGTGCCGGGCGTGCTGGCCTTCGTGTTCGGCTACTTCGCCTTCCGTTCGCGCATCAAGGGCGTGTACTTTTCGATCATCACCCAGGCGCTGGCCTACGCCTGCATGTTGCTGTTCTTCCGTAACGATACTGGCTTCGGTGGCAACAACGGCTTCACCGATTTTCGCCGCATCCTCGGCCACGACATCACCGCGCCTGGTACACGTGCGGTGATGTTCCTGGTGACGCTGGCCCTCCTGGTCGGCGCGCTGTGCCTGTGCCGCTGGCTGGTGGCGTCGCGCCTGGGCCGGGTGCTGCAGGGCGTGCGCGACGCCGAGCCGCGCCTGATGTTCATCGGCTACGATCCGCTGTGGTTCAAGCTGTTCGTGTGGACGCTGTCGGCGGTCCTGTGCGGCATCGCCGGCGCGCTCTACGTGCCGCAGGTCGGCATCATCAATCCGTCCGAGATGTCACCGGCGAACTCGATCGAGATGGTGATCTGGGTTGCGGTGGGTGGGCGCGGCACGCTGATTGGGGCGATCCTGGGCGCGTTCACCGTGAATGGCCTCAAGAGCTGGTTCACCGCCGCCTTCCCCGACCTGTGGCTGTTCGCGCTCGGCATGCTGTTCATTCTGGTCACGCTCTTCATGCCGAAAGGGATGTTGGGACTGCGCCTGCCGCGTCGGCGCGCCTCACCAACTGCTTTGAGGGAAAAACAAGCATTGGAGGAAGCCGCATGAGGCTCGCCCATGACGACGCGCTCGATACCAGCCACGGCGCGATCCTGTACCTGGAAGACGTAAGCGTCAGCTTCGACGGCTTTCGGGCCTTGAACCGGCTGAACCTCGACATCTCGGTCGGTGAACTGCGCTGCATCATCGGCCCGAATGGCGCCGGCAAGACCACGATGATGGACGTCATCACCGGCAAGACCCGCCCCACGGCGGGCAGCGCCTGGTTTGGCCAGCGCCATGACCTGGCGACGATGAGCGAGCACCAGATCGCGCGCGCCGGCATCGGCCGCAAGTTCCAGCGCCCGACCGTGTTCGAATCGCACACCGTGTTCGAGAACCTGGAACTGGCGCTGAAGACCGACAAGCGGGTGCGTGCGGCGTTGTTCGCGCGCCTGGATGGCGAACAGCGCGACCGCATCGACGCGGTGCTGCGCCAGATTCGCCTGGACGACCAGGCTTGGCGTCCGGCCGGCCTGCTGTCGCATGGTCAGAAGCAGTGGCTCGAGATCGGCATGCTGCTGATCCAGGAGCCGGCGCTGATCCTGCTCGACGAGCCGGTGGCCGGCATGTCCGACTTCGAGACCGAACGTACCGCCGAACTGCTCGACGAATTACGGGGGAAGCACTCGATCATGGTGGTGGAACACGACATGGGCTTCGTCGCCCACATCGCGCGCCAGGACAAGGTGACGGTGCTGCACGAGGGATCGGTGCTGGCCGAGGGCCGCATGGACGAAGTGCAGGCCGATGAACGCGTGATCGAAGTCTACCTGGGGCGCTGACCATGATGCTGCAAGCCGATGACCTGAATCAGTACTACGGTTCTTCCCACACTTTGCGCGGGGTGTCGCTCGACCTGGCCCAGGGCCAGTGCCTGGCGCTGCTGGGCCGCAATGGCGTGGGCAAGACCACGCTGCTCAAATGTCTGATGGGCGTGCTGCCGCTGGCTTCCGGCCGGGTGCACCTGGGTGGGCGCGATATCACGCGCCTGGCGCCGCATGCGCGCGCCGCCGCCGGCATCGCCTATGTGCCGCAGGGCCGCGAGATCTTTGCGCGCCTGACGGTGGAAGAGAACCTGCGCATGGGCATGGCCGTGCTGCCGGGCCGCGCGGCGCGGCATATCGATCCCGAGGTGTTCGACCTGTTCCCGGTGTTGAAGGACATGCTGGGCCGCCGTGGCGGCGATTTGTCGGGCGGCCAGCAGCAGCAACTGGCGATCGCGCGCGCGCTGTTGCAGCGCCCGCGCCTGTTGATCCTGGACGAGCCGACCGAGGGCATCCAGCCGTCGATCATCAAGGACATCGAGCGCGTGATCAACCTGCTACGCGCGCGTGGCGACATGGCAATCGTGCTGTGCGAGCAGTACTTCGACTTCGCCCACGCGTTGGCCGACCGCTACGTGGTGCTGTCACGCGGCGCGGTGGTGGCGCAGGGGCTGCAGTCGACCATGGACGGCGACGACGTCAAGCGCCACCTCGCGATCTAACGCTGGCGCGCGCTGCGGGCCAGGGCCTGCGACGCTGCCGCCGTGCGCGTCTCGACGCCCAGCTTGGCGAACACGTGCTCCAGGTGCTTGTTGACGGTGCGCGGGCTGGTGCCGAGGATGTCGCCGATGTCGCGGTTGGTCTTGCCCTTGCTGACCCAGTGCAGCACCTCGGCTTCGCGTCGGGTCAGGGCGAAGCCGGCCATCAGGCCCTGGACTTGAGCGTCATCCGATTCTTCGCGCAGTACCAGCGTGAAATAGCCATCGTCCTGGGCCTCGGCCAGGTCGAAGGCGAGGCGGCGCGTGCCCTGCGCCAGTACCAGCGGTGGCGTTTCCTGGCCGGCCGCACGGGCACTGACGGCGTCCTGCAACCACAGCACCACGCGCGCCGGCATGCCGCGATTGGCATCGTCGGCAAACCAGGACTGCATCCAGGCGCGCGCCAGCGGCGTCTGCCAGGCGATGCGGCCATCCAGGCCCGCCACCAGCACCGCGTGACCGAAGGCGTCGAGCGCGCTGCGCGCCTCGGTCACCATGCTGGCGGTGCGCATATGGGCGCGGATCCGCGCCAGCACCTCGCTCTGGCGTACCGGCTTGGTGACGTAGTCGGCGACGCCGGCCTGGAATGCCGCCAGGATGTGTTCATCCTCGGTCAGGCCGGTCATGAACACCACGGGAATCGCGCGCGTGCGCAGGTCGGCCTTCAGGCGCCGGCATACCTCGAAGCCGTCCATCCCCGGCATCACCGCGTCGAGCAGCACGATGTCGGGAGACAGCGCGCAGGCGCGTTCGATCGCGGTGACGCCGTTGTTGGCCACCACCACCGAATAGCCCGATTCGTCGAGTGCATCGTGCAACACTGCCAGGTTCTCAGGGACGTCGTCCACGACCAGCACCAATTGTCCTGGTGGTCGTTCAATGGCTTGTAGCATGGGTCGCTCCCGTGTCGATCAGGCGTGTCATGGCGTCGAGGTCCAGGCGCGCCGCATGGCCGCGCATTTGGTCGACGAAGTCGTGGTGGGCCGCGCCGATCTCGGCGATGCGGTCGAGTTCTGCGCGGATGCCGCGCACATAGCCGGCCGTGAGCTGGGCGCGCAATCCGGCCAGTACATCCGGTGGCGGCAACTGCAGCGCACGCGGCGTTGCAACCGGCGCCGCAGCGGCACCCAGCCAGGCGAGCTGCAGACGCGCCCCGATCCAGTCGAGCAGCTCATCGACCTGCACCGGCTTGGTGAAAAAGTCGGCGGCGCCGATGCCGGCCGGATTCGGCAATCCCTTGTCGTAGGCATTCGCCGAGACGATCGCGATCGGCGCCAGGCAGGCGTGTTCGGTGCGCAGCAGGTGACTGGTCTCCCAGCCGTCGATGCCGGGCATGGCCAGGTCCATCAGGATCAGGTCGGGTGCGAAGCCGGCGTGGCGCTGCAGGCATTCGGCGCCGGATGCCGCCTGGCCGACCACGAAACCAAGGGGTGCAAGCAATTGGGCCAGCAATTCGCGGTCGTTGCGTTCGTTGTCGACCACCAGGATGCGGCGCCTCGGGCCGGCGTAACCATGACGCCGCACCGGAACGCTCGCGGGAGTGCTCGCGTCGTCCTGCATGCGTGGCAGCCGCAGGCGCACCGCGAACACGCTGCCGCCCGATTCGCCGGCGCGCACCGTCAACTCGCCGCCCATCAACTCGGTGAGCAGTTTGCTGATCGGCAGACCCAGCCCGGTGCCGGCGCTGTCCCCAAGGTCACCCGCGCTGCCGCGCGTAAACGGCTCGAAGATGCTGTCGATTTCCTCGGGCAGGATGCCGGGGCCGGTATCCTCGACCTCGAAGGTCGCCATATCGCGTGCATAGCGCAGCCGGAACGTGACGCTGCCGTGCGCCGTGAACTTGACGGCGTTACCGAGGATGTTGATCAGTATTTGCGACAGCCGCTTGCGGTCGGCCCGCACCAGCGCCGGCAGCGCAGTGTCGCATGCGTGGACGAAGCCCAGGCCCTTGGCCGCGGCCTGCTGCTCGAACATGCGCACCAGTTGGGCGACGAAGGCGTCGAAGCGCAGCGGACGCAAATCGACGCTGAGTTTTCCGCCCTCGATGCGGGCGATATCGAGCGTGCCCTCGATCAGCGACAGCAGGTGTTCGCCGCTGCCGCGGATGACGCGGATAGCCTGGCGCCGGTGCGCCGGGATTGTCGGGTCGTCGTCCAGCAACTGGGCGTAGCCAAGGATGCTGTTGAGCGGCGTGCGGATTTCGTGGCTGATGCCGGCGATATAGCGGCTCTTTGCCTGGTTGGCATGGTCGGCCTGGCGCTTGGCCTGCTGCGCTTCTTCCTGCGCCACGCGGCGGCTCTGGCTATTCAAGACTAACCACCAGGCGATGATCGCGCTCACCAGCAGCAGCGCCCCGAACAGTTTGATGAAGGCCAGTTGCAGTGGCCCCAAGAGGCGCGTGTCGCCCGCCTGGGCCAGCGCGTCGGCTTCGTGCAGGTAGAGCAGGCCAAGCAAGGCGCCGAGAAACAGCACCGTCACCGTCATCAACAGCAGGTAGTGACCGAGGCCGCCGCCCAGGTAGGGCCAACTGGCGCGTGGCAGCACCCAGCGCATCACCGCTTCCCACTGGACCGCGATGCGCGCATGCGGCTTGCAGGCGTCGTCGCAGCGCGCATCGAGGCAGCAGCACAGCGAGCAGATCGCGCCGCCGTAGGCCGGACAGTGCGCCATGTCTTCCTGTTCGTACTCCTTCTCGCAGATGCTGCATACGGTGCTGCGCGGCGGCTGGTCGCGCGGCTGGCGCGCCATGTAGTAGCGCCCGCGCGTGACGAACGCGATGGCCGGTGCGGCGATGAAGGCAGAGGTGAGGGCGATGAAGGCCGAAAAGGCCTGGGCAGTCACGCCGAACAGGCCACCGAAGGCGGCGATCGACAGCGTCGATGCGATCAGCATGGCGCCGACGCCGACCGGGTTGATGTCGTACAGGTAGGCGCGCCGGAATTCAATGCCGGGTGGGCTGAGGCCGAGCGGCTTGTTGACCACCAGGTCGGCCACCACCGCGGCGATCCAGGCGATGGCCACGTTCGAGAACAGCGCCAACACCAGGTCGAGCGCCCCGAACACGTCCATCTCCATCAGCAGCACCGCGATCAGGGCGTTGAAGCAGGCCCAGACCACGCGTCCCGGATGGCTGTGCGTCAGGCGCGCGAAGAAGTTCGACCACGCCAGCGAGCCGGCATAGGCATTGGTCATGTTGATCTTGATCTGCGACACCACCACGAACACCAGGGTGGCCAGCATCGCCGCGCCATGGCTGTCGAAGAATTCGCCGAAACCGGCCAGGTACATATGGGTCGGATTGACCGCTTCAAGCAGACTGGCGCCGCCCTCGATCGCGAGCAGCGCCAGCAAAGCGCCGGCCAGCATCTTGAGGATGCCGAGCACGATCCAGCCGGGACCGGCCACCAGCACGCCCAGGTGCCAGCGCAGCGTGGGTTTCTCTTGCGGCGGCATGAAGCGCAAAAAGTCGACCTGTTCGCCGATCTGCGTGATCAATGCCACGCCGACCGCCGTGGCGGCGCCAAAAGCGAGCATGTCGAATCCACCGTGGCCACCTTGTGCACCACCGAAGTGCAGCAGTTCGGCCGGCAATTCAGGACGTTTGATGAGGATGGCGATGAAGGGCAGCACCATCAGGCCCAGCCAGAGCGGCTGGGTCAGCATCTGGATGCGGCTGATCAGGGTCACGCCATGGGTCACCAGTGGCACCACCGCCAGCGCGCTGATCAGGTAGCCGAGCCACAGCGGCAGGCCGAAATACAATTCGAGCGCATACGCCATGATGGCCGCTTCCAGCGCGAACAGGATGAAGGTGAACGAGGCGTAGACGAAGGACGAGATGGTCGAGCCGATGTAGCCGAAGCCGGCACCGCGCGTGAGCAGGTCCATGTCGACGCCATGGCGCGCCGCGTAATAGCTGATCGGCAGGCCGGTAAGGAAGATGATCAGCCCCACCGCCATGATCGCCCAGAAGGCGTTGATGAAGCCGTAGTGCAGGGCGATGGTGCCGCCGATCGCCTCCAGCACCAGGAAGGAGATCGCGCCGAAGGCGGTGTTGGCGACCCGGAATACAGACCACTTCCTGAATGCGCGCGGCGTGAACCGCAGTGCATAATCCTCGATGGTTTCGTCGGCCACCCAGGTGTTGTAGTCACGGCGGATCTTGACGATCCGCTGGACCGGGCGGGCGCCGGACGTATCTGGATGTGGTGCAGAAGCGCTCATGGGGCGAGGGAATGGTGTATTCCCCCCGATCCGTACGCAATTGTCATGCCAGAGCGCTCGGGGTGGCAGCAAGCCGTTACGCTGGTACTGTCAACTTGCTGAATCTAGAAACCGAGTTGTAGAAGCCGGGACAAACTGCCCCGGTCCGGGGAACGAAATGTGGCGGATTACACGTTCCTGCCTACATTGGTGACCTCATTCCAGATTGAAAATGCTTGGGTACGGACGTGTCGGTACTGCTGCGCCGACAGGCGGTTGCGCTGGCACTGGAAAACATTATTGATCGGGCCATGCGCTGACAGAAACCGCTGTGCATGGCCAGGTGACTTGAAGCGACGCATCTGTCGTTCGCATTGCCGCGTCGGTCGGTGCGAGAGTTCGGCCCGGTTATTCAGCCCCTTGTGCTGTCGATGCTCAACACCCGGCATGATCTGCACCCTGGCTGCGGCGTAACTCTTCAGTTTGTCGGTGACCAGTACCCGTGGAGCGTAACGCAGACCCTTGAGTAGCTTGCAGAAAAAGCGTTTCGCCGACTGCCGCTTACGCCAGCTCTGCATGAGAATATCCAGTACATGACCATCTTGATCGATTGCGCGCCACAGGTAATGGTACTTGCCCTTGATGGTGAGCACCACCTCGTCGAGATGCCATTTGTCGCCGCGCTGCGGCTGGCGCCGACGCGCAGTACCGAATGGCAGAGGTTCGCTCGAGACGCCAGATATCGTCATTGGTGATATCCGCGAAAAGGACCGCGCATACCACGCAATAAAGATATCACGATTCTGTATCTCGATGATCGGTAATAAAAATTGGATTTATATCAGTGGCGCTCATACACTGTCTACATCGCTCAATGCTAACGAATCCACAGGAGCTGCCATGAACACGCTGACCATTACCTCCCACGCTGCTTCTTCCAAAACGTTTGAACGCCACGTTGCGTCCTTCCTTGCCGGTTTGCGCCGGCTGATCGAACTGGCTGGCGCGCCCTACGTCGACAGCCCGCTGGCCCCACTGTAATCCTGGACGGTGCGTTCAGTACGGTCTGCGCAAGGTCGAAACACCTATTGGGCATCACAAGCGGCGAAAAATACGGTTCTCGCCTGACTGGCTGATTTCTGATGGCAAGACACGGCGCTGCAAAGCCATCTACACGGGTTCGACTCCCGTCCTCGCCGCCGGATTTTCGCGATACGGGCCCCATTGGGGCCCGTTTGCATTGGGTTCAGCACCACACACCAGCCGTTCGCTGCAATGCAGGCAGGGGATCGACTTCAACTCGCCACGCTTCGGAACGGGCGATTCCTGCATCGTGCTAGCATGGGATTCGTCGTCACCACCATCGAGGAGCTGCCATGGAACTGATCGAGCCTGACGAGATGCTGCGATATGGGCAGGTCCTAAGAGCATGGTCGTGCGATCCTGCAGATTTTGAACTGCATGAAGTCGATACGACCGACCCGTGCAGTGACGAGTTGTACCCGTTCAAGGGTTATGTCGACATCCGTCGTAATTCGACTGCGCAGCGCAGGGAATATCCAACCGGCGACGGCACGGCATGGGTCGAGAGGTTCGAACGTGATCTGGCTGCAGGACGATTTGGCCAGGTCCGTTCGGCTGACGGATGCTGATGCGCCGACGTGTAATGTGTCTACGCGGCCAGAGCGCCTGCGCATGCGCCTTTGCCACGGCGCCGGCCTGGCCGCGCAGGCCGCTTGCCAGGAATTATTCGTAGATCGACGCCGAAATCACCGTCTACATGGCACAACTGCTGTATGTTGGTTGCCTGACCTCGGGCTGCACGTCTGCCTTGCCTTCTCCAAGGAATTCCGACCAGATTCCCGGCCAGATGTTCGATCACACATGACCGCATGGCCACATTTAAACGGAGAAAATCATGAGCAAAAACCAGGACGCGAAGAAATCGACCAAAAAAGAACCTGCCAAGACCGCAAAGGAAAAAAAGGCGGACAAAAAAATAAAGAATGCGGAGAAATTGCGCCAGCAATAAGATCCTTAAGGCGACATCATCGCCAGCGTGTATTTGCCGCGACAGTGACCGCGCGCCATACGGGGCAGCGAACACGCCGGCACGAGATTCCGCGCTCGCCGGCGGCAGTGGACCATGCCATGGCATCGACACCGTGACCTGACACAGTGCAGGGCGCAATGCAAGGCGTTCAGCAAGGCCATCCATTGCCGAGCATTGCCTGCATCTGCACCGCGTTCACCGGATGGCTGAACAGGAAGCCCTGGCCTTCGTTGCAGTTATGGTTCTTGAGAAAAGCGAGCTGCGCTTCGTCTTCGACGCCCTCGGCGATGACGCGCTGGTGCAGGTTCTTGCCCATGTCGATGACCGCGATGACGATCGCGCCGTTGCGTCCCGCCCCCGTTCCCGACTCGATCGCCCTGACGAAGGACTGGTCGATCTTGAGCACGTCGATCGGGAATTCATTCAGGTAACTGAGGCTGGAGTACCCGGTCCCGAAGTCGTCGACCGCGATCTGTACGCCCATTGCCTTGAACTTGGCCAGCAGCAGGGCACTGGCGGCGACATCGTGCATCAGCACGCTCTCGGTCAGTTCGAGCTGGATACGTGTCTGGTCCACGCCGGTGGCATCGAAGATCTCGAGCGCGTGCGTGAAAAAATCCCGATGGCGAAATTCCACAGCAGAGATGTTTACCGCAACCGATACATTCGGGATGCCAATGCCGCGCCAGCGAACCAGTTGCGCGCACGCTTCGCCCAATACCCAGCGCCCGATTGGAACGATCAGGCCGCATTCTTCGGCAATCGTGATGAAGCGCTCCGGCATCACCAGTCCCCATTCCGGATGCTCCCAGCGCAGCAGGGCTTCGACACCGGTAATGCAACCGGTTTGCAGGTCGACCTTGGGCTGGTAGTGCAGCCTGAATTCGGCGCGACCCAGTGCTCGGCGTAGATTGGTTTCGACCAGTTGTCGCTCGACGGCGCGGGTGTTCATGTCCTGGCGGAAGAACTGGTAGTTATTGCGCCCCAGGTCCTTGGCATGGTACATGGCGGTGTCGGCGTTCTTGATCAGGGTGGCGGCATCGGTCCCGTCGAGCGGGAAGGTGCTGATGCCGATACTGGTCGAGGTATGCAGCTCGTGGGTGTCGATCACGAATGGCGCCGATAGTGCCAGCAGGATCTTGTCAGCCGCCAGCGCCGCATCGCGCGCACGCCGTTCATTGGCCAGCAGGATCACGAACTCGTCCCCGCCATGGCGGCTGACCGTGTCGGACGTACGCACGCAGGCGACCAAACGCTGCGATACCGCCTGCAGCAGGCGATCGCCTATCGCGTGTCCCAGGGAGTCGTTGATGTGCTTGAATTTGTCCAGGTCGAGGAACAGCAGCACCGGGGCGGTGTCGTTGCGCCTGGACATGGCGATGGCCTGGGTGATGCGGTCGCTCAGGAGGGCGCGGTTAGGGAGGCTGGTCAGGAAATCGTGCTGCGCCAGGTGCCGCATCTTGGTCGTCAATGCCACGGTGTCGGATATATCCCGGAACACCATCACGGCGCCAACGAGCTGCCGATCCCAATCGTGGATGGGCGCGGCAGAGTCTTCGATCGGGATGCGCCGGCCCTGACGTGAAACAAGGATGGCGTTGCCGCTCAGGCTCGCGGGCTGGTCGGTATGCAGGATGGCATCGACGGGGCTGGTGATCGTGCGTCCGCTGTCGGCGTCGACCAGATCGATCACTTCCGCGACGGCCCGTCCGCGTGCCTCTTCGCGCGACCAGCCGCAGACCAGTTCGGCCGCAATATTCAGGTAATCCACGCGCCCGGCCATGTCGACCGAGACGACGGCATCGCCGATCGAGTTGAGCGTGATTTCGGCACGTGCCTGGGCAACGTAGAGACCGCGCTCCACCTTCATGCGTTCGATGATGTTGCGCAGCGACTGCGGCACCAGGTAATTGTGAAAGAAGCCCTTCGACAACCAGCCCTGGGCCCCGCGTTGGACCGTCTCGACGGCATCGGACTCGTCGTCGGGTTCGCATAGTATGAGGATCGGGGTATGACGTGCCGCCGCGTGCAAGCGGTCGAAGCATGCCAGGCCCTGACTGTCCGGGAGCAGCAGATCGACAAGGATCACATCGATCTGGCCGTCCTGGATGCGGCGCAGACCATCCGACAGCGTAGCTGCGTGTTCGAGAACGAAAGGGCCATCGCGTGCATTGCCCAGCGCCTGGCGCAGGCTGCCGACGTCGTGGGCATTGGGGGAGAGGATGAGCACTCGATAAGGCATGACGTCTCCGGCTTGCATCGGTGGTTACCTCTTCGCGCATCGAGCAAATTGTTTCGCATGGGCCGGGATTGCGTCAATACAGTATACCAACCAGCATCTAATTGTCAAATTTGTAATAATAAATAGCTTAGCGGTACATCTGCTTGTCAACGGCGCTGCCGCTGCATCCGCGCATCCGCTGCGGGACCTTCGCGGGCAATGTCTTGCCGACTGCCATCGCCCGAAAATAGATATGCGAATCGGCCGCCTGGACGCGTAAAAGGGCGCATAGTGTGACGGTCACACGCGATCTGCCCTGATCGTCATCTCCCAGTCGGCACCTGCCGTGCTGCCATTCCCGCCAGATATGTAAACGCACTGCGTCCGGCGCTCGCATGACCATCGCCATCGATTCCATTCCTTGAAAGGTACGCCATGTATCCGTTTCCCCAATCCGTCAATCCCGCCCTGCGCTCGCATATCGACGCCCACAGCGCCTTCCTGAACGAGCTGTCGCAAACAATGTTGCGCTCTTTCCAGCAGGTCTTCCAGCTCAATATGCAGTTTGGCCAGACCCTGCTCGAGGAGGCCACCGGCACCGCCCAGCGCATGCTGAGTGCCGATCGTCCCGCCGACGCCCTGTCGGCGGCGGCCTCGCGCGCCCAGCCCGCCACCGACAAGCTGCGTTCGTACCAGCAGCAGTTGTCGCAGCTGGCCGCAACCGCCCAGGTTGACCTGACCCGCGCGAGCGAGCAGCATGTGCAGGAAACCTCCCGTACCGCGCGCGCGCTGGCCAGCGAAGTCACCCGCGCGTCGGCCGAGGAAGCCGACAAGAGCCTGCGCCAGCAGGAGGAAACCGTCAAGAACTCGCGCGACGCGTTCTTGCAGGAGGCGCAGCGCGGCGCCAGCATCGGCGCCGACTACCTGAACCAGCTCCAGGGCGAGGCCGCAGGCGCGAAGCCCGATGGCCAGGCCGGCCCGCCGCACAACCCCGGCAACGGGCAAGACGGCAATGGCCTGGCCGGCAACACTGTGGCGTCGCCACTACGCTGATCTTCCATCCTCGCCCGGGCCCCGGGGGCAAGCCTTGCGGCGGCGCCGACCATGCGGTCGCGCCGCCGCTTGCGTCTGCACGACTGATTTGCATCACTTTATTGGGGAAAGCGAACCATGTTTAACATCTTTTTCGACGCCTGGTCATCGCGGGCCCTGCCCTGGAGCGGCGCCCCCGCCCAGCGCATTTCCGGTAGCCGGTTCAGCCACGGACTCCATGAGAACGGCGAGCGTGCGCTGCACTATCGCCTGTTCATTCCCGGCGGCGAGCGCGGCCCGATGCCGCTGATCGTCATGCTGCATGGTTGCGGCCAGGACGCCGCCGATTTTGCCGCCGGCACCGGCATGAATGCGCTCGCCGAAAAGCAGGGCTGCCTGGTCCTGTATCCGGAACAGTCCTGTAGCGCCCACTACAACAAGTGCTGGAACTGGTACGACCGGGCCCATCACCGGCGCGGCGAAGGCGAGCCGGCGCTGATCGCGGGACTCACCCGGCGCATCATGGCCGAGCATGCGGTCGATCCCGGTCGTGTCGCGGTCGCCGGCCTGTCGGCGGGCGGCGCCATGGCAGTCATTCTCGGGCGAACCTATCCCGACCTGTTCAGCGCGGTCGGCTGCCACTCGGGACTGGCGCACGGCAGCGCCGGCAGTGACGCCGGCGCGCTGCTGGCGATGCGCACCGGCGCCGCTGCGCCGGCACCGGTTGCGTCCAGTGCGCATGCCGCCGCGCCAGTCATCGTTTTCCATGGCGATGCCGATGCGACGGTCCATCGCATGAACAGCGGCGGCGTGATACGCCAGTTTCTCGACAGCCATGCGCTGCACCGGCGCGCGGTGGATGCCGGCGTCGCCGTGGAGGCGGAGACAGGACGCAGCGGCGGGCGGGCATTCACCCGCCACGTGCATCGCGAACGCTCGGGCGGCATCGTGGCCGAGGAATGGACCGTGCATGGGGCCGGCCACGCCTGGTCGGGCGGTGACGCGCGCGGCAGCTATACGGATGCCCTCGGGCCGAACGCCAGCCAGGAGATGCTGCGCTTCTTCATCGGCAGCATGGATGCCTGAGCGAGCTCGGCGGCGGTACAGATGACATGCACGCCCGTGCGTGTCCTACGTCGGCACGCGGCGCCAGCGTCCATCATGATGTACGACGATGAAACCGGGAGCCGCTGTGGCACGAATACCTGAAAGGCGGCGCGCCAGGGACCGGCGCGGCGATACTGCGCTGGATGCCCATGGTCTGCTGATCGGGCAGATTGCCTGTCCTGCGTACTGTTGTACTCCTGACGGGGCCGTACGGTACGCCAACGACTCCGCCAGGCGGCTATGGGGCGTCTGCCCCGATCCGGACGAGGATGAGCGCTGGGACGGTTTCAAGGCGCTGTACCGCCCGGATGGCAGCGCGCTCGACAGGCCGGCATCGCCGGCCGCGCTGGCGGCGCGCACCGGACTTGCCCAGCCGGCCGCCGAACTGCTGGCCGAGTCTGTCGACGGGGGCCGGCGCTGGGTGGTGATCCATGCACGGCCGGTGCTCGACGCCGATGGCGCCAGCGCAGGCGTGCTGTGCTCCCTGACCGACATCAGCGAGCAGCGGCGGCTCGAAGACCAGGTGAAGTTCGTGCATGACAGCCGGGCCGGCTTTCTGCACGTGCTGGCGCATGAATTGCGCAATCCATTAGCCCCGGTCATGGCGGCGGCCACGCTGCTGCAGCGCCGGCCCGGCGCCCCGGGCATGGAACGCATGGCCGGCGTCATCGCGCGCCAGACCAGGAAGCTGGCGCGCTTCGTCGACGATCTGCTCGAAGGCTCGCGCATCGAACAAGCCGGCGACACGCCGGTGTTCAAACGCGCCTCCAACCTGGACGAGGTGCTGGAGAACGCGTGCGACGTTGTCGGCTGCGTCCTGAGCGAACGTGGCCAGACGCTCAAGTTGAGAATTCCTGCGCAGGGACAGGTGCGGGGCGCCATATTGTGGTGCGATCCCGAGCGGCTGGCGCAGGCGCTCGGCGGCGCCCTGCTCAACGCCAGCCAGTTTTCCGACGATGGGGCCGCGATTTCACTGGCGGTCGCGGTCGATGGCGTTTTTCTCGAGCTGCTGGTAAGCGACCACGGGATCGGCGTCGAGGAAGGCGAACTACCCCTGTTGTTCCAGCCGTTTCGCAAGTTCGCCCCGCATCCCGCTCGCGCTGAATCCGGAGCGGGACTCGGCCTGGCCGTCGCGCGCAGCGTGAGCCGGGCGCATGGGGGGACGGTGTCCGCCGACAGCGCCGGGCGGGGGCAGGGCTTGCGCCTGAAATTCGTGCTGCCGGTGGTACTGGACGCGACGTCTGCCTGAGCCGGACCTGGCGCCCCAGGCCCGCCTCGCGCCCGCCGGGCCAACGGCGCGCCTGGCAGCGGGCAATGCGCGCGGGCTGGGATACCGGTCACGAAACTCTGCAGGAAGAGCCCCGCTCGCTTTCGGACAGCATGGACGTGGCGCGGGCGGCCGTGGTTCAGCCGGGCGGGCGAGGGGAGTGTCGGAGAAGCGCCGCATCGATCCTGGCTTTTGCGATGCGGATCACGCTCAGGTGTGCGTTCGCGGCGCTGCGTTGTGGATTGACGAGCGAACCTCTGACCGTGCGCTCCCCTTGCTTGAACGCGTGGAAGTGTCCCAGCCACATCTCGGGCTGATTCTGCGACGGCGTGGTTGCCCACTCGATGCTATAGCCAAGGTATGGCTCGTCGAGCATGGTGAATTCCATGGTGTTCGTGTCAGCGCGGTTTTGCATGATTGCCCGAATGTTGACGCATATTGTGCGGGTCGGACGCGCGCATCGTACCGATGGGAGCGCCCTACGAACCTTTGCCGGCCATGGGTGAAAGTGGCGCTGGATGGTCGCCATGCCGCTGTCGGTGCGGGAATGGACAGGCGCGCGAGCACGCAAAAGCATGCCGGCGCTTCAATGAATATGTGGAATGTGTCGGTTGTCGATCCACTTGCGCGCATTGTCGAAGGAACTGTTGACGGCTTCTTCGACGGTCAGGAAGCCCTTGGTCCCGGTCGCCTGGTGATGGCAGAGGGGGAAAGTCGCATGTTCGCTTTCATAGATCGTGAAAATGGCCATGAAGCGTCTGCGGATCGTTTCGACCGGATTCGCCACAATGGTATAGCCTTTGTAATGCGATTTTGGCTCGGCGTGCATGGAATGCTCCTTGGTCAGGAAACCACAGTAGCACGAAACCATGTACCCGCTTCATCTGGCAAAAAATATAATACTTGTGTTCATCGGGGGGAATGCTAGACTGGCAAATGCATACCCGTATCGATCGCCTGAATGCCATCTTAATCGATGCGATCGTGAGCAACCATCGCGCTCGCGGCATCCGAGCCACAGCCGAAGCGCTGGCGACAAATCACGTTTCGCTGGAGGTGGCGCTGCGTGTGCTGACCCGGCCATGGCGGCGGCGGGTCGCGCGCACCGCAATCCCTGTTTTCGAGCATCGCTTACCCGAGTGACGCACCCTGGCCGGCCATGCAAGGCTGTCCGCACGCAGGCCGGGCCTTGCATGCGAAAGGCGGCGCATGGTCCACGGTGAACGCTTCAACAGCATCACCCATGCCGTGGGGGCGGTGGCCGCGGTCGTGAGCGGCGTGCTGCTGGTGGACGTAGCGGCGCGCAGCGGCGATGTCTGGAAGGTCGTCAGCTTCAGCATCTACGCGGTCACGCTGTTGCTGCTCTACCTGACCTCTACCCTGTATCACAGCCTGCGCGGCGCAACCAAGAACGTACTGCGCAAGATGGACCATTGCGCGATCTACCTGCTGATCGCGGGCACGTACACGCCATTCACGCTGGTGACGCTGCGCGGGGCCATCGGCTGGACCATGTTCGGCGTGGTCTGGACCCTGGCCGTGCTCGGTATCGCGCAGGAACTCCTGTATGCCAGGCGAGGGCGGGTGCTGTCGCTCGTCATCTACGTCGTGATGGGCTGGCTCGCCGTCGCCTGTACCGTTCCCCTGGTGGATGCGCTCGGCCGCGCCGGCTTTGCCTGGCTGGCTGCGGGCGGCTTGTTGTATACGGCCGGCATCGGCTTTTATGCCACCGACCACAAGGTGCGCCATGGTCACGGGATCTGGCATCTGTTCGTCCTGGCCGGCAGTATTTGCCACTACATCGCCGTGCTGTTGCATGTGGCCTGAGGCCTGAGGCCGGCCGCCATCCGCCCGCGGCGATGGCGGACGGCATGCCCGATGCACCGTTACGAAAAGCGCTGGTCCCCTGGCAATGCGGCACGTATGATCGATCGCACTGGCGTTTGAAACAGTTGCCGGCATTATTCCGATGTGTCGCTCAGTTTCGGCCGATTGTGATGGAGAATCGATGCTGATCAACGAGCGCCAGCGGCGCCGGGACGGGCCCGCAGCGAATGCCGTCGCACGCGGGCTGAATATCCTGGCAGCGCGCAATGCCGAACTCGCTATTCGATACATGCGCTACAAGCAGGTTCCCGAGCATGTGATTGCGCGCGTGCTCGGCCATCCCGGCCTGCGCCGCCGGGAGAGCGAGGGACAATCGGTCTCGGAAGCGATTACCCCGTCGTCACCAGACGATCAATAAGCCGCAGCCGTGGCTGCGGACCAAACGCAAGCGGAGAGCTACCGATGACACACATGACCGAACCGAGTCCAGACCTGGAAGCGCGGCAATTGCGCGCATTGCTCACCATGTCGCGTGAATTGATGCAAGTCGACAAGCCCGGCGCCGCGCTGGCGCTGGCAGGCCGGGCCATGGCCGAACTGGCGCACATCGACAGTGCCTTGCTGCTGGTGCGTGGCGAGATCAACGAATGCATCGATTTCGACCGTGAGGGCAGGCCGGGCAAGGCGACGTCAGACCATGATTGGTACCGCATGGCGTTGGCCCGCCTGGACAGCGGACCGGAACAGGCAGCGATGGTGGACCGGCGGACGATGCTGGTTGGCGTGCCGAGCCGGCACACCATGGCCGTGCTGGCCGCCGGCTGGACGGGCGACGCGGCGCCGGACACCTGGGATGAACGGCACAGCCTGCTGGGCACGATTCTCGAATTGTCCATCGCGACCCTGGGCAGGATCTCGGCGCGCACCTCGCTCGAGGCCCTGGTATCGGTTCAATACGAACAGATGGCGGGCAGCGCCCTGGCGCATGCCGACGAACTGGCGCGTCGCGACGAATCCGACGTTGCAACGCGCGCGCTTGCGCTGACCGACGTCCTGACCGGCCTGAACAACCGGCGCGGCTTCTTTGCCCAGGCCGAGCACATGTTCAAGCTGGCCCGGCGCAAGCAGACCGGCTGCGCCGTGATCTATGCCGACATCGACGGCCTCAAGCTGGTGAACGATCGGCTCGGCCATGCCACCGGCGACAGGCTGATCCAGGACGCGGCCAGCGTGCTGCGCGAATCCCTGCGCGACAGCGACGTGCTGGCACGCTTCGGTGGCGACGAGTTCGTCGCATTCGCACTCGACGACGCGCATCCGCGCGTGATACTGGCACGGCTTCAGGACAATCTGCGCGCGTTCAACCTGATGCAGGAACGCACTTACCTGCTCGGGGTGAGCGCCGGCGCGGTGCAATGCGATCCGGGCAGCGGCACGGCATTGCTCGACTATGTGCAGTCTGCGGACCGGGAAATGTATCTGCACAAGCGCAGTTGCCTGCATTAGACGAACGCCCCGTCAGTCGCTTTCCCCTTCGCCTTCGGTCGCGTCAGAAGAAATACCGTAGCGACGCACCCCCGCTGGCCTGCGGCACGGTAGTGACCACCAGAGCGCCCGCCGTGCCATAGGCGATGTCGCTGGCGAACTTGTGCGGCTGCAGCGTCGCGAACAGCGCGCCCTGGAACTTGCCGATATCGTAGGTCGCCTTGACGTCGTAGCGCACATAGGTCGGCATATCGCGTTGATATAGCGGCGTGCCCATGTAGTAGGGATTGCCGGCCGTGACATACACGTCGCCGGCAAGCGTCAGCCGGCCCGGTCCCAGTGCGCTGCGGTACTGGGCGCCGGCCTTCCAGGTGTGCTCCGGCACCGACAGGCGGGCGCCGGCGCCGGGGGCCGGGTTGTCCAGCCGCGCGCGCAGGATGCGGCCGTAGTTCAGGTACGTACTCAAGGCGCTGCTGAACTGGTAGCGCAGGTCGAACTCCACGCCGCGGCGGGTGGTCTGGCCGGAGGCCACGAACACGTCGGGCGCCGTGTTGACGATCTCGTCGTCGTTCTGGATGGTGTAGAACGCGCCGGACACGTTCAGGCCCTCGAGCGGCCTGGCGTTGAAACCGACATCGTGCGAGCGGACCCGGCTCGGGTCGATGCCGGCGTTGATGCGTCCGCCCGCAGCGCCCAGCGGTCCCAGGCTGCCGCTGGTGCTGATCTGCTCGGCGGCCGGTGAGCGGAATCCCTGCGCGATATTGGCGTACAGTTCGACGTCGGGCACGACGTTCCAGATCGCGCCGTACTTCGGCGTGAGCACCGAAGCCTTGTAGCCGGTCGACGCGGCCGGCAGCTTGAGGTTGACCAGGTCGTAGTCGAAACGGTCGTAGCGCGCGCCGCCATGCAGCTTGACGGTCGGCAGTACACGGTACTGGCCCTGCACGAACACGCCGTAGGTCAGCAGGTCCAGGTCCTGGCTGTTGACGTAGTTGGCGGTCGGCTGGCGCTCGCGGTATTGCTGGCGATACGCGTCGCCCTTGTCCTTGCGCGCCTCGGCGCCCAGCGTCAGCACGGCGGCGTCGCCGAAGGTCCAGGTATTGCCGCCGCGCGCGCCGTAGATGCCGCGGTCGTCGTAGCCATAGGTGTGCTGGGTGGTGCTGGTCTGGATCGCGCGGCTGCGCTCGAAGTCCTCGGCGTAGGCGGTGGCGAACCAGCCCGCCTCGCCGGATGCCGGGCGGCGGTTGAACACCAGGGTCTTGCGCTGCGCGGCGCCGAAGCCGGGCAGGTCGTACATCGTCGAATGCGGGTCGAGTCCCGCTTCCATGGCCGGCAGCGACAGGTAGCCGGCGCCGGCGAAGTCGGACTTGTAGTAGGTGGCGCGCAGACTGTAGACGCCGTCGCCGATCGTGGTCGACAGTTTCCAGAACAGGTTGCTGCGATCGGTAAAGGCGCCGTGGCGGAAGCCATCGAGGCTGTAACGGTCGGCCACGACCAGTGAGCGCAGCTTGCCATGCTCGCTCGAGAGCACCAGCGAGCCACGCCGTCCGCCATAGCTCTCCACGGTCACCGTGGCGCTCGATGGCGTGGCGGCGCCGCCTTCGCGGGTGCGGATCGCCACCGCGCCGGCGCGGTTCTGGTCGCCATACAGTGCCGAGACGGGGCCCTTGATGACGTCGATCGTATCGATCATGTCGCCCGTCATCCACTCGAGGAATGCCGGGCCGTGGCCGGCGCCGCCCTGGCTGGACGGGATATTCTGCGGCACGCCGTCGATGTAGATCGCGGTGTCGGCGCCGTGCGTGCCCTGGGTGGCGAAGCCGCGCATGCGAAAGCCGTTGCCGGTGTCGCCCTGGTCGATATTGTTGGCGACCACGCCTGGCACGCGCCGGAACACGTTCGAAATGTCACGGCCGATGTCCAGTGTGGCCAGGTCTTTGGCGGTCACCGTGGTGACGCTGCCGGGAAGCGACCTGGCGCCGGTGCCCGGCGCCAGGCGCTCGTCCTCACTACGCTGCCCCTTGACTTCGACGACCTGGGCCGGGTCGGCGGGCGCGGCGGTCATATCCTCTGCCAGCGCCGGCGCGGCCAGCGCGCAGGTGAGCATGACGGCATGCGGAATCGCGCGCAGGGACGTAGCGCAAACGGTGGGACGGGTAACGGATTGCAAGATGGCTACTCCAGAAACGTGAGGGGAAAATATTAAAAAATCAGCCGCGTTGGCGCCGGCGTTCGCGGCGCAGCGCGAACAGCGCCAGTGCGATGAAGCAGGCAGCCCATGCCGCCAACAGCCAGGCGCGCGGCGGCATGGCGGCCGGCTGCCTCAGTCCTTCAGAAGGGGTGAAGCGCGGCACCGCGTCGAAGTCGCGAAAGCCGTAGCCGCCCAGGCAGGTGCGCGGGCAGGGCGAGCGCTCATCACCGAGCGCGGCGCGCTGGATAGCGCCCTGGAACCAGTCGCGCAGCGCATGCTGGTGGCGTGCGACCTCGGCGACGAAGCGCGCGTGGCGCGCGCCGTCGTTGCCGGCGAGCCAGGAGAAAGCGCCATTCGCCAGCGTCACCGGACTCACGAGGCTCAGGCGCGCGAACAAGGCGCTGCGCGCATCCCTGGCGGCGGCGAACTCGCGCTCGACGCCGGCCATGGTGCGCTCCACCTCTTCGGCACGGTGCAGGCGCGAGACGTTCGACGATACGTCGCCGGGGGCGGTGCGCTGCGGCTTCCATTCCGGGTGGCTGTCGTAGAAGCGCGCCATGCTGCTGGCCGTGTTGGCGTTGACCTGGTCGAGCGCATCGCGGGTTGCCTGGACATAGCGCTCGCGCGGCGGCACCGGCGCACCGATGCGCGCGCCGGCATCCAGCGCGGCGGGCAGCACGATCGCGAACAGCAGCCACAGTCCAAAGCCGGCGAAGGTCGCGCTCATGCGGTTCGCGCAGGCCGCGCACACGGTGGCGCCGACCGCGGTCCAGAAGGCCGAATACAGGAGCACGATGGCGCTCCAGCTGCCCAGCGCGGCGAGGCCAGCGCCGTCGCGCGGCACGGCGCCGCCGAGCAGTGCCGCGCCGGCGACGGTCGCCACCAGCAGCGCCGTGGCGAGCAGGTTGCGGGCGCCGGCCTGGGTAAACAGGATGCGGCCGCTGCCGACGCCCTGCAGCACCAGGCTGCGCAGGCGCAGGCTCTCGCGGTCCTGGGTCAGCACCGAAGCCGACAAGGTCAGCAGCACCAGCGGCCACAGGTAGACCACGAAGAACATCAGGTCGTAGCGCCCGGTCGCCAGGCGCGCCGGATGCTCGATCTCGGTGGCGGTGCGCACCGATTCCATCGACTCGGCGCGCACGCGCACATAGCCGGGCTGGATGTCGGCCTGGCCGATCGCCAGCGCGGCGCCGGGCAGCGCGGGAAGCGCCGCGAATCCGACGTGCTCGCGGAAGGCGTAGCCGCGAATGTCGACCGGGGTGCGGAAGTAGCGCATGCCGGCGAAGGCCGGGTCGTTCGGATCGGCGAAGTAATGCGCCGCCAGTTCCTTGGCGGCGGCGCGCGCGCCGGCTTCCTGGGTCAGCGCTGCCTGCTGCGCGGCCTGGGCATGGCGCTGGAAGCGCGCGCCCTCGAACAGGCCGTACAGCGCAAGCAGGAGGGCAGCGGCGATCAGCAGCAGCGTGCCGCGCTCGCGCAGCAGGGCGCGCAGGTCGAAACGCGCCAGGGCAAGGATGGACATCATTTGACGCTCCCGGTGCGCAGGCGGCCGAGGGCGACCATGGCCAGCGCCAGGCTCGCGGCGAGGCCGGCCAGCAGCGGCAGCAACCAGCGCGCCAGCAGCTCGCCCATGTCGAGCGCGGCGTAGGTGAATCGGAACGGCGGAATACTGCGCCACAGCGCTTCGCCGGCCTGGTACTTGACGCCGCCGCGATCGGGATTGCGCGCAAGGTCGCTGTTGAGCAAGTCCTGCATCAGGCGCCGGTGCGCTTCGGCCGCCTGCATGAATTCGGTATGGCTGGCGTTGTCGCTCGCCGCCAGCCGGCTCGACAGGCCGCCGATCGCCACCGCCGGCGATAACCAGGACGCCAGCGCCACCGCGCGGTCCTGCGCGGCCATCGCCGCGAACAGCGGACCGTAGTGGCGGTCGAAGACCTCATTGCCATGGGCCTCGCTGCGCAACTGGCTGATGCCGGCCCAGTTGACCGGCAGGTCGGCGACATCGTCGACGCCGTACTGGCTGAGCAGCTGCCGCTTGTGGCGTTCGGCTTCGGCCGGGTCGTCGGGCATGCCGAGTTCTTCGTCGACCGCCTGGCGAAAAGCCTGCATCGACGGCAGGGGCGCCGCCGACTGCGCCAGTTCGACCGCGGCGCGCGGCAGCACCAGGGTCGCGACGATCCACAGCGTGACCAGCAGCGCCAGGCTGGCGCGCATGGTCCGGGCGAAGGCCGATACCGCGGTCACCAGCGCGGCCCAGGTGGCCAGGTAGACCAGGTAGGCGACCGCGAACAGCACCCCACGCGCAACGGCGTCGGCGACCGGCTCGGCCCCGCCGGCATGCCACCTCACACCGGCGATGGCGACGATCGCCGGCAGTGCCATGGTCAGCGCCAGGCATAGCAGGACGGCGCCGCGCGCGGCGGCGATCGCGCCCAGCGGCGCCCCGTTCAGGCGCAGCGCGGGCAGCATGCCGCGCTCACGCTCGGCGGCAAACATCCCAAAACCCAGGAAGATCATGGCGGCCGGCGCCAGCACCTGCAGCATCAGCGCCGGGCTGAGGCGAAACTGGCGATCGGCCCCCGCGCCGTCGGCAGCCGGGCGGTACACCATATCGTTCTGGCGGTGGGCTTCGAGCCACACGCTGGTGCCGACATAGTGCTCGATGCCGGGATCGAGCGCCGCCAGCGTCGGCAGCGGCTTGAAGACGTACACGCCATAGTGGGCGGCGGAATGGGGATTCTTGCTGCCCTGGTGGACCCAGCGCTGGGCCTCGGCCTCGGCCGCCACCGCGCGGGCGGCGCGGGTACGGTCGAGGTCGAGCGAGGCCAGCAGCGCGGCGCAGGCGGCCAGCGCCAGGCCGATCGCCAGCACCAGCGCCACCCGCCAGTCACGCCGGCGCTCGCGCCAGTCGGCCAGCCAGGCGCCGACGAAAGCGTGGCGCCACACGGCGTCAGGCACGGGCCGCGAGACTGTCGAGGTAATTGCGTTCGAGTTCGCCTGCATTCAGTTCTCCAAGTTTCCATTCGCTGACCAGGTGGCCGCCGACCAGCACCCCGCAGCGGTCCGCCAGTTCCTGGGCGCGCAGCAGATCGTGGGTGGCCATGATCACGGCCGCGCCGTCGTCCGCCACCGTGCGGATCAGGTCGCCGAAAGCGACGCTGGCTTCCGGATCGAGGCCCGAGGTCGGTTCGTCCAGCACCAGTACACTCGCGCCCTTGGCCAGCGCCATCACGATGCCGACCTTCTGGCGCATGCCTTTCGAATAGCCGTGCGCCTGCCGGTGCCAGGCGTGCTGGGGCAGGCCGACACGCGCCAGCAGCGCTTCGATCTCGCTCGCGGCGAGCCGGCGTCCCAGCAGGCGCATGAAGAAGTCGACGTTCTCGACGCCGGTAAGGCGGTCGTACAGGGCGACGTTTTCAGCGATGTAGGCGGCGTGGCGGATTGCCGCCTCAGCCGGGGGAAGGGGCGAACCGGCGAGGGTGATGCGTCCGTCGTCGGGCTTCACGAATCCCAGCAGGCAGCCGATGGTGGTGGACTTGCCGGCGCCGTTCGGCCCAAGCAGCGCATAAACCTGTCCGGCCGGCACGTGCAGATTGAGGTCGTTGACGACGGTGCGTTCGCCGTAGCGTTTGGTCAGGTGGTCGATTCTGATCATTGGGTGTGGTGGTGTAGGCGGGGCGCCGCGATGCGGGAACAGGAGACGCACAGGGGCCGTCAGGACGATGCTCTCCCTTAATGAGAATGATATCTCATTATCAAACAAGTGTAAATGTTCTGATTACACGTCGTGGTGGGCGCAACTGGTCATGTCGGTGCCGGTGAAATAGCTGAAGCGTCCGCTGGTGATGCGGATCGCGGCCTGCGGGGAGCGCTGCCGGTGATGAGCGATCGCGGCCCTTCAGCGCGGTCGCGACGCGTTGTATTTCGGCGAATCAGGTTCAGGTCCGAATCCGCCGGTGCATGAGCCAGCGCATGCGCAAGTGTGATGGCTACAGCTTGCGCTCAGACATCCGTCGTCTGCAAGGTGGGCGCCGCCTGGACCAGGCGCGCGTCCATCGGAATATTGACGAAAAACGTCGTCCCCCGTTCCGCACTGCTATCGAGTCCAATGCTGCCGCCATGGCTTTCGGCCACCGCCCTGACGTAGGGCAGTCCGATTCCCCAGCCCTGGCGCTGGCCGCGCAGGGCGGCCTCGGCGCGGCGGTACATCTGGAAGATGCATTCCTGTTCGTCCGGTGGAATCGGCTCGCCCTCGTTATGCACGGTCAGCAGCAAGCGCTCGTGGACGTTGTCCAGGCGAATGGTGACCGGCGAGCCGGCGGCGCCGTACTTGACCGCGTTCGAGACCAGGTTCTCCACCGCGCGCTTGAGCGCCGAGCGGTCCCAGCAGCCGACGATGGAGCTGCCGTCGAGATGGATGCGGGGTCCGTGCGCCGCCAGGGCATCGGTCTGGACTTCCTTCGCGACCTCCCAGATGTCGACCTTGGTAAGTGCCAGCTGGATGCTTTCGCCGCTGTGGAAAGCCATGGTGTTGAGCAATTCATCCACCATCGCGGCCATGCGCTGGAGATTGGTGAGGGCCTTGGCCGCCACGGTCTTGACCCGCGTCAGGTCATTGCTTAGAAGGATGATTTCTAGTCCCGACATGGACGCTGCCAGCGGGCCGCGCATATCGTGGGTCAGCGCGGCCGCGAAGCGTTCACGAAAGCCGCTGTGCACCAGCGAGAATGCCTCGACCGCTTCCTGGATGCCGGCATCGATCGAGGCGTGGATCGTGCGCGCCTCGTGCTGACCGATGTCGACCTGCTCGCGCTGAAATACCTCGAAGATCGCCCAGCGCAGGATCTGGTACTCCTCGATCAATGCCGCATGATCGTAGACGGTGACCCGGGCCCGTTCGCCGCCGTGTTCGGCGGCCACCGAGGTGCCGTCGACCGCGGTGATGCGCGGATAGTCGGGGCTGATGCTCTGGGCGATGTTGTCGTAGAAGGCAGGCAAGGTATCGATGAGGATGGGATGCTGGACGTCCCGCGCCTGCGCGATCCGTTCGCGCACCCGTGTTTCCCAGGCAGCAAAGACGGCGTCACGCAAGCCGAGCATGCGCTGCGCCGCCGCTGAAAGACCGGCTTCGGCGCCTTGCTGATCGCTTGCGAAAGTCATCGCTTGCCCATTCGACTGAAACTGTCCATGCGGGCATGGTACGGAAGCCGCACCGCCAGTAGCGACGATTGTAACAGGGTGGACTGTGAATTTTACAATCTCAGTCGTGCCAGCAGTGACCCGCAACAGAAGGGAGGGCTCGAACAATCCAGTGAATGACCGTTTGGTTCTGGCCTTTGACCAATTACACGCCGTAAAATGCGGCCTTGACCCACCACGTAC
>Ga0265780_10000190_pt1 | contig 100668 bp, 96 predicted proteins | sample P1T30metagenome_FD_192432 | JGI IMG/M metagenome (GOLD analysis project Ga0265780, IMG submission 192432) | Plant litter microbial communities from East Loma Ridge, Irvine, California - P1 T30 | ecosystem: Environmental > Terrestrial > Plant litter > Unclassified | place: USA: California...
GCAAGTGTAAATGCAGTTCACTTGCATACCCCGTGATCATAAGCGATACTGCCAGATGGTCCATCCATGCCGCGCCACCAGAACCCACCGATGCGCCTTCTGGTACACGGGTGCGCACATCACGGATTAACCACTTCCAATGATCGAGCGTTAACGGTTTGCTTTTATCGCGCCCCGCGGTGCCAATGATACCGGTTGTCATTACTTCACCATAGCTTGGATCAGACCAGGACCGGGATCTTGGGTTACAATGATTTTATCTCCCGATGCGATCTTTGTTTGTGTGGCCGTATAGGACGTTGGGCCATCGTGCAGCCGCCAGCCCTGGGCGAGCATGGCGTTGACTTCCTTCTGAAGTGCTTCTGGGTGGGAACCAGTTACCAGCACATACTCCTTGATTTGTTCCTTGGGTGCTGGAAGTACCATTGCCTGCTTGAGCTTGATACCGTCTTGGATCAAGCCACCCACGCACACATAACCCTTCTTTTGCAAGTCGCCTACCGATGTTGCCAGTGGCTGTGCGCTATTGGCAAGTACAACGACATAATCGTTTTCTTTGATATCCATGTTGTTTCCTTGGTTCATTTACTTTACCTTCGCTTTCTTAAAGACGTGATGTGGGCCGTAGGGATTAAAACGATTTTGCCATTTGATTGACAACCAGTTCTCTTTGGTATCCTCCACGATATCATCTCGTACCCAAACCCTGTCGACTTTACCTTCCATGCAGATCACCGTATCGATGACTTCCATACCTACGAAGATCTCATCAAACGGCACATCTGACAGTCGTTTACCGGAGTGGATACTCATGCTTTTTCCACCGGCTTGACATCGACGTTTTTCAGGAGCAGATAGAACACGTCGTCGCGAGCGCTATCAGCCAAACAGAGCACGACTTCGTAAAGCAAGTAATAACGTTCTACCTTTTCGCCATGAGTACCTTGGCCGAGTTCCAGATACTCGATGTATTGACCGGTCGTGAGTTTGTTCAACGCCTCAAGAGTTTGTTGACTAGGGCGGAAGATCGAGAGATGTGTCACCGAACCCGCGGCCAGCAATTCACGCTCGATGAATTCGGCGTAGAAACGAGCTTTAACAGCTAATCGCGGTTGCTGGTTCATCACGCGCCCTTTGCTTTCAGCAGCCAACTTTTGAGTTTGATCAACGATGCCTTTGTTGATTTCTTCGAAACGCGCTTCGGTCATGGTGAAACGCTCACGGTCTTCTGGCTGGAGTGGCGCGATCAGCAAATCGGCTGCATGCCATTCGCCTTCGTACATGACACGCTTGTCCGCACAGTTAAGTGGTACGGGCTCCATGTGAATACCCGAGTAATCGCTTTGCTGCATCGGGCGAACAGCGAACCACATGCCGTTTTCGAATTTAACGATGCTGATGTGGCGTTGGTCGAGTTTGGTGATCATGATGCTTTTCCTTTTCTGTTATTGATTATTGATCGATAAAACGAACGACGGGCGTTGGTTTAATGTTAGCAAAGAAGTAATCTTCTTCGCCGTAAAATGATTTCTGACGATATGGACGATCGGATACTTCACGCATGTGTTGTTCCAGTACCACCTCTTCCTTGTCGGTATATGCTTCGAAGTCATAACCGTCAGGGATGAAACGCTGCGCCACTTCTGGGAAAGCACGCTCCATAATCGCGCGGTCCAATTCGGTAGTCGAGCCGCCGTATTTTTCCATCCCCATTTCTTTACGAACCTGCTTTTCGATTGCTTCGAAATCTTCCGTGAGCATCGAACGTACATGCAGGATCATGCCGTGAGGATCAGCATCGTGACCGATCTGGATTCTTTCGAAGTCTCCGAACCAGTTCGTTGGGCAGGAGTTTTCGTTGATCATGAAGTCCCGGTCCAGATCGATGCCGGGACCATTGTTGTGGCTAGCGAAATGGTAACCAGTCGAATTCATCAGGAAGTAAACCGGTTCGGTCTGCGGGGGCAATACCACCAGCGTCATGATGTCTTTCTTGTACTCGCTGTCGTCTGGTTCGACCAAGTGCGTAAACACACCGCGATGAAATTCGAGGGTTGCTTTGATGCCCATACCGCAGGCTTCGCACATGCACTTCTGCGAAGCCTGCTGCTTCTTATTGAAGAGAGAAGAATCATTGGCCAATTTATGCGCCCAGTCGTCCTTTGTGGGGAAGAGACGGGCGACCTTGATCTTCGAATCTTGATTGCATGTTGGGCAAACAACGGTAACGGTGGTAACAAACTGAGCATGTTGCATGGTAACTCCTTTATGTTGTTAATTGTAAAAGTACTTCGTTGGGTATTCAGGCAAGTGATATAGAGTTGAAATTATCTATTACCGGGCGTTTTGAGGGCATACATCCCCACCCGAAGGTGGGCAATAAAAAGAGTGGTTGTCCCCCCCATAAAACGAGTTTCATTAGATAGAGTCCCCGCTACGCGGGTCCTGGGTTAAGGTTGCCCCCCACTCCCCCATTTCTACCTCTTTCTCAGCTACCTTCAACTCCGCTCCCGCTTCGTTTCGGTACCCACTGCTCGTTCGCTCTGCTCACTAAGTCGCATAATACCCGTATACTGAATATTTTTTTACAGTAGGAAACTTTTTGATCTCAATAGACTCCCAGAAGACGCGCCTCTCCGGGCGCTTATGGACTCTTTAGGATTTTAAAAAAGAGAAAAAGCAAGGGGTAATAATTTGGAAGAGATTCACCCAAATAGCGCAGCGTTTGGAAAAAAGAAAAGTAAATGTATGTAAAGGGCGCGCGTTGTCTTTTTTACAATACTTCACCGAATTCTCATCCTGTGTTTAACCATACTGTGAAACAACCACGCGTTGACTCACACCTCTTTTATTCAAGTGAAGGAAACTCACCATGAGCAAGACCCTGCGCCAACTGTTCGGTACCCGTCATCGCTTCCACATGGCCATGGAAGAATTCGATCCGAATGCTGCCAACCCAGCCACCGAAGACACCACCGTCGTCATGAAAGGCCCGCTGGCTGACGTGTACTCGGAAGCCCTGGGCAAAGTGTTCGACAAGAACGCGCCAGCGGAAGACCCAGCAACCCCAGCCGAAGGCGCCGCTACGGGCGAAGAAGCAAAAGCAGAAGTCGATACCAGCAACTTGCAACCGGCTGAAGGCCAGACCCAAGAAACGGTGGAAGCTGCCATCATTTCCGAAGTCGGCAACATCGTCCTGGAATCGCAAGCCATCGACTCAGCAGTCGCTTCCAGCCTGGCCAACTCGCTGTCGGAAGTGCCGCCACAAGACGACGCCGCGTACGAAACCCTGTATGCGATCGACGAAACCCAAGTCACCCCAGACGCTGTCAAAGACGTGACCCAGATCCTGGCCGAAACCGATGCCCCAGAAAACGTCACCGTCCTGATCGACGACGTCGTGCCTGACCAGGTGCTCGACTCGGAAAGCCCTACCGTCATCAGCAACAACCCAGAACTGGTCGTGGCCATGGAATCGATGGTCATCGCCATGGGTGGCAAGGTCGTGCGTAACTTCGGCGACTACGTCAAAGCCCGCGCAGCGCGTAAAGCTGCCTAAGCGTTGATCGACGTTTGAATGTATCGCTCTGCCGGGTTCGCTCGGCAGAGCTTTATGCCGCCTCAAGGACAAGGTGCCTCATCTTGTGAAACCTTGCCTCAAAAGGAAACTAGCATGAGTTTGTTAATAAGGAATGTATTTGAGCAGGAGTGTTCCGATGTAATCGTTGACTCTATCCTGGCTAAGAAAATTGTAGCTTACCAGCTCGCATTCGTAGCGAAAAACGATGAACACGTTAAGTTCTTTGGCGGTCACTTAACTGGTGTTCAAATCGTCCGTTTTACTGAATCAGATCAGTTGGTGTGGTTTGATGAAATCCTCCACGTTGACCAAGATACGCTGCAACAAGAACTCTTCAAATTGCCGACAGTGCATGAAGAGCACAAGGTGGCGTCGAACGCGATGAACTTGTCGTGCATCTGGCTGACACACCTGTTGATCAACGCTCCCAATATCCCAGATACACTCAAGCACGACGCGTTGATTTCGGTGATGTTGATTATGCAGTACAAGTTCCTCACCAGTCGACTGGGACGTCACTTTCCCTATCCAGCGAACAAAGCAGTGGCCGAAGCGACGTATGCTTCGCTGTCCATGAAGTTCGACTTAAAACAGGCGGGTAGTTGGGGTGGTTATCTACGTAAACGCGCCGAAGACATTCTCGATGAGAAAGCGCCGCGCTTTAAGCATTTCCAAAAGATGGGCGACGACCGTGAGATCGAGAAGATCGTTAACGACATCCAAACCCGTCTACGTAAAACCCTGCGCTTAATCGCCGGTACCCATTACCAGATCAACGCATCTGGTAAACGCATTATCGCCGTATCCCAAACCGTGGAGCATGATGGCAAAGAAATTCTCAAGGATAAAACCAAGAGTCTTGCCAACTACACCCGGTATATCCAAGCCATTATCCCTGACAAGTCCAGCTTCCTGCGAGAAGAACTCTTGACTGTCGTAGAAGGCATGGTTCAGACAATGCCGCCAACTTTATTCCGGGGCACACTGGAATGGTTGTCGGAACATTTCCAAGGCCAGCATGCGCACAAGTTGCAAGCGTTGACCAAGGAAATCATGGTGCATTGTTTTGATTATTTGTCCCATAACACAGATTCATTACAAAACCCACATGACCTACCCGGTCTGTTGTCGCGGTTGCGTGGTGTGTATACGGCAGCCCGTTCGACCGATCCCATTCTGATGGACATTCGTCGTCAGACGGAAGATTTGGTTAAGCAAGCAACCGGCACACGAAACGTGAGTCTTCTGCCACCAATTCGCACCGGGGTACTCCTGTACATTGTTTTACGTAGCTTGGCTAAACGGCATTATACCGAACAAGCATCAATGCGTTCCGTATAGCAGTAACCTCCTCTTCATTGGGGAAGCATTATGCTAAGAGCCCTGAAGTTTGTAGTTGCTAGCGTGCTTTTCCTGGTAAACCAATTACGTGGTCCCAAGACGATAATAGAAGTACAACGCCCTGATAATGCCTTGGGGGGTTTACGAGGGTTTACAGTACGTGGTTTTGAAATCGCCATTTATTGCCACCGCCGAGAATACCGCGTGATGTACAATCGTTGGTATATTCGCAATCGAACTTTGTTTGCCTACCATGTCTTTTCGGTAGTCGGTGTTGGCGCTCCTGATGCATTGCGCAAAGCTTGTGAACTCGATGTTCATTTGCCACCGCTTTTGCATCGCTGGAATTTTGATAGCGTTGTACGGCGTCAACAAGTCAATGCATACTTGGATTTGTTAGAGCATCGTTTAGCGCAGGAAAATAAAAACGGCATATCAAAATAGCTCCCAGAGCCCGCAAGGGCTCTGGGAGACTATGCCGTTTAACCGTAAAAACTGCGGTTACTGTAACCCATCATCTTGCGGTAGAAGTCATGGTCGTTGACCGCTTCTTCATCGCGCCGGACCGAGGCTGTCTGGCTACGCTTCTTCTTGCGCTCACGAATGTCAGCAAGCATCTGGTCGACGTTGGTGAGGTCGCCCTCTTGGTGCACCAAGCCTTGTGCCGAAACACGGATCTGGTGTTCCAGCTTATCTGCCAGATACGGATCAGCGCATTCTTCGAGTTGGGCGCTCAAGTCAGCGATCTGTTCGCGCAAGCTCTTCTGACGTTCTACTGCCAAGTATTCCTCGTACGTCAGTTCTTTCTGGTCCCCCACTTGCGTCATGACGTCGTTGATACCGTATACCGTCATGTGTTTACCGTACCAGAGGAACCAATGGCAAAGCAGCCATGCCACCACCATGTCATCATGCTTACCGTTCTGGTGATCAACCCGATCGTTCTTGCGCACCAGACTGGAAATCTGGTTGATAAGACGTTTGTCATACACTTTGTTACCGCCCCGCTTGGCCGCATTTTGCAGCGTATTGCCGTAGAGTTCACTACGGGCAAAGCGACCACTGGCCGACGTGCAAAAACCAAAGGCCGACTTGTTGAGCGTGTACATGGTGTTGTCGCGACGACTCATCGGCAACTTCACTACATCGTAACGTTCTGCGTAATCGTCTTTGTCTTGCACGATGGTGTTGAACATGCGCTTGTAAGGATCTTCACCAAAGGACGGCAAGATACTGAGCAACATATCCCGAATCGCTTCGCCGGTCGATTTAGTTTCAATGACCAACGTCACGTTCTTGTTCTCTACCAGATGCACCGCCAACCAATTACCAAACATCAGGATGTTGGTATCGTTCACGGTCGCACTACCGACCACATCGAGCGTGGCAGCATCCACCCACACAAGCGCGATATCATCGTTGCCGTTGGCGGACGACGCATCGACACCCAAAATGAGTTTGGCGTGCGACATGTAGGAAGCGAAGTTCTTCTCTTCGACGTTCCAACGGATCATGTACTTCTGTTGTGGGAAGAACTGATCGTAGGTCACATCGTTAGCGGATGCGACAATGCGTTTTAACAAAGCAGGCGAGAGTGGATGCGTTTCCGTACCCGACGTCCAGACGTTGAAGTAATCACGGTCAGCTGCATCGCCAAACGTTTTCGTCTCGCGCATCTTTTCCCAAAGCCATTCGTCGGTGTAACCGAGTTGACGGTGACTCATGACGATCGAAATCTGGTAGTTGCCCCCCGCATTGCGTTTGACGAATTCTTCCAGTGCGGCTTCGTTCTTCTGATCGTAGATGTGTTCCGACATCGGCATGGCTGCGAGGATATAGTTCTCGTAGACGAACTTGCCTTCTGGTGTATCGAGCTTACCTGCCGTTGTGGTGATGATGTTGCAGTACGGCGCGCCAGCGCGTTTGGCCATATCGCGTTTGGCGTTACCTGCCGAGAACAAGGCAGGCATCGAGATGTGGGCATTCGGACAAAATGGACCCTCATCGCAGTGGTTGATAGGCGAACCGAAACCACGACCGACGTTGTTGGCGTCTTTCTCCGACGAACGTGGCACGAATGTGCGCAGTTTGTTTTCTAACAGATTGACCGTGATCTCTTCGGTATTGTTGGCATCCGTACGCTTGTTACGCAAATCGATGTAATCGGGCAAGGTATCAAAGACTTTCTTGATAATGTCGATCGCATCTTTGCGCAGCTTTTCGTCTTTGGTGTACAGGTTCATGTTGGTGCCCTGACACAGCACTGTCATCAAGTACACATCCAACTCGTAAATCGTGTACGACTTACCCGTTTGTCGCGGTTGAATCATGGTGATGGTGACGTGGTTAAAGAAACACCACCATGCTGCAATGTTACCGCGATTGGCCCTGACCCGTTCCGCTGGCAAACCCACCCCTGCCGGAATACGTGCTACTTCCCGGAAGTAATACCACGGATTGATTTTGCATTCTGCCAGAACCATGTCCTTTTGTTCTTGGGTAAGGTTCGGTGAATGCGGGTTGACGAACTGAAGCAGGGGATTGATCAGAGCAAGTAAAAACGCATGGTTTTTGATCCCCATCGCCTTGTACTTCTTTGCCATCTCAAACCATGAATCGTTCTGTGTGGTCGTGTGGATAATCGCTGTCGGGTACTTGAGCCAATCTTCTTCAAATAAAATCATAATACACTTTCGAAAAAGGTCATAAGCCTCAACACCCCGCTACCACAGGGTAGCGGGGAAGAGAACTTACTGCTGATAGACGGGCATACCTGCGACAGCCAGGTGAATATCCGTGTCAGCTGTGCGGACAAAGAACTTGATGAAGATCGTGCTGTTGTTAGCCACGGTATGACCCAGCGTCAACACTTTGTTCCATTGGCCGATTGGATACGACACTTCCCATTCTGGTGTGCAGACCGAGAAATACGTCGGTTCCGGTGCCTTGATCTCGCGCCCTTGGTCCGACAGAGGTTTGACCAGTCGGTAGAGGCGTTCCAGCCACAGGGCTTGGTTGGTTTCACCACACGTGATGTCCAACTTCATCTGGTTCTGGTTGATGAGGTTCATCTTGGCAAAGTTACCTTCACCGAAGAGCACGTCTTGGTTGGGCACAAAACCAATGGCCCAGTTGGTGCTACGGGCAGTGCCAGGTTGACGCAGTACGATATCGATCGTTTGCACGTGATTGAGCGCCAGACCACTTGGGTTGACGTCTTTCAGATTGATCGAAACGCCGAGTGCTTGTTTGAAACCAAAGCCGAGTGGATCAAATGGCCGCGAGTTGGTGTTGACTTTCACAAACGGCGTCACCAATTGCGCCATACGGCGTTCCATGTCGTACAGCCACCATTCCAGACGGTAACCCGAGACGGAGTTGATCCAGACTGGGAAGCCGTAGAGCTTCGGCGAGTACATGCCCTCGAAGTTGGTCGTGATGCCTTGGTACAGCCGTGTGATCGACTTGGCAGGGGTGGTTTGCATCCCCATGGTGATTTCGCCGTCCGCCAGTTTGTAGTCGAGCACCAGGTCAAACTTTTGACCAGCGTAGGTGGAAATGAAGTTATCCAAACCACGCAGCGAGAACCGGGTATTGTTCACCGGCAGACGTACTTTGCTGCCATCGCTGTAGTGCACCACACCCATCAACGACAGCCCGTTTTGCATGACGTTCAGCGGGAAGCTCAACACGTTCGGGTCCGAAGGCGAAATGAACGGCGACTCCAAACTGATATTGGTGATGTATTTGAGCGAACCATCGGCGTTTGGTACGAACTGGGTGTTTTCCACCAGCAGTTCTACCTTCGATACTTGGTGACCAGCATCCGAGTACGCGATCAGCACTACCTTCTCACCATCGGGGATGTCTTCCGTGGTGTAGCACACCGGGAACGATTTCACCGTGCGGTTGTCACCATCGATTGCAGCCAACGTCAGCGGAATGGCAGTGCCAATCAATTCGTTGGATTGGTTAAACATTTGGCTAATCGGTTTGGCAGTGCCTTCTACATCGGTGCCACGGAAAATGGTAAAGCTTTCCGCTTCCGAGGAGTAGGTGTGCAGCCGGGCTTCGACCGTCAGGGTGTGCGGCAACACGTTCGTGTTCAGGTAGACACGGAACGTATCGGAAATACCACCTGGACCCACGCCCAGGATCAAGTCCGTGTTGCTGAACTCTTGGTCTTGCGACAAAGGCTTGATCGATTTCATCCGCGGAATCAACGTGGTGACATCGACATCGATCACCTCGTAATACTTCGCAGCTGGCAGATCAACCACCCAGTCTTTTACCTTCGGCACGTAACGGTTTGCGCCTTCTTGGCCAGTGTAGATTTCATGCAATGCCCAGGTCGTCCAACGGGCATCGGGATCATACACCGGCACCTCGCCATCGGTACCGACAATGCCGACGGTACTAAGCGCTAACTTTGGCGCATTGGCGCTTTCAACAGTAGTTGCCATGTTTTCTCCATTACGCAGTGACGGTCACGAAGTGTGACAACTTCACTGCATCGTTTAAATAAAGCGATACCGCACGCGACAAGAAACGGTATTCGAACAAGCCCAGGTTAGTGACAACGTCCTTGTAGAACGGCTGCACACTCACATACCGCTCATCTGCTAGATTCGGGGCACGGGTGGGTTCAAACGCCAGAAGCGGTTCGTAGTACGCACACATGTCCCGTAGCGTGTTGGCGTCGTAGTGACCGAACATGCGTTCATCGGTAAACGCTTTGCTGTGCAAATCGTCGATCAGCGCCGACACAAATGGGCTGTAGACTGGATAGCGCTCACTGATCGGGCTCACTTCTGTGTAAGTCGGCGGCGGCAGTTTCATGGTCAAGTAATCCGACACATGCTGATCTGTCACCAACGCCTTGTCGCGTAGCTCATACGTTTTTGCATTGGTCGTTCCACGCATAGGCACGACAACATCACGCACCACATACGGCGAGCCATTGGGAACGCCTTGGACATTGACGCCGCTGTGCTCTTCTGCAAAGACGAGTTCGCTGCGATCATACACACCACCACCGACTGCGATATGGAGCACCTTGTCGTCCCGGATATCGAACTTGTTGTTATTCGATAAAACACCATGGCTTACAAAGCCGCGGTCGCCCAACACCGCCCGGCTCAAGTCTGCCTTGGCATGGCCGCAGAAGCGAATGGTGATTTTCTGGTTCGGTTTGCTGTGGTCGATGTACTTCTTATTGATGATCACGATGCGGGGGAAGTTGACGATGTAATCGATGCCTTCCACCAATGCTTTCTGGTTAAGCCAGAGATCGAGTTCACCCATCTGAATTTGCATGATGGCGTTCTTGTACCCAGTGCCACGATCTTGTTCGGAGGTGAGGGTTAAGTCCAAAATGCCCCCTTGAACCGGCAGATCCAAGTCGTAGCACAAGAAGTCCAGATTACTGCGCACCAAGGTAAACGTGGTCGACGCTGGCGTTAACCAATCGAGTCCCGTGCCCGATACCGCATAAGCGCCGGTGTCGGTGACGTCGCGCCAGATGTTGTCGGGCTGACCATTGACGATGGTGCAGTTGTACATTCGGTAATCGAGGTTAGGGTCGATGGTAGCGCTTTGCATGCCGTAACGCTCATCGAGCCGCTTTACACCAAAGCCTGCCAAGATCTGCACCATGCGCGCAGCAGGGTTACGCACGATCCATTGCGCGCCCAGCGTGTGGTTATACCACCCCAGCAAATGACCATCGAAATCGTATTCGAACACCGCGCTTCGGTATTGCAGATTAGGCGGAATGTCCACGACACCGATGGTCGAGACGTTCTTCACGAACTGGGGCGTGGGTGCCAGGATTTGACTCATGGCATTGTAACCGAAGGCTTCTTGTACCAGCGCTGGTGTGATCTCCATGGTGCTAGCACGCATGATCTTGGTGTAGGCCGACGCTTCCAAATGCGCCGCCTGCCATTCTGGTACGACTGCATCCACACCCACCATCGCTTTGATGATGTCTGCGTCAGGCAGTTTGTAGAGTTCTTTGATGCGGTTCGCTTCGCCTGCCAAGGGTCGACGATAACCCGAGTGTCGCAGGTGTATCCGGAGTGTCAGTTCGTTCAGGTCTGTCCAGTCGGGCAGGGTATTTAAGAACGAATCCAAATACGGGATGGCGATCGAGAAGTCAGCGTGCGTAACTTGACGTACGGCGTCGCGTTCGTTGCGGTGGAAATACAGACCGTTAAAGCGTCCTTGTGGACTCTTCTTGAACACAAACACATCCACGTCATCGTGGTAAGTGATGTTGGTTTTCAGCGCTTGGCTCGAATGGATCAAGTATTTGCGCTTGGCATCCATGGTGCTATCGAATACCGGAATGCTTCCGATTACCAAATCTTCAACCGCGTAGATGGAGCCGTCGTAGACAAACTCCACCACATCGTCAATAGCCACTGTCAACAGATCGATTTTGTCGACCATGAAACCGTTGACGAATGCATAAGCCACACCGCGTTCGTTGGCAGCGATGAATTTGTTTTGAAGCGCAAGGATCTCTTCGACGTTACGTGGGATTGCCCCCTTAACTTCAATGAAGTCGTGGGTGACATCACGACGGACCGAGCCGAAGTAGGCGTTGTGGTAAACGCGCAGGTACAACGCTTCGGTGTCGTAGTTAATTGCTACCCGGTCATGCTTTTGGATGGCGATGACCAAGGCGTTATCATCCGTGACGGTGTACCATGCCAAGATGCGTGGCGATTGCCGACCATTGACGGTGTACAAGTCAACGATGGTTTCTTCGAGTTCGCACACTTCTGGTAAACGCATCCAGACACCAGGCAACGGCGGATTGACCCAGCCCAGGTGACGCGGGCCGATGTTACCAACTTGGTAGCAGTGAAACAAAACGCCCGCCACAGGAAGTGGATACTGGCGCCACATGACATCCACTTTCGTGTAGACACCACCGTAACGTGTGATCTTCCCCAACTTGAAGTTGGACTGTTGATCTTGTTCGGGAGTACACCACACATTCTGGATGGCATGCTTAACAAGGAAGTCAGCCATGGTGATCCTTAAAAAAAGAAATATAAGTTACTACCATCCAGACCGATTGCTCGATCCAGATGGTAGTTAGCTTTGCGGTCAGTACAGCGATGGGACGTTTTCGACTTTCTCAGTCGATTCCGGAGCCAGCGTCCTGAGCATTTGCTTTAAGCGGTCCAGACCATCTTTATACTGGCTACGCTCAACGATCTTTGACAGACCCACTTTCTTGAGTGCCATGTTGGTGGCTGCTTCATAGACCAGTGAGATCCAGGTCGGTGGGTGTTCGAGGGCCACCGCCACCAGTTCTGGCGCGTTGTCGCCAGTCCAAGTCGAACCCATCATCGAAATCAACACACCGCCGTTCAGGTTTTCCAGGCGCACATTGTTAAGCACTTGTTTGGCTTTGGTGCAGAAGTCTTCGAGCGAAACGATGGCTTGGGTTTGCTGGTAGACGCGCGCCACTTCGGTAACGTTCAAACGCAGTGCGTTAGCGACCGAGGCCAAGTAACGCGATTCATTGCCTTTGTCGAACTCGACGCCTTCTACGTGGTTCGATTGGTAGAACAAACCGGCAACGATCATCAGTTCGATTTTCGATTTCGGATCGAGCGCGTACTTGAAACCGATTGCTTCGGCCAGCCACGAGGCGAAGATACCGGTGGCCATCGGTGTGATGTTGCGGAAAGCGGCTGCGCCGTTGGTCAACCAGACCGAGGTCAAGCCCGCACGGTAAACCAGGTTTTTGTACATGGTCGAGTTGGTCACTTTAAAGCGACCTGTGGTGGCATCGAAGCGGCCAGCGGCGCGCACATCCATGGCCAAGATGGGATCGTCGTTACCAGCGCGTGCGCCTTGCCAGTCCTTTGGATTGGTCCACTTGTGGATGTAGAGCGCGTGCTTGAATGCCTTGACTTGGCCAGAGGCGCCGGTGGACACTTCCACATACGCCACGTTATCGGCGGCGGTGAGATAATCACGCGCCCGCGCTTCTTGGATTGCGTCGACAATGGCGGCCATGCGGAACCCTGCGCAGGCGGTCGTGTCGTATGCTGTTTTGCAGATTGTCATTTTGACTGATCCTTAGTTTCTGACGAATAGAAAGATAAAAATATTACCTTCCCTTATACGCCCGACATTCTATGTTAAACCAATGTCGAGTCCGCTCAGGTTGTTTTAACATTACAGGTAGGTCTTTTCGCCGATCCTGCCAGTATTTTTTTACGATTACTATGATGCTGGGCATCGACTTCGAAACAATACCGAAACCATACCATTCATTATTAGCGACAGGAACCTGACATAATGAACATCCCTAACGCCGTACCGATGACGTACAATCGCGGCATCCACGATGTGTCTGGTCGGACGCTGGCTCCTCAAGCACTCGACCAGCCGTCCCACCTGCCAAAATCGTTTTTGTTCGCCCGCAAAGGCAAACCAGGCAAGAACTATCTCGTTGTTGGCGACAGCCGCACGGCCATCTTCGGCGCAGAGACGTTCGATGAGCTGGGCAAGTACTTCAACCACGCAACCGCATTCAACAACGTGTTCAACCGGGCCGGCAACGCCTCGATGGTCGAACGCATCGTTCCAGAAGACATCGCGCCGCCGGCAGCTTTCCGCCTGTCGCTCGATCTGCTGGAAACCCAAATCCAAGACTTCGAGCGCAACACCGACGGCTCGTACAAGCTGGGCCTGGATGGCATCAAGACGCCACTCGGCGCCAAGGTCGATGGTTATCTGGGCAAATGGGTCGTCGAACCGATTTCGGTCTTCGAAGGCGTTCGTCAATTCGGCGTCGGCACCGTCACCAAAGGCGACCAGACCGATGTCCAAAGTTCGACTCAGTCGGACCGCTACCCGATCATGGACTTCATGGTCAGCTCGGAAGGCGAGTGGGGTAACGACAAAGGCATCGCCCTGTGGGTGCTGACCCAACTGACCCAAAACGTGGTCAACACCAAACTGATCACGGACCAGAAAGCCTATCCGTTCCAGCTGGCTGTCAAATCGCGTCCTGATAACCTGACCACCGCACAAACCGTGTCAACCCTGGGCGGCACGCCAGAACTGACCTTCACCCTGAAGCCAGGCATGCGTGACCGCGCCACCGGTGCGCAGATGTACCTGGGCGATATTTTCGTCAAAGCATACCACGACGCGTCGACGCCAGGCATGTCGCCTACCATCGGCGACTTCGATCGCATCAAGGTCTACGACAACAACGTCAAGACCGTGCTGAACATGATCTACCAGGCCGAACTGCCAACCATCGATGTCTTCAGCGACATTCAAGGCGAGCAAGACGAGATCTACCGCATCAACCCGTTCACCGCAGTGTCGTCCTACGGCGCGCCGTACCACACCTTCCAGCTCGTCACCGGCGCCAACAACAGCGTCCGCCTGAACGAAACGGGTGTGATGTATGCCAGCGGCGGTTCGGATGGCACCATGAACGACGAAGTATTCTCGAACCTGGTGAAAGCCAAGTTGCAAGAATACGGTGACAAGAACAGCTTCCGTCAAGATGCTGTCAACCACCCAGAAAACATGTTCTGGGATTCGGGCTTCCCGCTGGATGTCAAGCGCGTCTTGGGTAACTTCATCGGCGTGCGCAAAGACACCTTTGTGATGGGTTCGACCCACGTCGTCGGTGGTCCCAACCTGACTGACGAGCAAGAACGTTCGGTGGCCATCTCCCTGGCACAAGCGCTGCAAAGCTATCCGGAATCGGATTACTACGCAACGCCGACCGTGCGTGGTTGCATCATCGCTGGTTCGGGCTATCTGCTCAACAGTAACTATACCGCAGCAGTGCCTTCTTCGATCGACCGCGCAAACGCCTGGTCGCTCTACATGGGCGCAGCGAACGGCAAGTGGGTACCGAACTACAAACCCGACGTCAACCCGAACAACGTCGTTAGCCTGCTGCGCGACATGAACGTGGTGTTCCGCCCTGCCAACGCGCGTTACAAGGACTGGGACGCCGGCATGGTCTGGCCAGAGCCGTACACGATGGACATGATGTATTTCCCACAACACCAGACCGTCTTCCCAGACGACACCTCGGTGCTGAACGGAGCCATCACCGCCTTCGCGTGCGCGCAGCTGGTGCGTATCGGCGACAAGGTCCACCGTGACATGACGGGTCGTCAAGACCTGACCAAAGACCAACTCGTGGAACGCATTAACAGCGCCATCCTCGCCGCGGTCGATGGTAAGTTCGATAACCGCTTCGAATTCATCGTGGAAACGGAATTCACAGCCGACGATGATCTGCGTGGTTATAGCTGGACGACCAAGATCAAGCTGGGCGCATCGCCAATGCGTACGGTCCAGTCGCTGACGATCGAGTCGTATCGTTCGGAAGACCTCCAAACCCAGGCCGTTTAATCGCGGCACATCGACACTAGATCTAGGTAGCGCAGGCTACCTAGATCGCTTTCCCAAAAAGGTATAAACATGACTCGTCCTACTGGTGCCATTCTGCAACCTGGCACAGCTTACGGTCTGGGTGCCAATGCGCCGATGGTCGATCTGACCTACGGCGGCCAGATGGGTTGGGCGCCGGACCATGCTGCGTTTGTCAACAACCAAGCGCACATCCGTCGTCACCTCATCCCCATCCTGATCGAGGCCCCCAAGCTGTTCCAGTATTTCCCGAACAGCCCAAAATACGTTTCGGCGCTGCGCGCTCTGATCGAGACGCAATGGCTGAACATCGATGGTCTGAACCGCGGCCTCTCGGCCAGCTTTACCGAAAACGCTTTCGGCGGCTCCGGTCAAACGCAGAAAGACCTGTCGAACATCAAGCGCGCTGAATCGCAGCCGAAGCACTCGTACATCGAACGCTTCGGTCGCCCGATCCAACGCCTGATCGAAACCTGGATGCTGTATGCGGGCATGGACCCGGACACCAAGTTCCCTATGGTGACCACCCTGCCAGCGTTTCAAGCGGCCTACAACAGCGGCCAAGCGCCTGATCTGCTCGCCGACCAAACCACGATGACCGTGCTCTACATCGAGCCGGATGCATTCGGTCGCAAAGTCCAGCAATCCTGGCTCTGCTTCAACATGTTCCCAGAAGGCACGGGCGACATCGTCGGTTCGGCAGACAAGACCCAGGACATGCAAACGGTCCAGCTCGATCTGTCGTTCACCGCCCTGCACCAAGTCGGCCCCGGTGTCGACGCGTTCGCGCAGCAGATCCTGAACACGGTCAACTACGTCGGTGCTAACCCGATGATGAAACAGGCCATGATCAACCAGATCAGCGCAGATGTACGCGCAGCTGGTGGTGTCGGTTTCGATGCCAGCGTGCAAAGCATCGCCAATCGTCAAATCAACGTCTAAACAACGTCATACTCCCATCCATCTCCACAGCGGGGATGGATGGGTAGTATGCTGTCAAAACGGTCTATAAGGCCCCTAGGAGCGTTTGTTTCTGTGGCTGAGTAGATTCTTGTGTCCATAGGAAATAAACGCCTCACAGAGGCTGTGTTTAAAAATGAAAAAAAAAAGAGACATCATAACTCAGGCTCTCGCTCCCGAAGGAGCGAGAGCCTGGTCACAACCATGTCTGTTGTTTGCCAACTTCCCTTACGGTAGCGGACATGGACTACTTACATCTCTTTCGATGAGGACCAATGCGCCCCATGTGTTTGCCCCGTCAGGCTAAGAGGTATGTTTCGAAAGAGATGAGGGAATGTTCTCTTAAAGAGAACTTCGTCTTACAGTGACACCTTCTGTACCAGGCAATACTCTGTCTGTGTGCCTGGTACATCGATGTATGTAATACAAGACAAGGATGACCCTAGTTCCTTTTACTAGCGTACTCCGTACCGTTTGGTAGACGCTGCGGAGTACGCCAGATTTTTTGGCTTAGCCGTTGGGCTTGCATGGGTGTGCCTGGTGAGCTTTCATGCTTGCCGTGTGGCCCAGGCCGGCGATGCTTAGGCGGTGGCGGTCGAGAACAGGTCGTGGGCGGCTTGTTTCTGGCGACGCATGACCTTGTTCATTTCGCCGGTGCCGCTATCGGTGCCTGCCACGGTCAGCTTGGCCGACATGGCGCCGTAGACGGTTTTCTTCGGTGCGACTTTGCCCTTTTCGGCGATGCCGGCGTTGCGTTCGACTTCGCGGTCCCATTGGACATCGAACTTGTTGCGGCCGGTCATGTTGAAGCTGGCGTTGACGACGGTCAGGTCGGCGTTCTGGGAAGCGGAGTCGCGCGAGGTATCGCCGACGGCGTCGACGGCGGCAGCCATGAACATTTCGTTGTGGGTATTGATGCGCTTGACCAGGTCGGCAGGGATGTCAGCAGGCAGCAGGCTTTCGTAGATGTTCTCGGCGTTAGCGACGTCGCCGCCTTTACCGGTGATCGTGACGCTGATGGCTTCGCGGATCTTGCTGGACATTTCTTCGACGGCTGGGTTCAGCTTGATGTCGGCTTTATCGGTACTCATACTGGTTTCCTTTTTGGTGGTATGTACTACGGGTTAAAACAAGGCGCTAGAGGATGGGATTCGAACCCATGCCTTACTCCGGTGAGATTAACTCACCCTTCCAGGTATCTACCTCCGATAGGATTTTCATCTTTCTCGGTTCAGCGGACCTGCCTTCAGCCACTCGGCCACCTCTAGCATAAACGGTACTACAAAGATTACTGCGGTTTTTTGGTCGACTTACCGTAGGGCGTACGGGCAGTTTGACCAGGATAGGGTGAATCGTAACGCGACGAACTGGACTGCGGGGGATACATGCTCGAACTCGTCGGGCGAGGACGGTCTTGGTAAGGCACGCGGCGCTCGGTAGGGCGTGGGTTGATGCTACCAGTAAAGCGCGGCGGGTTAAACGGTGCAGCGGCAGGCGTTGGTTCGACAGGCACGTCTTTCACAATGCGAATCGACTTGAGTGCCACTGACGACAACAGCCGGCCGGTAACGGTAATGGGTTTGCCGTCAGGTTTTGGTTTGGCGTGGGTCTTCACCGTTTCCACGGTTTGCCGGCCAGTGAACACGATAAACTTGCCTTCGTGTTTGTAGAAGATTGGCATGCCACGGCCAATGTCTTCACATTCGACAGCGTCGTCGTAACGTACTTCAGCAGTCGTTGCGTCCAGATCGATTTTGTCGAGTTCCATTTCGACCGTACCAGGTGTGGCTTTGGCGAGCACATTGGACAGCTTGTGCTCATGGCCTTTGAACACAACCAGAACTTTATCCCACAGGGGATTGACGGGAGTACCCAATTTGATTCCTCTACTTTGAATGGTGGATCTGCTCTATAGCAGGTGGATGACCGATATTTCTGTATTGCTTTTTTGCATAATGACAACTACTATTGCAATTCAAAATAGTGATATAGTGTCAAAACTATTTAGTACCATACGGCATAAGACCCCCCATCCCGCAGGATGAGGGGTAGTAGGTTTACCAACCTTGCGAAGGGCGCCGCTGCGCTTTTTCGTTCGGGAGTGACCAGTTCAGCGCATTGTACAATGCTGCTGGGGAAACGATAATCGACTCAGCCGAAATACCAGCTGGGCGGTTCATCATGATTGCGCTGTCGAGCAGACCACGACTCATTTCCATTTCAAATCCGCTTTCCAGCGAAGGCGAGGTCCAACGTTCCGCAGTTGCGATACCGGGTTCGTTGACGTTATCAAACGTGACGATTTCTTTCAGGGTACGTTCTTCCACACCGAAACGGGTGCGGTTGTCGGTAAACGAACGGATCGAGAAGCACACGTTTTCGTAAGGATTTTCCAGTTGCTTTTCCAGCACATGGCCAAGTTCACCACTGGGCTTGACGAGCGACATGATTGAGATGACAGGTTTGCCCTCTTTGTCTTTGACAGAATCGAAGTCCAGCCAAATTTTCATGTGGTGACAACACACCCGCTCTTCGTAGATCGACAGATTGCGTCGTACGAACTCTTGGTCAAGCAGACGCTGTTCTTGCTGATTGAGACTGCGCGGTGGGGGTTTGGGGTGACCCATCTCGCCCCGCAACGCGCCACGCTGCACGCGACGCATGAACGAACTCGATTCTTCGAACAGCGCGCGCACTTCGTTATTGATGGGATAGAATTGACCACCGGAGTTAAAGACGTTCAGCGCACCCACCACCATCGGGTAGTAGCCTTCTGGCGTCTTCTTTAAGGTGCCAACTTTGTTAACGCCAGTAAGTGAGGTACAGGCGAAAATTACGGAGTTAGGATTTCCAAACATGGTTATTTATCACTCTCGCTTTTCGTAATTAGGGATAAATTTATCACCTTCTCAGTAAATCTTCAAGGCGCTCCACCCGTTCAGTCGGCATGACCAGCGCAGAAACCAAACCATCTTTCGCATAACTGCCAGCGAGTTTGTTGAGGGTGTTGGTTGCAGCATAGGCCACACTCCGGAGCGGGATAAAGGCGAGTTTCTTTTTGGGATCTTCACCGATCACTTGACGATAATACTTGGTACGGTCTTCTGCATCGCGCGCAATCAAAGAGACCATGAGTTCAGTCACTTCTTGTTGCTGCCCGATGTTGGCGCCAGCGTGTTCTTTGGCGGTATCGAAGAGCATACCCATTAGTTCGTACGACAAGTACCAAGGCACGCGGCCTTTGGAAATGATCTCATCGTAGATTTGGTACACGAGTGTGTCGATCTTCACCAGTTGGAGCGATGGCACAACCGTCGCTCCGGCGTCAAACGTGAACTCGTAATACTCATCATCGTCGTAAGTGACTTTGGTGGTGGAGCTTGGGGTAATACGCATCATGGCGTTGGCGAGCGAGACACCGTAATACTGGTCTTCCACGATAATCGCGAAGATGCCAACAATACTCGTGTCGATGCCCACATAGGCCAAGCCTCGTTCTGCAAACCGGGCAGGGATAACGATTTTCACACTTTTCTTCGTTACCAACTTATCACCGATTTCAACAAGAACGGACTTGGCCTTTTCGCCATCATGGATCAGTTTACTATAATCCACGTTGATTGACCGTTTAAGCGTTGTCGAGCTCGATGAGCGACGACACCCAGGCTGCTACGTACCAGATCACTGCCAGCGCACCAGCTTCACGCGGCGACAGTTTCGGGTTCTTCTTGGTTTCTTCGTCCATCTTGGTCAGGATCATCTCCGCTGGGGTTTCAGCGAAGGATGCACGGCAGACCAGCTTCAGGCACATCAGTTCCAGGTCTTCGGCATCGATCGACGACATCGTGCGCAGCACAGCGCGGAAGTCGTTCATTTCGTTTTGCACGGCGATCGGGTCAGGCATGACGCCCTCTTCGTTCGGCGCAGCGATGATGCTTTCGTAGGACAGGATCAGTTGCTCGCGCAGGAAGTTCATCCGCGAGAGACTGTCACGCGCGGTGACAAGCGAAGCGTAGTTGTTCCACGACTTCATGTACTTGTCGGCGTTTTCGCTGATGGCATCGACGGTGAACTTGGGTTCGCCCGAATTGGCCATGCCATACAGCACGTCCGTGTTGCCGCCGTTCTTCAGCCATTCGCGGTAGACTGGCGGGAAGACACGGATTTCGGTGCCCGTGATCGAACGCACCAAGCTGCCGTTTTGGATTGCCGAATCATTCTTTTCCATCTCGATGGTCAAGAGGTGGGCGCTTTGGGCCATGATGGCAGTCAGGGCGGCGCGGTATTCTTTCAGGCCCTGGGTCACGCCGTCGAGGACGATGTCGTTTTCCAGCAGGTGACGGGCGATGCAATACACCAGCACCATCTTCACGACCGACTTGTTGATGCGGCCGTAGTAGCCACGACCATCGCGCCCATTCAGGATAGTGAAGAAGCTGCGGTAAGCATCTTGCAGGACCGATTCTGGTTGGGACGCGGCCCATGGGATCAGATCTTCATCGATCGACGAGATGCCCGTTTCCAGGTATTTCAGGATGTCGGCCGTGCCGAGTTCGGAACCGGTGATCGACAGCGCTGGTTCGGCGTTGTGGTAGTTGGCGTACTGGTCGACGAGTTTGCGCAGGTTCGGACCGTAAATGGCTGGGCAGTCTTCTTCTTCGCTGATGCGCAGTTTCGACAGATCCGACACCGGAGCATTGGCCAGACGCATGGTGGTCAGTTCGAGCAGGCTACGCACGCGCGGGGCAACCAGGTTACGGGCCACGTTCAGTTGACGACGCACCGTCTCGGCGCCCAGGTTCACGAAGTCAGCCATGGCGTAATCGTGACGCGAACGATCGAACACGCCTTCTTTGGCATTAGCCGCTTGGTCGATACGGAAGAAGTCGATGTCGACGGTACCGCCTTCGTTCTTCGAAGCCATCTCCGGCTTGATCGAGCATGCTTCGATGACGTGGTGCAGGGGCGAACCGCCCAGGGGTTTTAGGATGATGTTGCGAGCATCGAATTGGTCAGCCAAGGCAATGGCTTTGTAGATCGCGCTGGTGCTGAGCATTTAAACGCTCCCGTTGTGGGTGGACAGGTTTGTCTGGATTTGGGCCAGGGCGATATCGCGTACGACGTCGGAGGTCAGTTCACTGCCTTCGATCGAATCGGCGACGTCGTTGCCGAGCACTTCTTTTGCAATGCCTGCGGTAAGCTCAGCCGCATTGGCGAGCGTTACCACGGTTTGCAACGATGAGAGGTTTTTCATGATTTCCTTTGGTTACTAAAAAAGAAGACGGAAACACAGGACGGCGTTAGCCGCCCTGTGGATTTAAGACTCGTATGCTGCGACCGCTTCTTGGCCTGCCAGGTCTAAGAGAACGTTGTACATACCGATGATGTACGGCGAAAGCACAATCCGGTTATCGATACTTTGCGCACCGAATACCGCATCGATGGTTTCCCCTTTCTCTGTTTTGTATTCGCTAACCATTTTCTTACCAACAACGGTTTTCATTTGATTGGCAAATACGCCTTTATCGCCTTCACCCATTTCCACTTCGGAGGTGATGTAAAAGCGAATACAGAGATGCTCGAATTGCAAGGGTTCGCCCCCTACGCGGAATGCCTCATCGACACTACCGGTCAAGACTTTGCGTCCTGTTGACTTGAAACGTTCTGCCAAAGTTTTGTCGGCAGCATTTGCAATCGCACGCAGCGAATCGCTCATGTCTTCCTTCTCACCGTGGTAGTACACTTCGATACGTTCAACGATCCCTTTGACTTTGGCTTGCGGAGCATAGTTACTCAGCAGCTTCAAGGTGTTGAGCGAATTCTCATCAAACAGGTTAGCCTGACTGGTGACAGCGTCCTCGATTATGCATAAAATATCTTCGCTCGAAACGGCTTGCCCTTCTTTGACCAGTTTTGAGATGGCTTGGTCGAACGTCACGACCACTTCTACCGGCTTAGCAACTTTCGTTGTCAAGCGGTCGGTGATCCGCGCAGAGATGGCAGAAGAGTCTTCCAAGGTTTCTGGAACTTCCATGAGCACGGTCTTTACCAACAACCCTGCCTTCCATACCACATTGTTCGGATTGAGCATATCAGGCTCGAAGAAGCCTGTGTTGTAGATCAGAATGTGTCCCTTCTTGAACTCGTCTCCCAACTTGACGTTCGCACGGATTTCATGCGGAATCACCAGACCTGCTGCGTTACCAAAACGGCGGCCGACTTCATAGCCTTGTTTGGTGCCATCGGCATACTGCACAATCACACCGGTTGGTGCGACCGAAATGACTTTACCATCTTGAGTAGCGGCAGCGGCAAACATGTCACCAGTACGCTGCGCTACAACTTGCTCGTAACCGGTTCTTACGGGCATTTGATGATAGCCGGCACACGCTACGCTGTGGGAGTGCTGAATACCGATAAAGTTAGCGCGCTTCATGTCATCGCTACTGGTGCCAGGCGCTAACAACACCGCTGTCGACAACAGAGCCGTACGACCCATGCTATCATCGTAACGACGCGTTAGTCCACGCAGTGAGGTGAACTGTGGGTCAGCCGACGTCGAAGTGTTGATCGCGACATCCGAGCTATCGACTGTATCGCTCGAAATAAGGCCCATGTCGTTCTTGTGGTACGTACGGGTCTTCTTCGTCATCGTCCGGCTATTACGACCGCCGGTGCCGTTGTACGTGACAGCTTCCTGTTCCTTCAGGTTTTGGATCGGATTGATTTCGTTAACGAGCGCTTTCGATGGGTCGGTCTGGATGGCGGTGAAGACAGCGAACGGGTCCATGTTCAACGCCGAACGCGATTTGCCTGCGCTGCTATTGTGCTGACGGATTGATTTGACCATCTCCGAGTACACGGCACCGGCCATCCGTTCATACCCTTTCAAGCGCATGAATGCGCCGTCCAGTTCATCCGGGTGGTCATCTGTCATGAGCATCGTGCCAGCGACCACGAGCAGCGCCCGCATGTCCGTTGGCATTTTCATCTCGGTCAAGATGTCACGTGTAATCGGGTCAATGAACATTTGGTAAAACAAGTTCATCTCGCGGATATAGCGTACGCCCAAGCCGTCGGCTTCGAGCACGTTCAGGTAGACTTCTTTGCTATTGAACAGGTGCACGTTGTAGCGACGGATGTGACGGTGGTACTCGTTAAAACCCCCCAAGAACAAACCCGTCAAACGATCGTTCTTATCAAAGATCACTGCTTCATCGTTGAAGATCACCGCTTCTTCATTGAGTCCCAAATTCATCCGCGTTCCCGCAGGGACACGGCGAATCTTTGACTTCAATAATGCGAGCATTGGATCAAGGCCCATTTCATACGCCAAGATCACACCCAGCGGAATGGCACTGCCCGACACTTTCATGACGGCAATGTCGACTGGCGCTTTCATCCGGTCCAACCCCACGATCTGTTCAAACGCCATTTCCGTAACTTGGTCTTCGCCCGTTAAGGTCGGACCGACTAACGTACAGAGACCTGCTTTACCGATCAAGAAGTAATGCGACTTGGTGGATGAGACTCCGGCCAAAATAGCGCCATCTTTCTCGTATTTGGCCATGGCATCTTTACCAAACAATTCTTCACGCTTGGTATGGTCAAACGACATTTGGAAAGCGGTAGCGCCGATGGGTCCTGAAAGCGCACTCGTTGTCAGCGTGAAACCGTTGAAGGCCGATGCGATAATCGAATACAGACGTGGCACCTTGGCGGTGTTGTCTGACATGTCGCCTGGGTGACCATTGGTGATGCTGTTGTCGGCATCGTCCAACATCTTGGCCATCAGGTTGTTCGTCAACCACATGGCGTAGTTGTTGACTTTCTTTTCACTACGCCGCACAAACGCTTTACCGTAGTAACTGGTGAGCGAGACTGTGTCCGGTGCTGTTTTACGAATCGGGATATCACCACGTTGCTTACGCATGGTGTATTTCACCCCATTGGCCATGTAACTGCCGTCGGGCTCGATGATGGGCAACTTAAAGCGTACCGTGGAAGCGGCACCGTCGGTTGGGAGAACCCGCACCGTGTACATGTTGTACGCCCCCATCAGGCTGTCTACTTTCTCCACCTCGTATTCCGTTACGCCGTAGCCAGCTTGTGCAAAGCACATCACCATCGATGCCACGTCACGCTGCATGATCTCTTTGGTATAGCGTTGATCGAAGTCCAGCAGCGATGACTTGAGCATCGATTTATCCGGCACAGTCTCGATGTCGGGCATCGCTTTCGATTCGCTGATCAAGAGCGACTCAGGCGAGATGTTGATGAACTGCTCCAGCGACATGTTGCCTTCTGGTGCCTTCATCGACTTATACGCATGGGCCACGCGTTCGTAGTTACGATACTGGGCAGCCGTAATGGCACCGCTGGCCAAGTTGTTCTTGGCAATACGCAACAGCGCTTCTTCGTGCGAAGGTCGTTCGAGCGGTGGAATGACTGCGTCCACGGCTTGCGGTGTGGTGATCCAAGCTTCGCGCTTGGCCAAAATGTTTTGCGCTGTTGCATCGCTCTCGTCTTCGGGGGTTGCTAGCGCCTTTTCCATCTCCGCCAATTCCGCATCGATCGAAGCGTCGAGATTGGCATCGACCTTGACGCTCTCAGCGGTATCGTCCGGTTTATCGTCGGCAGGACTATTGAGCTGTGCTTTGAGTTGGGTCGTGGCGATCGAGGTGGTGCCCGTGGTAGCGTTCGTCACCGCCGGGCCACTGTCGACTTTGGTAATCGTCGCCAACTCTTTCTTTAACTCTTCTTTGTCGTCGGCATCCAATACCTGGTGGGTATTGAGGTCGGTTATTTCGGCAGGGGCGACCGAACGCAACTGCGTGACTGACATGAAGAAACGCAGAATGCGGTTTTGGAAGGTGAGAGGCGCAATCAAGTTCGGACGCACTTCTTCGTTGGGGAACATTTCATCGGGCTGCGGTTTACGCCACGAATCGAGCATCCCCAAGTTCACCGTTGTCCACTGACCCGACTCCAAGAACACCAAGTTAACCCGGTTCAGGTATTTGCGTGGCACTAGCCCGATGAGCGACTGACGGCGGTTTTCACCAAACCATTTCCACACTTCCCCTAAGAACAAGTGATCGTTCGAATAGAACACTTTGGTAACACGGGCGAGCGGTTTGCTCGGCTCCATGGTATCGTATTGTTGCAGGATCGAGCGCGGGGGCAATACTTGTGGCACATGACACAACACGAATTGCGGTCGGTCACTGATCTGGGCTAACCGGGCAATTTCCGACCACATCGTGCGCTCAATGTTGTACCATTCCAGGTACTGATTGAACTGACCGCGCGGGTAGCGCAGCAAGTGCGGCAAGACATTGTAGTTGTACACCATCAAACTGTTCACATCGGCCAGCGCTTTCTCATCTTGCGAGTTGCGGAAGCGACGGTAATGTTGGTGGTATTGGCGAATCAACGCTGCGGGCTGGGTCGATTGGTTTTGTGGCTGTCCCAGATAGCCCGGCGCGAGCTTTAACACGTGGTGCATCCAGATGTTGCGCGCTTGCGCTTTCTGCACGACCCGGTTGTCTTTCATGATCGCAGCTGAAAATCCTTGCAGCGCCACGTCGTTATCGGACGGACCATACTGGTTAGGGCTTCCGTGCGCACTATGGAAAATCGCACGACGGGGCAGTTGGAAGTTTTCCAAGTGACCAAAGCGTGGCGCCATCAATTGTTCGACGCGCCGCAAGCCGTAGTTGCGATAAAAGAGATTAAAGTCAAGCAGCATAAAGCTTAATCACCTGTGAGATTGTGGAGGACGAGATTGGCGGTATGGACTGCGGTACTAGAAATGAATTCGCCATTGGTGCCGACATACGCGCGCCGTTTCGTGAAGTAATTTTTCACTTCTTCGATTGCTTCTTCTGAATACACGATGTTACAGTTCATCATGTCACCATCGAAGTCGGCGTCAAGCTTGGCCAGTTTAGTCGGATGCGGCGACATCGATTTCATGTACGGACCAGGAATCGGAAATTCTAGGGCAGTGTAACTGTCGTCAAGTGGTTCCCAGTTACGGCCGAGTTCTTTACGACGCTCGGCTACTGTGGTGGTGCGCACGTACAGATTCGTCGGATAGATCGATCCCACCCCCGTAACAGGGTAACGCGTCACAGTGGCCGGATAGGTATTCCAGACGCGGTAGCCTGATAAATACACCAGTTCACAAAACGTTAATGGATAAACGTCGGCGCGGTTACGGTTGGGAGGCAACTCGTCAATGTCGTTAAAGATCTTGAACGTGTCGTCCGGTCCTTTGTAAATCAAGCCAACGTAGTAGCCTTCGATTTCCATGGGCTGATCACGGATCGACTCTTCTCGGAAAGCATTGACGACTTTCTCTAAGCCTTCGTTGGTTTGGAAACGATCGTAGTATTCCGTCTTTAATGTTACCGGTTCAGCTTTGAGCGTTTTCTTGTTGACCAAGATCGCTGGCAGACTGTAGTCGGGAAACACCTGGCGCAACCAACCATGCTTGAGTTTGTAGAGCGCAATTGGCAACACGCCTTTGATTAGTTGGAATAAACCAATGGCAGTATCATTAAACCCTACAGCCCCTTCGGCGCCCAAGTAAGGCGTTTCTACTGGCAACGCAGTAATGACGTTACCAGTGCCGTTCATGATGCGGCGGCTAGCCCACTTGCCTTGGATCAGTTTGTTCTTGCCGTAGATCAGGCGTTCAAACATTTCGTAAATATTGACGAAAGTAGTTTGAAGTTTAAAGCGGGCCCGATCGATCAACTCCGGGGTGGAGCGGATCGCAATATCTGACAGGGTGTTGGCCACGCCCAGCAACTGACGGTACAACGGATTGATTTCATCTTCGCGAGGACGGCCGTCACCACCAATCTCAACGTCGCGAAGACCGGCAGGCAACACCACGATCTTGGTCGTTGTCGCTTCCTTCTTATACTTTTCAATGAGCTGGATCGCGATGTCACGTTTGTCGCTATTGGTTTTGGTGAATTCGATTTTGTCCCAATACGTCATGAAGAAATGGTAGCCGGTCTCGCCATTCATGACATCGGAACGATCGAAGTCTTTCTTCTCGGGGTTCCAGACAGCATACTCTTGACCAGACATGATGCCGCCATAAAGACGCTTGAGCGACAACAGGGTACTGTAGATGACGGGATGGAACACCGACACTTTGATATCGATGTACGCATAACGACGGGCGCGGATATCATCACCCACACGGCCGAAGATCTTGGTCGAAAATAATCCTTCTGGATGGAAGATGTTGGTAATGCCTTCATACATCGACAGCGACGTGATTGGCGCTAAACCAGCCAACTTCGCAGGAGTCATGTGCAAAAGCGACACATTAAACGGCAGCATCGAACGTTGCATGCTAGGTCCTTGTTGATCTAAAACTATGAAGCCTCAAGGTAAGAGGCGAGTATACTAATTAGGAGTAAGACGTCATGGCGAAATCAGAAAGCAATAAACAGCTTAATCTGGACGATTATGACTTTGGCAGTGAATTCGACGATTTCGAAGAATTCAGTTTGGAGCCAAAGCCACCCAAGAATAAGCGCGAAGCCATCGAACGAATCGGTGGAGGCGCATGGGAAGGCGCGAAGGACACGCTGAAAAGCCCTTCGTTCTTCCGTGAATTCATCAAGAAAGCGCTACCGCGCGGCTTCGGGAATATCGTTGATCTGGCTGATCAAGGGGCGACGTCCGTCCGTGAGCTATACAATGAAGGCCAGAAGGAAACCAAGCCATTGTTCAAAGATGTCGGTCGAATGATCGACAAAATGATGCCGGCATCGAGCAAGTATGTGCCTAAGTCGGCTGAGAAAGTGCTGAAGGGTTTCGCAGACAAGTACCGCGATAAACCCGAACTCGGCATTGGTGCCAACAATGCCACAGACATGGCTGTTGCTGCCCTCATGACGGAGACGTTCAAATACAACGCTCAAGATAACGCCCGTCAAGAAGCGAAGAATGATGTTCGTGAAGCAATTCGAGATACGGTAGCGAATAACCGCCACAACGACAGCCAGGCACAGTTAGATGGCATTCGTCGTAGTGTTGTGTCGATGGCTTCTTACCAGCGCCGGATTGAATACAGCTTCCATAAGAAATCTCTGGAACTGCAAGCGCGCCAGTATTACGTTACGCTCGACTTACTCAACGAGACCAAACGCAACAATGTACGCTCCAGCGAAATGATGGCCGGGATCTTGCGTAATACTTCCCTGCCCGACTTGCTGAAGATGACGACGTCCGAGAAGTTCAAGGACATGTTGCGTAACCGTGTCATGAATGGCTTGCAAGACGGCATCTTTGGCCAGCGCGCAAACTTCATGCAAAATCTGGGCAAAGCATTCCGTGAACAAGCCATGGGAAGCTTACGCACTTTTGCTGGCGGCATGCGTGACGGGATCAGTGGTTTAGAGATGGCGGCTGACTCGGCGCAGATGGCCGAAGAGATGGGGATGGACCGGTTCCGTACCGCAGGTAATATCGTCGGCTCGCAAACAACCCAGTGGTTAGGTGGTCTGGCAGGCTCGAAGGTAGGCAAGAAGCTCATGGGTTCCAATGGTCAAGCCGGTAAAACGGTGCGCCGGGTTGGGAACCGCCTTCAGCATTTCAGTGAGAATGCGCCGCAGATCGCCACCGATTGGTCTAACCGTCACACGAACGTGGAAGACTCGGTCCGGGATGCGCTCGACAACAGCCGCTTGCCAGATGGGTTAAAGAGTTTCTTGAGTAAAGCGGCCGGCTTCGTTGGCAACCCCTTGACCGATCTGCTCAAAGGTACGGTGCGCCGTGCTAACGCCACGGACACCACGGTGAAAGAGAAAGGCATTGCTGACCTCTACGCTCCGACCCAGTTCAGTAACCAAGCCCACAAGTCGTTAGTCGAAGTCATTCCAGGCTACTTGGCCCGCATTTACCAAGAGCTGCAAATTACCCGCACGGGTGATACGTCGATTGACTTGACGCAGTACGACTTTACCCGCGGTTCGTTCACCTCAACCAAGGCACTGCGCAAAGCGGTGTTTGAACGCTTGTTCGATAAGACCTCGCGTGACGGTGTAGCGCGGGAAAAGAACACGATGTTGGAAATGCTCGATCCAACCGGTAAAAAGCTCAACGCCAAACAACGGGAAGAGTTGGCCCAGTTACTCATGAATGACAACATGGGTGGGCGCGTTGGTTATCAGACCGGGAAGATTTCCAATTACCTCAATGAGGGTAACTTCAACGGTTCGAAGAACGGGAAGAAGTTTGCCAAACTCTTCCAAGCCTTGGCAGAAAAGAACAAGGCAGCCGAAGGTAATCTGGAAAACGACTTTGCTGGTAAGTTCCGCAACATGGGACGTTCGTCCGCTACCCGTCAAAACGAAATCCAAGATCTGCTCGACGTGTATCCACGTGACATGTTAGAAGACATGGGCCTCTTAAAACCAGGCTCGCGTCAAATCGACATGGAACGGGTACAGCGTTACTTCGGCGGTACGCAATATAACGCCAAAGGCAATTACGCTGCGGGTGGCTTACGACATCTCGGCGGCGGCGGCGCGCAATTACCACCGGTTCAAATTCCACTGTTGCCAGCGGCGAATGATACTGCGTCTGGTTCGACTGTGGCAGAAGAAATTAAACGGCTGATTGAACTGATCGAACTGCAAAACACTAAACCGTTGGTGTCGGACATCAAAGATATCTTGATTGCCATGCAAGCGCAAATGGGTCAGCCAGGCGGTCAGGGCGGTCCTTCGACGTTGGACCGTTTGATCAGTGGTGCGGGTAGTGTGGCTGGCGCATCCACCCGTGGCGCCCGTCGTCTACAACGGCAAACCTTGGTGGCTACAGAACGCTTGCGTCGACAACACCAAGCACAACTCGACGAGGCCCGTAAGCAAGCCCAGCGACAGGCTAAACGTTTGCAACGTCAAGCTGTTGTACAAGCTGGTCGCCTGCGTCAACGTTATCAACCACAGATCGACCAAGCGCAAGAGATGATGGGCGATTACGGGCAACAAGCCCGAGAGCTGTGGGGTAATCGTCCTAGCATGGGTGACCTGGGCGATATGCTGCGTAACCGCTGGGGGCAACTGCAAAGCCGTGCTAGCGGCGCTTACGACCATCTGCACAGTGACGCGTTCCGTGAACAAATGCGTAACCGGATGGATGCCATGCGTAATCGGGCCGGAGCAGCTTACGGCGATGCGCGCAACCAAGTGCGTACCGTTGGCGGCGCGCTTCACGCCAACATCCAAAACGCGACCGAAGAAATGCGTCGTCGTAATGCAGGGCGGGGTGACGGTGAGCGTGACAAAGGTATCCTCGCAGAAATCAAAGACATCTTAACTGCGATCCATGATCGTTTAGAAGATGGTATCATCACGACGGGTGGTGTGCCCGAAGGACGTCTGCGCGGTTCTCTTCGTCGGGTGGGTGGTGCTACACGTCGTGGTTTGTCAAAATTGAACATGCGTTTGACTGATGTTGTCAAAGGCGGCTTTGGTTTGGCTACCGGGTCGGTGCGCTTGGCAGCTGGCGCGGTCAATGGTCTTGTCGGTGGTTCTGCTCGACTGGGTTGGGGTGCGATCAAAGGCACCGCAGGTCTGGTGGGTGATGGGTTGGGTTTTGCTGCATCGTCCCAATACCGCCGTGCCCGTGGCTTTGTCGATATCTACGTTGGTAACGAACGTAAGCCACGTCTTTTCGGTCGCATGCTACAAGAAGGCAATGTCTACTTTGACAAAGAAAGTGGGAAACCAATTCGGCGTTTGAAAGACATCGTTGGCGATGTGATGCGCAAAGACAAAAACGGTGAAGAGATCGTTGTGTTAAGCGCGGATGAAATCGAACACGCTTGGCAGAAAGTCGGTCCCGTTAAGAAGAGTCTGAAAGCATTGGGTGCTGGTATCAAAGGCGCGTACGGGATCGGTAAGAAGATCTTTGGCACGATGACCGCTGGTATTCCGCCCGTCTTTAAAGCAGCCTTCTGGGTGGCTAAGAAAGCGTGGGGTCTGCTCGACATGGCCCAAGACATCTTCATCAAAGACCGTCTCGATAGTCCCGCCATGACGGCGCGGGTGATGCGTGCTGGTGGTTACCATTCCGCAGTAACTGGCAACATCATCAAGCGTCCTTCGCAAATTGACGGTCCAGTGTTGTCAGGTGACGAAACCGTTCTGACCCACGACGATCTGCGCAAGGGATTGGTGGACAAGAACAACAAACCCATCCGTACTGGTTTCTCGAAACTATGGAACTTCGCTTTTGGTAACGTGAAGCGTGTGGCGAAGTTGGCGTGGAAGGCCGGTAAGCTGGTCAACGACGCTGGTGTGGGTTTGATCAAAGGTGGGTGGAAACTCGGCAAGAAAGGGGTGAACGCTGCGATCGGTTTGAGTGGCGGAACGCTTGACATTTTGCGGGGTAAGAATCCGTTCAAACAAGGTCCGTCAGCTGAAATCACGAAGAAAGCAGTTGCGCTTCAAACAGAGCAAACGTCGTATCTGAAAGAGATTCGTGACTTGCTCAAAGAGCGCCTACCTAAGCGTAAGAACTTGGGCGCACTCGACAGTGACGGCGATGGTGACCGTGACGGCAGTTACGAAGACCAGATGAAACAGAAAGCAGAAGCGGAGAAAGCGGCTGCCCAAAACAAACCTGGTGTCGGTTCGGGTCTCAAAGGCGGCGCCATGTCGCTCTGGAACAAGCTGCGTGGGAAAGAAGAAGAGACCGATGAAGATGGCAACATCATCAACGTCGAAGGCGGGGACAAGGACAAGGACAAGTCCCGCGATGCGCGCCGTAAGCGTCGCTTAGCCCGTCGACCTGGCGGTAGCTGGGCTACCTCTCAAGGTTGGAAAGGCAAAGCCAAGTTCCTCGGTAAGCAAGGTTGGGGCGCTGCCAAAACCGCAGGTAAGTGGGGACTGCGCTTGGGCGCGGCGGCGTTGAGTATGGGTGGTTTGGGTATTGGCAGTGGTGCTTTGGCAGGCGCAGGTGGTGCCATCGCTGCGGGCGCTACTGCTGTTGGTGGTGCGTTGCTCGCTGCGGGTACTGCCGTCGCTGGCGTGCTGGCTTCGCCGGTGGTAATTGGAGCGTTGGTGGTGGGCGCATTGGCTTATGGGGCGTACCGTCTCTATACCCGTAAGACACTCGGTCTGCTCTCACGGGTGCGTTACGTGCAGTATGGTTTTGCACCAACTGACAAAGACCATCTGGCCACCGTGTTTGGTCTGGAAGACAAACTCAAAGACGCCATTATCTACGGCAAAGAAGGGGCTAAGCTTGATCCGAAGCGGGTCGACCCAACGTCTCTCTTCAAAGATTTTGATGTAGAAGAGAAAGACGCGGAAGCCATGAACAACTGGCTTCAATGGTTCGCCACCCGTTTCCGCCCTGTCTTCTTGACCCACGTCACGGCACTGAAAGCTACTGCTGGTGATAAATGGTTAAGTGATGTCGATAACCTCGAAGCGCCAACTGCGTTGAAGTATTTGAACTTGGTACGATTCCCAGAAGGACCGTACAGTGTGGATACTTCGCCATTTAAAGACTTGAAGAAACTGCCAAGTGGTGGGGGTGATGTCAAAGCCATCATTCAGATCGCTGACATGGAGCTGAAGAAGAAGGCACCTGACGACAAAGCCAAAGTCGCTGGGGTGGCTGCGGGAGCGGTAGCAGCAGGCGCGGCAGTCTCCGGGGCCAACAAAGCCCCCGCTGGTACTGCGGGTGGTAAGGCGGTGAGCGCGAAAGCGCTGGCAGCAGCCACTGCGCCAGCATCGGCCATGCCAGCCAAGGGCGCCCAAGTCATGGCAGCAGGGTCGTCCACCATTCTGAACAGCTTGGGTGTGGACCGGTTAGATGGCGTGGATGTGGTGCGTCTGAAAACCTACGGTCTGGTCAAAATGGAAGTGGACAAGGTGAAAGCCTTGAAAGCCCTGGAAACGTATTTGGCACCCAAACTGATCTATAACAAGGATGTGGCAAGTTGGTCTGGTTCGGTAGAGCAAGTCTTGCTGGATAACGGCCCAGCGTTTGGGGTTGATTCCTCGAACGACAACATGACAGCTAACTGGATCAGCTGGTTCAACCAACGGTTCTTGCCGGTGTTCTTGAACTACGCGACCTTGATGAAAGCGCAGACCGGTAAAGAGAAACCGGAAGACGGTAAGATTGCGCTGAAGGCGGCGCAGGCTGTTGACGTGGCCACCGCGCTCTATACCACCAGCAGCATGAGTGGTAGTGTTTGGAATGTCAGTGTGTCGCCGTGGGCGGACTACGAGCTTAACAGCGATGTGCGTTCGACTGACGGTAACATGCAAGGCTTGAAAGACATGTCCAAAACAGCCGTGTTGGTTGAACCCAATGGCAAAGGCGCTAACCAGCCTACCGCAGGCAAGAGTGCTGCGAATACCGAAAACCCAGGACAAGCTGCAAAGCCTGGCGGCATCATGGGTGGGTTGAGTAGTTTCTGGGACCGCACCAAGAGTTTCTTTGGTGGGTCGTCGAGTGCGCCTGCCACCGCCCCAACCACACCACAAGTGGGCAACAATCCTTACGGGGCGACTGTGCCAAGCAGTATGTCGGGCGGCAACGCCATGACTCATCCGGGTCGTGGTACGGGTGGCGATATCAATTCTATCCCTCTGCCAAAAGGCAATAAATCCTGGTCTGCCCTGAAAGACACCATTTTGGGTGCAGCGCAGATGGTGGGGGTGGATGGCAAGTTGATGGCGGCGATGGCGGCGATTGAGTCAGGCTTTGATTACACCATTAAAGCCAAAACCAGTTCTGCTACCGGTTTGTTCCAGTTCGTGACAGATACTTGGAACTACATGCTCAAAAAGCATGGCGCCAAATACGGTATTGCGCCAGGTACGCCACCAACTGATCCACGTGCCAATGCATTAATGGGTGCGGAGTATCTCAAAGAAAGTGTGAACGCCTTAGAAGGAAGACTCGGTCGACCTATCACCGATACCGATATTTACTTCTCACACTTCTTGGGACCAGGTGGCGCCAGGAAGTTCTTGACAGCCGATCCAAACGCCATTGCAGCGCAGGTGATGCCCGATGCCGCAGCCGTTAACCGCAGCATCTTTTACGCCAAGAATGGCACGCCGCAAACGGTGGGTCAGGTGTACCAGTTGTTAAACGGTCGTCTGCAAGGTAAAGCAAGGAAGTTGATTAACGATGGTGGCGAAAGCATGGTGACGCCATCAGCCCCAACGACCCCTACACCACCAGGTAGTAAAGCGGCTGCGCCGGAACCTAAGGATGCGAATGCGGAGAAAACCCCCGTTGCTCCAGTTGGATTAACGCCGCCGAAACCGACCGATACTAAATTGGCTCCTACTGCTGCACCGATGGCGCAACCAACGCCAAGTGCTCCGTCTAACAACGGTGTACCGATTGGTGTGTTGGCTGGTGGCTTCATGCCGCCGCGGTCAACGCAAGACCAGATGAGCACCGCGCGTCAGCAGAACGATGCGCGGGCAGCGAACATGGAAAGCACGAATACCATCTTGACCGATTCGCTGAAAGTACACCGCGAGTCAGTTGTGGTCCTGAAAGAGATTCGTGACAATCTGGTGAAGTTGCCGGGGCTGGTCAAAGGCATGCAACCTGATCCCACCAACGTGACACCAACCTCGCAAGACGCAAGAACCGCAGAGCGCCGTAATAGCGAACTGCCTCGCGCGCCTGTGAGTGTGGCGCGTCCGCAGCGACCGTACGGCTAAGCGAGGGGGCTTCGGCCCCCTCTTCTTTTTTAAGGATGTTTCATGGCAGTCAAACCAGACTCTTCATGGGTGCGTCGTGCCTTCTTAGTGAAGAAGGACGAACTTGACCCCCAATCACAAGACTTTCAGCGGCGCTTCTACACGTCCGCTGTCATCGATTATACCGATACACGTCCAGGTGGTAGCACTTGCGTCAACCCGCCGGCATCCCGGTGTCGCTTTGCCGACATTCGTATCAAGGGCGCTTTAACGGGTAGCCTCGGGAAAGGACGGGCTTACAAAGAAATCCTCGATGACAACGCGCAAATCATTCACCTGCGCTTTGGTATCGCGCAACACAATTCACTAACGCGTTTCTTTACGGGCTTTTACAATAGCTCAGCAGCCCAAGTTGCCAATACAGGGCGCATGGGTAACCAGTTCTTTTATGCGCTAGGAAAAGTAGGCGGATTCGTGGTGCAGTTAGCATCATGGAAACTGCTAATGGTGCACTTCCTGGGCGCAGCCATTAAGTTCTTAAATAAAGTACCACACACCAAGTTCTACTATTCTAAGCCAGCCATGCCGCTGTATTGGAACGCTGTTACCACCATGGTCAACCACATGGCGGTCAACCGTGGTGTGGTGCCGCGTGTCTTTGGCAACGCAAGCGAAGTACTGGAAGAAGGTTACACGGGCGCCGCTGCTGGTCCGATCATGCACAAATACATGCCGACCATTTTTGGACCGAAAGGTAGTATTGACGTGTATGCATTGGTGAACCGGGCCAAACGCTTGGAACGTCAGCGCATGAAAATGCTTGAAGCGCGCCTAGAGGCGGCCGAGAAACTTGGTATCACGGACCTGCAAAAGATCACCCGTGAAATCATGTCGACGCCATTACCCGTTGCAGGCAGCAAAGAGCCGAGTTTGCCTGAGTATCTCAAAGCGTGGTTCGATGCGGCACCCGCAAAGACAGAAGGGTCCGATAGCGGTAGCAATACCGAAGCGGTCGAAGACACCTTCCAACAAGGTACAGACAAACCTCAAGGTTTTATCGATTCCTTAATTAACTTCGGTCAAGCGGAGCTCGACGACGGCGCAGCATTTGCTTCGTTCCGGGTGAACTCCACTGGACCCATTCAAGACTCGTTTAGTAATTCGGTCGGGGAATCGAATCTCTCGTCTCGGGTCAACGGCATGTCGGCCGATATGCGCAGCAAACGCTTTGACTTCGGTCAAGGTAATTTGGTGGGTGGTCCGCTGGGATCGTTGGTAGGGGAAGTCAAAGATGCGGTGATGTCGTTCGGTAGCGGTGTCTTGGATTCGGTGTCGATGTCTGGCTTGGCGACATTGGCGGGTAATGCTTTTACGGATATTCCGAAATACTGGCAAAGTTCGTCTGCAACACTAGGACGCTCTACCTACACCATCAATTTGGTATCGCCTTACGGTAATCCCATTTCCCAAATCCTGAACATCGACATTCCGCTTGCGATGATTCTGGCAGGGGTGCTCCCCAAAGACACCGGCCCACAATCGTACACCAGCCCGTTCTTGGTGGAACTGTACGACCAAGGTCGCTGCCAGACACGTTTGGGGATGATTGACTCGGTGAGCATTACACGGGGCACGGGTAACGTTGGTTTCGGTCAAGACGGCAAAGCCTTGGGGGTTGACGTAACATTCAGTATTCTCGACATGTCTTCAGTCATCCACATGCCCATTAGCGAAAACTTTAGCTTCGGCCAAGGGATTGCGCAAGCGGTGGGTTCGGCACTGGCAGGTGAGAATGGTCAAGTGGCTGCGGCTACCTTAACGGGAGCAGCATTCACTCCTGATACCGATTTCTCGGACTATCTGGCCGTGTTATCGGGTATGGCCTTGAATGACCAGATCTACGGTATGCGTAAGTTAAAGTTGAACATAACCCGCACCATGACCGCGTATGAAACCTGGAAAAGCCCGGCGCACATGGCCAGCTTCTTAGGCGACACCTTCCCAGCACGGGTGATGTCGATGTTCTATCGCGGTACTGACAAACAGTAGCGAAAAAAAAAAGACGGCATACCTCCCTCTACCCCGTAGGGTAGAGGGAGGCTATGTTTAGCCGCCAAAGCCTAACCAACTACTAAGGTTGACAACGGCAGTATCGGATCTGCTATTGGCCGACACGCCATCGATTTGCACATCGTCACGAATATCACCATACTTGCCATCAATCGTTACGTTCTTCAGAGCACGACGATGTTCTTCCGTGTTGGTGGTATCGACCGTGTTGCTGGCTAAGGTGTTGCTACTGATCGAGGTCAACGTAAAAGGAAAGTTCTTTCGTAGTTCTTCTTCAGGACTCATCGGCGGGAACATGGCAACTGACGCCAAGTACTTGTATTCCGAATCATCGGATGCGATCGCGCCCAACACCATGGTTTTCTTGAAGTCGTCGGTACCCTCACGCACCAGGGAAATATCCGTGACTTTAAAATCAGGCATCGGTAATTGCGACAGATCGTCAAGTTTCATGCGGTACGATGTTAACCATTGCTGATCGAGTTCGGTGAACGTACTAGCCATCGCATTAAAATCAGAGCGCCGTTCCATATTCGAGATCACGCGCTCAGCGGTAGGATTGTAACCGTTAGCGATGCTGCGAATCGTCGAAGTGGCAAGTGCGGTGAGGTTGTTGGCACCCACGGACTTTACCACGTCTTTCATGGAATGGATGTTGCCCGAGGTCGCGCTATAGGTCAACGCCGACATGGCTGCCGAGATCTGGATCTGCTTGTCGCCCCCTGCCAATGGTAACAAAGAGCTAAACGCATTGTTCACACCACTGCTGGCACCGCCCATGGCCAGCCCCGTGATTAACCGCGCTGTGCTGTCTTTGTCGATGATGCCGACGGAGTTATTGCCCATCACGTTGTTAATCAACGAACTCATCTGGTAAGAGTCATTCGTTTTACCCGCTGCAATCCGGGTCAAGGTATTACCGACTGTGCTGTACGAACCCAGTACCGCAGGGATCGGTGTATTAAACAGCTGCTTGACTTCTTTGGGTACAACACTACTGATAAGTGTCGAAGACAAAGCGCCGAGGTTGGTGTTCTGTAAACCTGGAACGCCGTTTAAGTTACCCGTGGCCAGGCGCGACATTAAGTCTGGACCACTCATGTTGGCAAGTGCTTTAACACCTTGGACACTGGCTTTGATGCCTGCGATACCACCCGCCGCTTTCGACATGGTCGAGCCAATTTGCTTGACGCTATCTAAGAAGCCGGTGGCCTTACCAGCAGCCTCTTTGAGGGAACCGGCGCCGCCTGATACCGTCAACTTCAAGGCATCTAAACCAGGGATATCCCCCAACATGGATTTACCGCCCCGGAATTCATTGGTCAAGCTTTCTGCACTTAACAGAGGAACGGGTAAGGGTAGTTTGTTAATGACGGCGTCAGTCTTGATCTCGTAAACGTCTGGTGCGGCCAGATCTTCCTCTGGCGGTGCTGCAAAGGTCGTACGAGCAAGAGCGCGATTGGTAATCATGGCGTACCTTTAAACAAAAAAAAGAGCACCCCCGAAGGAGTGCTCTGCCGAACTGGTAATTAGGTCTTACGCAGTTTGGCGTACGCTGCGCGACTCAGCGGTTCAGGCGTCTCGCCTGCTTGCATGTATTCGCGCAGTGTGGTTAAGGAATGAATCACCATAGCCGATTCTTCTGGGCGGGCAGGAACGCGTTCTTCACGCGGCACCTTCTTGTCTTCAGCCCAGAGGAAGTAGTTCTCAAACGGCAAGGTGGAGTTCACGAAAAGTTCTGCTGTCACAGGATGTTGGATCAAACGTGCATGCATGGCCAACATCAAGACCTTTTCTTCATCCTCAATCTCGTACGTGATGAGTTTCTTTGCTTTGATTTGTTGATAGAAATAGCTCTTTGCTTGCGAGCCTGTTAAACCGCGAAAGGCGTCATCGCGGCAGCCCGTGCGCACATAGCGCATAAAACCCTCGACACAGCGAAACGGTCCAAAGTAAGGGTGTTTGAAAGCCTGCACGTAGTAAGTGGAGAGTTGGCGCCCGAGCGCAGTCACAGCATCGTTGTAGTGTACGTTGATGTGTTCGTGACTATCTAAGCGCGGGTCGGGCACCGGCAGATTGTCGAGAAATGGTTTATTCATCATCGAAGCCAATGAGAGACAAGTCATTAATTAGGCAGCCTTATCGTTTTCGTCAGGATAGGGGTCCAAGAAGATGATGGGTTCTTGATCATCTGGCACCGGCATGTTTTCTGCTTCTGGATCGTTCTCACGCGCACTGACTTGTTCTTCCAGTTCTTCTGGCACAAAGCGCGGATCGTTCAACAGAAGGTTGTCCTTCAGATTGACCATGGTGCGGTGCGTCGAGATGTGACCATCTTCATGACGGCATTCGACTGTCACACGTACTTCAGAAAAGCCCATGAAATGCAAACACTTCACAAAGACTTTCCAGCTCATCGTTGGATTCGAGAACTCTTTGTTCAGATTGCCGCGGTTATCGAAATGTTCGCCGCTGGCGTCTTTCTTGGGTTTGTTGCGCGGATCTTTCAAAAAGCGATCCATCAACACATTAAAACGATAACCATTCATGTGGTTATCCCGCAAAATAATCCGCCACAGCTTGGACAACAAACCCCACGATCCGTAGGTTTTGGTGACCCCTTTGTTTGGGTCGTCCATGATTTGCTGGATGGGACGCTGTTTACGTTCAGCCATAATCGTACCTCAAGTGAAATAAAACGAAGAAATGCTGCAAGAGAAAAAGATAAAAGAAAGATAGAATAAAAAGGATTAAGAACGCTGTTTGATTTCGTTGGCGATATCGGTTAGCCGATAACCCAAATCGTACAGAGTAAAGAGAAGCGCGTTGAGCATGCGCAGGTTGTAGCTGTAGTAGTCACTCTCCTTGGTTTTGTTTACAGCCGAGCACAGGTCCAGCACGACGGTGCGCAGATCGTTGATGGTGATGCCGATCGATTCTAAGTAACAGCCTTCTTTGGTGATGAAGAAGCGGTTAAAGGGTTTGACGATGCGTTCGAAGTCTCGGCTTTGGGGAACAAACTTACTCGTCTCCAAACGCTGGATATAGTGACTCAAGTCTTCAAGACACACTTCGATATTCTCGTGCACGACCGAGACGACTTTGCCGTTACCATCGGTTTGACGGTAAGACAAGAACGGCTTGGTGTCCAGTTGCTCATACACCAATGCACAACGCTCCAGAATCGAAAGCGTGGACATATCCACTTCTTCCGTAGGTTCTAGGGTGGTTGTTCCCATCAGCATTGCCTTGACACCCTGCCAAAGCTTTTCTAACATTGACTTCCTCCTTGTAGAATGAATGGGTACTACATTTTAATGATATAGGTTTGAGATTTATTAGCGAAGAATTGATTATTTGAACTTAACGAGGATACTCCCATGGGTGAACATACTGATGAACATGATGGCGTCGAGGAAGAATTCCCCGGTGTCACCAAAGCGGTTGCGGCCGTTACGGAAGGTCCTATCGTGATGCAGGGACCAGCAGATAACCTCCAAGGACCAGACGATGTGCTGGACATGGATAGCGTGGCCACCTATACGCAAAAACTGCGTGTCGGCGCGATCCGTGTGATTAACAACGCATTAAAGCAAGGTGTGGATTCGGAACTGGTGAACTCGCTGTTGAAAGCGGCCAGTGACATGGACAAGACCACGGTCAACCGGCGCCGGGTCGGCATCGAAGAAGCGTCGGCTAAAACAGCGGAAGAGTCCCAGCGTGACAGCGCAGCGATTCTGCGCGCGATCAGTGCCAAAACATTCCAGATCGATCCCCAAGACATGGACCCGAATCGCAAACCCCCAAGCCTGGGTGACGATGTCGGTGCGCCGAATCTGGTACCAGGGGAAACCGATATGGGCACCACACATCTGTCATACGACGGCTTCGCCAAGGACGCGCAACCGTAACTACTTACTCTACTCCGCTACCTGCTCTTGCGAGCGGGTAGCGGGGTGTGTGTCGTCATTTGTCTGGTTTAACAATGCTAAATAGCTCAATGGGCAAGAGTTGAAGATCAATACCGCCTTGTACGGATTTTTTTAGGACTTCAAATGGGTGCATCTGGAATTCAGTAAATGCGGCTTGTATTTCTTCGTCTGTAGGCGTCTGAGCAAAAAAGATCGCTGGCGCAAAAAGGGTGACCTCGGGCATCGGTCGTTTGATAAGCGCGAGCTGGTGCATCGATAACCAGGACTCGTAATCATACATCAGCATGGCTGCGTAAGTTTGCTTGCAGTACTCTGGATTGAGCATCTCATCGGGTAAGTGTTCGGCTTCGACTCGCAGAGGTAAATCGACCTCAATGTCGGCTAGTAACTTAGCGACTACAGCTCCCAATATCTGCTGGGTAACTTCGTCAGACAACTGGTACGGATACGTATTGACAACAACACGCACACCTTGATGGAACGGCCTAACAAGTGCTTGCTTGATCAGCGTATGAACGAGTTCACGCAGAAATCCCTCGACGTTAGTCAAGTATGATAATGAAAGCGTCTCTTCATCGCGACGTGCATACATGGCGTTATAGGCGTCCACGTCAACCATCGGGAATTTATCATCCTTGCGGTTGTGATAGTTCCCTTTCAATACTTCAACTACTTTCTCTGGGCCTAGCATTTTCGCTAAGGTACCAGCTCGCGTGTCGAGTAACACATCCAAAGAGATGAGAATGCTCGACAGCGGTGGTGTTGGCACTGCACTCATGGCGCGTGTCTTCTTTCAGTCTCTAGTCTTTTGGGAACTGCTTTTTTATTGTTCATTGGATGACATGTTAAATACTTCATGTTCGAGGTCCATGAAGGCTATTGCCAACATGATGACCACCATCCAGGTATTGCCAGCCAACAGCGTCTTTGCAGGACGGTAGACCAGCAGTTCTTCTTGTACCTGTTCAGGCACTTCGATGATGTTTGTAGCGGCAGCTTGTTCTTCTGCGTCGAGAAACTCGTTCGCGCCCAAATCCAACGAAGCGCTACGGGCCAAGTTCTCGACAATGAAACTGACCATTTCACGACCGTATAAACACGCCAAGTTCATGAAGAACACAAAGCGTGTGTTAAGCGTCCAGTCACGGAAGACTTCGTCATTAAAGACCCTGTCCCGCAAGTCCACGATAAAGTCTTGCGAAAACATGTATGGAACAGTGACCTCGCCGATAATCGCAATCAGTTGACTGCGCACCGCAATATTGTCCGCACGGGACAAATTGTTGAGCGTTTGGTAAACGGACTGGACAAAGCAAGAACGGATTTTGGACAGGTCGTATCCATTGCCGTCAACCGGACTGATCGGGTTATTCATTATTGATTTCTTAACTTCCGACATAAAAAGGTCAAACCAAAGAATTCGACAAGTGCATTGCCGTCAAATACGTCGACAATGTTCGCGTGGACTCCACGCCACCTGCCAAATGGTTGATCGCTTCCATCGACACTGACCCGGTTTTGTCGATCATGTTGTTCATGGCATCAAACCCTTTGACGTCACCACCACGGAACTTGATCTGTTCCGTAATCATGTTCGGTAAGTCCAGTGCAGCGAGCACTTGGATTTCAGGGGACGACAGTTTACTGCCTTTCGAATCACCAGCTGCTTGGCCTGTTAACTCATCGACCGAGCGGTTGTGTTTCGGAATACGGGCTTTCTTTTCCAACAGCTGTGCTTGGCGGCGGTAGGGCAAGTCAAGCACTAGGTATGCTTTGTTGGTCAGGAACGCTGGCGATTTACCATCATTCGGATTGATCCAAATGCGTTGATAGAAATCGTGGTTCATGTCTTTGGCCACCGCTAACGCATTTTCGATGGTGAGCTTGGTGGCAGACATGTTCGACTCGATAATCGCCAAACGTCCCTGACGGTGTTTCAGTGTTGCCATGAACGCATCGAACGCGGCGTCATCCATCTTCGCAAACATCTTGCGATAGATCTCTGGCGTGGGACCGCCAGGACTCATTTGTTCGATGCGTTTTAAGATTACTGCCTCAGCGGCGCGCCTGTTCTTTGGCATGTGTGTCCTCATCCTTGTCTACGGTGACAAGATAGATCGCGCAGGGATTACCACCCCCAGTTACACGATCGATCATGTCACGGGTGCTTGATTGCACCCCGTCATAGAAAGTAACTCCATGAGTACACACTTCTGCCATTTCTTCATCGCGCCAAAACCCAGCGATACAGTTGTAAGGTTTGCCATCGCGGTACTTCACGATGGCGCCTTCAACTTCGACGTCGTTCCAATTGGGATAGAATTCTGCCCAATGGTAACCGTGTTCTTGAACCCAGTTATACAACAATGCATCAACCCCTGCTTTACCACGTCCTGTCAGAAAGACCAGGTGTGGCTTGTCTTGTATCCGATTGAGTTGGCTCTCTTTCAGAAACTTCAACATGCATTGGTGAAACAGGGCTTTGTCTGTTAAGGTGGTTAAACCGAAGACGACGACGCGGTATCGGAATTCGCTGAGTCGCTCTTTGTCGATTCTTCCGGAGCTGGTTCGCTCGGATGGGTGGTCAGCACCCCGATTTTGATCGCGCATGGAAGGACATCTTTCTTGAAGTGGGAGATCCAGTCCGTCAGTTCCCAGCGACCATCTTGCAGGCAACCGCGCGCATTGATGGTTTGCTTGATTTGATCGACAGTCAAGCCTTGGGTTAACAGACCGCGCCAGTGACGATTGATGAGGTAGCGCTGAACGTTCAGATCGGGCGAGAGCAATGCTTCGCGGTTCAGACCACGCATCCAGTACATCGGATCAACAACCCCTGCTTCTTCCATCATCATCGTAATGGTTTCCGCCAACGACAGCGGTTGATCTTCCGCGACCGGTTCTGTAGGAACTTCGCGGAACTCCACGTCGGTGATGTCATTGTTCGACGGCATTCCTTCTTCTACAGTATCCATATTCGACATAATTAATTACCAAAAAAATAACAACAAGAAATCTATTTCTGACAAGAAATAGGAGAAAGTTTATTGTCCGAGCGCAGTAACTGGACGGAGAGTAAGTTCGAAACGACCGTCTTCGATTTCTTCTTGAGAACGGAACCACACGAGTCCACTGTCCAAACTACGGTAGGCGTAAGCAGGTGTGTTAGTGGCTTCCAAGCGACCGACGTCCGGAGTGATCCTGACCTCGTACACCCCGCCTGTCTTCTTGTGGCGAATCAACGACTCGAACGGGAACAGAATCGGTTCCGGGACCTCGGTACTTAATACGGCTTTGAGTTCTGGGCTGTATTCGATCATGTTAGTTGTATTTGGTGGGATTGTCGTCCAGGTGCATTTCGTCTTCAGGACTCATTCGATTCTTCCAGTTTTGAGGTAATGTTCGAGTTGACGGACATAACGACGAGTAGTCAGGTCGACCCAATCAGGACGAACACGCATATCGTAAACGGTAAAGGAATAACCTTCTATCTTTTTACCATTGACCGGATCAACCACGGCCTTCACCGCCACCACAACAATGTGAGGGTGAAGGCCATCTACTTCTTTAACGCTCATGCCGCTTTCAGTTCAGGCGGCAGGGGTTTGGCAAAGCCGTAGATATCTTTGGCTTCTTGCAGATCGCTCCAGAGGGGACCGTACTCCATCTTCGCCAACACGGCCTCGTATGGGCCCTTGTTGACCTTGGCCGCAGCTTCCTTACCGACGAGCTTGTCGTACCAGTAAGGATGGTAGGCGCCGTGATAGAGGCGCCACAGGTCCATCGTCGACAGTTCTGGACATGGGCCTTCGCCGAGACACCAGTAACCGCGGGTATTGAGCAGCACCTTCCAGTCGTAGCCGCGCGCCACCAAACCACGATAGAGTTCGTCCGGGTCCACAAACCAACCTTCGTCGACCACCCATGGCCAATGTTCTTCCATCTGCTTCATTTCCATCGTGAAGTTCAGAGCACGGCAGAACAGCGGATCGCTATCGATCGTCATACGGACCGTGTTGCGGGTAACTTTCACATCTGGATACAGCATCAGGGCTTTGAAGGCACCGCCCGAGCCCGATACTTCCATACCCCAACTCTTGCGGTTACGCAGGTAGTGGAATTCGGTCAACTCTGGCAGAATACCCGTGGCTTGCGACACCAGGATTTCATGGAACACGCCCGATGGTCCGCCTTTGGAACGCAGCTGTTTGAGCTTGGTCTTTTGCAGGTCTGGATCTTTGATACGCGCGATACCCGGTTCGATTGGGTATTCGGGTTTCATTTCATCGTCCCACTCCGCAGCAGACGATTCGATCCACCAGCAATCATGGGTGGCGTAAGTGAATTTGGCCGTGGCGCCCTTGATCGCTTCGGACGACGGCAGGTTCTTCAATTGCTGTGGTTTCGGAGCATGTGGCGATGCGCCCACGTCCATATTCTTGCCCATCTGTGCCACCAGCACCGTGTAGTTGTTGGCTTGGATAGTGACGCGCGGCAGTTCGGTCAGGAAGTTGGCTTTGACCAGACCAGCCCGCATGTTTAGGATGTTCTGGTCGCCGGTACCGAGTTCAGTTTTGTCCCGTACTTTGTCGATATCGTCGGTATCGAATTCCGACAACGAGTCGACGGCGGTGAACGTTGGTACGAAACTACGGAAGAACGTCTTGCCGCCGCGGTCAGCGAACGGCGTATCGTAAGCGTTCTTGCGGTCTTTGCGTTTGCCGTCGAGCCAGTCTTTGATCATGTCAAAGAACTTGTTACCGCTGTATTGCACTTTGTTGGTCAGCGTAAAGCGCGCCGCCGAGAACAGATCACGGTTGCACAGCACTTTGATGGCCAGTTGTAGCGCCGTCATGCGTGGTTCGTTCTTGTTAATTTCGGTATCGTAGAAGATCCCGACGCTGGGCTTTTCGAAATCCCATGGCGTCACACGCCCCATGGCGGTGTAAATCATCCATTCAGCCAGTGTCGATTTACCGACGTTGCCTTTGGCAGCGATACCCATGATGTAGGAAAGACCGCCCGACAGAATCCACTGACGGTGCAGCCCCCTGTACAAAGTGCCGTTCAGGATATCGAATCCCGCTCCGATGGGAATCGAAGGGTTGATATACGCAGCGGCTTGAAGGTTAGCGGGTAGTAAGCTCACGTAGATGCTCCGTTTTCTTGTGAAATGATGGGACGCTGAAATGTCCTTGGCCAGATAATGATGACTCTGGTTTTAATTTTATGTGTACAATTCCGATGCCGACAATTCCGGTCTCGGTCCATTCTGCTAGTTTGCCAACTTTTTTGTGAAAAGATCACGACCATGAAAATCAATCAACCCATTCTGACCCTCGATCCGCTCCAAGAGATGGAGCACCTGCGTGGGATGATCAGCCACGAAACATTCTCGGTGTCGGGGATCGTCAACTCGCTGCAAAACCTGATCCCAAGTTTGCAGAAGAACTTCCAAGATTACATCAACAACTTCACCGTGGCTGGTTTCTTCAAATCCGACAACCCGGCGGTGCAGCTCAAAAGCAACGAACGTGAATTCCTGCGCACGATTGATGGGCGGGTTTACCTCAATCTTTCTCCACTGCTGGCATATGTTCCGGAAGGTCTCGAAGCGTCGTATATCGAGTACCTGATGGTGGTGCGTGATCTGGTCCTGCATTGCCACAGCACGACCCTCAAAACGTTAAATGAGTATTCGGTGTACCTGGCGCAGATCATCACCAACCGCCAACTGAAGGTCACCACGATGCCCCACGACGCGTTGTACGCGAAGATGGAGAAGACCCGCACCGAACTGAACAAACGCGCTGCAAAGTGCTTTAAACCCGGTTCCTCGCGCGCTGAGCGCACGTACGGCGATGTCGTCGACCGTAACGGCGACTGGACCGAAGTATTCAAGCTCCTGACCGAAATCGATCACCTGGTCAATACGATCGATCGCAGTGCGCTGCACAAGAAAGCTGAAGAATGCAACACCCAACTCGGTACGATCATCAAGCAGATCAAAAACAACGAGTTCGAAGGCGCTGGTCCTGAAGTGACCAACAATCTCGCCGCGGGTGCTTACCAATCCGGTGCTGAATTGGAATTCTTTGCTGCGACCTACTTCCGTACGATGACGATCAATACCGCCGTCGGCGACACCATGAACAAAGTCAGCGCGATCCTGAAAGAGAACGACAAAGCCAAGTAAAGGCATAAGTCCCCACCTGCTTCCGATTAGGGAGCAGGTGGGCTTATGACGTTCGGGGGTGCGCAGATTAGGCGCCTAACAGTTCGATGCGGTCTTTCAAGATGACACCAACATCTTTCTCGATGTCTTCTGTGTTGCCGTAATGCAGACACTTGGGCATACTGTTCAAAATGTTGGCGACAACCGAAGAGATGCGGGCGGCGCTGAACGTACCTTCCTTGACATCTTCTTGACAGACTTCGTACGAGGTCTTGCCATTCCAGATCACCTTCGAAAGGATCAAAGGAACAGCCAAAGCTGATTCGCCGGATTCTGATAATACCAAAACCCGGTTCAGTTTCTTAAAAGTCTCTTTGTCAAACGTCGTCGCGCCAATCAGCAGTGCTGCAAACGACATCAAAAAGAATTGCCGCTTGGTTTTGGTCGGCAACCGTTCGTTTACAACTTTGCTGACAAAATGCCTGAGCATGGTTAGACTCCTTGGGATCAATCCCGTCTTGGTGATGCTTGCTCCTTCTAGTTGAGGATTAAGCGGTGGTTACTATACGTGCCCGCCCAGATCCCTACTGCGCCCTTCACTTTGATGATGGTTGCAAATCGGAAGGCTTGTGGCTCTTCCGGCCAGGTCACTAGACGAACTTCCGGTTCCAGATCTTCGAGTCGGCGTAACGCATTGCGATCCAGTAAATCCAGCCCCAAAAGGAGGTTGATGTTGACCTGACGAACGGTACCGTCTGGATGGCGGTAATTTACGTTCGCTTCCATTTTTGACGTCCCAACGATGAATTCAGGACGCAGCTTGGTAAAGTGTTTCTCTTCACCTTTCTTACTGGTTTCCACAATTGACTCATAAATTAAAGGAGTCAGGTCCGTCGTAACCATCGACGGCTCATCCTTTAAATAGTCGTCCAGAATGTCTTTGAGTTGCATCAATTCCTGAACGGCGCGACCAATTAACAAAGGTGGCCAGTGTTCGGTTGTCACTGGTTCTTTCTTGTTGCGAATGACTGCGTCGAGGCGGGATTTGGCATCGGGCGGATTGTTCATTACTACGTCGCCATACGAGTCCAGATATTCATGGACTTCAGCGCGGTAAATATAGTCCACCCGCGCAATCATCACCGTGTCTTGACCAGCTGCGAGTTTGCAGCTATGTTGGCGCACCTTCTCCAACACGTTCTCAGGTTGGTCCAAACGCACATACGCATACGCGCCGTTGGCTTGACGTTTGCCGGCGAGGTCGTCGTCCTTGTCATGCTCGCCCAGACAGTATTCACCAGGCAGATTCGCATCCATCAAGGTGTTGTAATACATGCGCCGATGGCCGATAAACGGATGGCGGTTCGCTTCGTATTTCCAATACCCGTCCGGAGGACTTAACGTGACCTTGCTTTCGAAAATCCCATGGGTCGCGTGACGCATTCCAACAAACGCCAACCCGTCGACAATTTCATTGCCGTAGTTGCCCGCGTGTCCTCTGGTCCAGCTAATGGCAAAGTCCATGTTCTTGGCTTTGACCAATTCGTAGAACGCCAAGAACTCTTTCCAAAGCGGAACGTTCTTGGCTTCTTCACCGCTAGAGAGGCGCCAGCCTTGACGCTGCCAGTTTGCCGCATTGCCGATGTTGGTCACCACGTATTGGCTGTCGGTCCAAATCCGTACTTTTTGTAAATCGTGTTCCAAGGCAAACTTCAGCGCTTCAATCGCACCCATCAGTTCGCCTTGGTTATTACTGGTGCCACGACTATCGGCCGCCAGACTCATCGGCACGCCGCCGTAACCGTCGACGTAATGGAGGGGGGTAACGAGTTTGACGTCAGGCACCGTTGCCTTCACTGTTTTGGTGAGGTAATCGTTTTCGGTCAGGACGTAGTCGGGATTGCCCGTGCCCTTGGTTGGTTCGACAGCTTCGTAAATATAGCCATGCAAACCCCATCCTGCAAAACCTGGATTGGGACGCGCGCTACCATCAGCGAATAGAACTGCCCCTTTCATGCCAGGTTCTTTGGCAATAACTTCTTTTTTCTTTGACATTACATCCATCCGTTAAGGAAAAGTGTTTGTGAGATCGTGCTGGTCTAAAGGATGACATACCGGGATAAAAATCCCCTTCTGTCAATCTTTTCCTATTTGCCCACGGTCTCGCACTTTTCCGTAAATGTTTCACGCGCTTCCCGCTGCAACCGTCGTCGCTCGCTAATATACGAGCGCAGTTCATCGACGTGCTTGCGCCAGATACGTTCTAAAGCGTAAGGGTCCCCTTCAGCCCCTTGCGCAGCCTTGATGGGGAGTTCAGGGAATTTACCTGGTGTTGGATACGGAGAAACCGAACAGGGCTTGGAAACGTTCTCTGTCGCTTTAGGAGCGATCTTGATCGGGATGATCGCCGGCGCCGTGACGTCTTCATCGGGCTCCATCACCACCGAACTCATTTCCATGGGACTTTCTTTGGGAATGGGCGGCGGGTAAGTATTGAAACTGTTATTGAAACTACCACAACCACCCAAAACGAAAATGATCGAGGCGATCACGATGTGTGTTTTGCGTTGCATGGACACTTCTCCTTAAGTAAAAAGATTAACGTTCTGAAGACGCTTCACGTTGCCGCATGCGTTCTAAGTCAGCGCGTACTTCGTCATCCAACACTTTGGCTGGCTTGACGGTAACGCCTTCTTTCGCCAGCGTCGGTTTGGGTTTCTTTTGCACTTCTGCGGCAATTTCCGTGTTGTTGACGATCGGGTGACGGGTCGATCCTTCGATGTGATCCGTGTTGTTGGTCTGCGTTTTGACCCGCTGTTCCAATTCTTCTTTGGCACGCGAAAGATGCAGATACTTAAAGGCCAAATTACCGACCTTCGCAGTTAACACCACGTTAAACACCAACGAGATCACCAACACAAACCCCAACATGGTTTTCCCGCGATTCTCTTTAAATGCTTGGCGCCACGTCTTCTTGCCAATAATCATTTCTTTGAGAAACGGCACGATGTAAGGAATGACCTTAAATACCACCATAAAGAAAGACATCCTTCATTCCTTTTTAAGTTATTTTATAGACATAAGACCATTGTAACGCGGTCTCCTTTTATCTCTTCACCCAAGCCAGCGCGGCAGGAGAATTCGATGTACGTACTGAAGAGCTTTATCATTAACACCACCTTCGCTAACAACACGCCAGGTGTCGTTGCCAAGCTGGGTGAGCTGTCCCCTTATGGCGCTACCTTCTCGCGGGAGAAAGGTATTTACAGTAACAAAGTTACCGCGCCCAACCTGACACTGATGTCGTTCATTTCGAAAGATGACGACACCGCCATTCCCGTACCATCGACGATTGCAGAACAAACGCTCGAAGTTTCTAACTTCGTCTACAATCAAACTCTTGGCGGCCAACTGGACATCCCGCCGACTGTGCTGCTGGAAAACCTGCTGACCAATTTCGTTGGCAAAGCCAGCGATTTCGTATGCGGCAACATGGTTTCCGATGGCGTGTATACGTTGCCTGAATGGGTCTCGTGGAAATGCTTGACCGACAATGGCCACAAAGAGAACTTCCTCAAAGTGTGGTTTATCGACAACAGCTTCCAGCAACAATACGACGAGTATGAAATCTACGTCGTGCCGCCGTTTACTGTGCTGGACAATTTCTTCAAGCCCGGTAGCGAAGTCGAACTGCTGGTCAAAGCGTTGACGAGTTCGGAAACAATGGACCGCATCCAACTGGCCAAAAGCAAATACCCCGATACCATTACCCGCACCCATACCTACAACTTCATCGATCCGTTAAACTCCAATCACCTGATCCCAACCGACTGGAGCGTGTTGATCTATGGTCCTGCTGGCGACAACGTCGATTCGATCAAAGATGCCTTGATGGGTTATATCCTGGCCAACACCGCCCACACCCGTGATGATTGGATCAAGATCTTCCCCGACATCTTCAAGCGCACCGAGTTTATCTTACTGCCCCTCGAAGACCAATACGCTATTCCCAACCGCGAATTGGCCACCGGGATCTATTCGCCTTTCGTCCAATATGCGAGCGCAGCGGCCAAGATGAAGCAATTTGCGCAGCAATACCCGCAAGCTCATATTGATTCGAACCTGGTCACCTTCACGCACCCGTATCGTTCGGTGGCCATTTTGGCCATTGGTTCGCCAGATAACCGTAACGGTGTCTACAAGCTCAACGAAATGTTCAAGGATTACATCGCGGTCGCCACGACTGCTGTGGAATCGAATCGCATGAGTAAAGATACGCTCGACTGGGCCTTCATCATCGAACGCATGTTGTTTGCGGCGGAATCGGCAAGTGAATACACGACCATCCCGACGGATATGATGAAGGTGCGTCGTGATGGGATCTTGTACCTGGCGCGCAGTTACAAGAACGTCAACTACTTGGTTGTGGCCAAAAAGAATCTGAGCTAATTCATGGCAACCCTCTACATTCAACCCAGCATTGGTTCGTCGGGGGTGATTAAGCTCAAAGAGCCGTTCGCGGGTCTTTGTGCTGAAAACGTCCCCTACGAAGTCATTAGCTTACAAACCTTAGAAGCCACGGCCGGCACTGGTCAAGATCCTTACGCGCTCTACTACGAGCCGTTTGAAATCCCGCTGGAGAAGTACCGTGAAGATTTGGCAAACAAGGTCTGTATCGTCACGTTCCGCGCCTCGGATGGCGAACCTGTCCAAGTTCCCAACAGCTATCTGGAATCGTTGCCTGTGGCTACAGGCGTGCCTTACGGCACCATGTTCGTCACGGTAAACCTCGGCGCGTTACCACAAGACTTGAGTTTGTCGTATTTCATGTCCAAAGTGGGCGAGTTGGCCCATGACTTACTGGGCATCCAAACCCCGCAAGTGCGGGCAATGCTCGCCTCTCGCTTGACGAGCATCTCCATTGAAGACTCGGCAGCCATCGAAGCGGCGCGGCGTGCCGTCATGGAAAACATCGTAACCGATGGTGCCAAACTACGAGTAGCGCTTGAAGATTTGCATGCGCTCCAAATGAAGTACAGTGATCTAGAAGCCTTTGTACTTGCCAATCAACTTCCAACCCCTTAATCAATCATGCAACGTCATTTGAAACCTGTAGTACATATTCCGACGTTGTCGGTAGAGGAAGAAGCCATCCTGACCGATGACCAGAATCAGACCAGCAATGCGTTGGTGGAACTCGATGCGGATTTTGATCGTGTGGGTGATACCCAAGAAATCATCACTGACGTACAAAGCGTCATCGCGCAAGTGCCAGAAGTCGGCGAAGTAGAGCGTGAGCTGATCGATGCGTTGGGCGACATGGCAACGGCTGGCACCGATGTCAATCCTGATCAGGTCGCTAGCGCGATCACGGCTGGTGTGTCAACAGAAGGATTTGTCAATACCGTCATCGAGCAATTGAGCAAGATGTGGGAAGCCATCAAAGCGTACCTCACGAAGATGTGGCAAAGCATTAAAGACTTCTTCGGCAAAAGCAAGATGAAAGACCAAGCGATGGTGGTGAAGGCAAAGAAAGTCATCGAGGGGGAGAAGAAAATCGAGGAATCGATTAAGCATCTTCCGAAAGCCGCACCGACGCCAGAACCCGCAGCCATTATAGCGCCTACCGCGGCAGCGCCTGAGCCGGTTGCGGCCCCAGTCCACGTAGAGAAACCTAAGTCCGACGGTACGTTTAAGTTTAAACATCATACCCTGGACCTAGCTTTGATCTCCATGCCTAACGGCAAAGTGCCTGCGGATAAACTGGCGGCTGAAGTCAAGCGTTTGCACCACTTCGCTTCGACGATGTTTAATAGTCTTTCCGATTCTTTCTTGGAATCAGGTGATATGATCTTGGAGATGCTCAAAAAGCTCAATCAAGACAATGCAGCCACGGTTCTGGACGAATTCGTTGACAACTATTGCGACAATTCGATCAAGGTGTTGCGTAAGCTGGGCTTTCCACCTAACGCTGGCGGTGGTATCCAAGAATCGTGGCCGAAAGAAGAATTCATCGGCGATTTCCACATCAAGGCATACAGCTACGATCCGCAAGCAGGCGGTCCTAAGAGTGTCTTCGCTTTACAGCAGAAACTCATAACGCTGCGTCGGATCAAGTTTGAAGTGAAGGTGTCGGATATGACCACCCCACCGAACGCGACCGTGCCTGTGATTAGTCAGGGCAACGTGAAGCCAGCCATGGATGCGATTTTAGATTGGATGGAGAACTTTTCCACCTCTGACAGAACGATGCGTGCAATGCAAGAGCATGTCAATCAATCGAATGACATTCGACGCGCCATGGATCATTTGTTAGCGCAAACGAAAGGCAAGAACACGTCCGGCAATCCAAAGCTCAACGAGTTCTGTATGTATCTGAATTATTTGAACCATGCGATTCAGGCAGCAGAAGCACGTAACCGCGCCCTGTTCCATGATTTGTTCCGCGCCCTGCAACGTATCAATTCCGCCGTAATCGATTACGGTCAAGAATCGAATCTGGAGCAAGCAACCCAAGGTAATTTCAAGTAACGTCATAGCTCCCCCTACCCTTTACGGGGTAGGGGGAGTATGCGCTTAGTCCTTACGCAGGTTGTTGTGGTGTGGTGTAAGGCGAGTGATCCATTGGACGGTCATAAGCGTGATACGCTTTGAACAGGTCTTTATGGTACAGATAGATCACATCGTGATCGATGAAGGTCTGGCTGTGTTTATGGATACCTTCGGTGATTTTCAGTTGATTCCAATCCAGTTCCGGCATTTTCACCTTCATCGGAATCAGCGACATGTTTTTGATGCTGCCGAATTTACGTTGCCAAGATTCGACCGTGCGCATGTCTTTGAAAATAACGACGACAGGTCGCCCACTTTCAGCGACCGCTTTTGCAGCATTGAGCATATTGGTCGTGCGACCCGTCAACCGCGCGTATTCCAGTGGATGGGTTTTGAAGGCTTCGACTTCTTGCGAGAATGCACTCATGCGTTTTCCTTTTGATTAAAGATGCACGATATTAACGTGCTTGTTGTAGGTTAAGTCGGATGCCAGTACCACGTTGCGGTTATCGATAACACACACCTCGGCATTCGAAAACGCAGAATGACCTACGGCATAGTGGCTAATCATGAAAAGCTGTGGGCAATTGGTGTTATCCATGTCCCACTTGATCGCTTCGGTAAACGCATTGCGGTGTTCGTCATCAAATGCTTTACCACGTTCATCCAAGAAGCGCGGCACGTCAGCGAGATTGAGGTACTTAGCAGCAATCCTCTCAAACGCCAAGTTCACCACTTCTTGAATCCCTTCACTACCCAACGATACATCTTTGATGATGTTGTTTTCCCGTTCCACGATGAGTTTGAACTTGTAATCCAAATCCACCGTCTGCTCATTGTTCTCTACATCAAAACCAGTAGGGATAATTTGCAGAGGATAACGCCAGATACGGTTGATGTAGGTATTCATTTGTCCCACAAAGGCACGCACAAATCCCATCAGTCCTTGGGCAATCAACCCGTTCTTAGGCGACAACGTATTCACCATCGCTTTTGCGGCAGCTTCTTGCACTTCCAATTTCGCGATCTGTTGCTTGAGCGCAGTTACCAGATCCTTCTGACGTTTTACTGCCCGCAACGACTCTTCTTTGAGCGACATGGCATTCTCCACTTCCCGCAGGCAGTGTTGAATACTTTCACGACGAAACGCTTCGACGTAGCCGTATTGCTCTTTCTCGGCCAGGTTATACTGTCGGTGAAGTTCTTCGCCCAACTGAAGGCCCGTATTGAGTTGACGTCGGTAGTCACTGTACTCTGAGACGGCGCGTTGCACATGGGTGAGTTCTGCGGTGAGTGTGCCGAGCTTATCTGCCACCGCATCCATTTGCGCACGCACTTCCGTTAAGTTAGCGTCGCCGACTTCTTCTGCTTGCGCACGCAGCTTCGTCAGTTCTTCTAGCTTTTCTTCGATTTCTTGGATTTCGATAGAGACAAGCAAATCACGTTGCAGGTGTTGTACAGCGCTCACCGCTTCGTTGGGTGACTCCAAGATTAACTTCGAATCCAACAAGTAATCCCAGAACGGTTGCAAGATCACGATGTTGCGCGTGTAAGCCATCACTTCGCGGTACTGAACAAAATACGCTTCGATGGTTTCCAACGTCTTCATCAACTCCGCGTGCTTTTCTCGCATTGCCACCAGCTTCGCATCCGCATCTTTGATGCCTGCCACAATCAACGCGTATTGTTTCTCGTCAATACCCACGACCCAGCTATGGTGGCACGAAGGACAGCTATGCTTGTTTTCACCGCGATGCAAATCAGCGTGGTCTTTCTGCGCTCGCAGACGGTGCAGGAATTCAACCTGCAAATTAAGCTGCTCCGTTGCCACTACCATTTCTTTTTGCAACGTTTCGTATTGTGCACGACCATACCGGCGGTCACTGTTTTCTGGTAGATTACGTAATACATCCACCAAGGCTGTGTCGATGGCAGCCAATGCTTGGTGTGCGTTCCTGGCGTCACTGAAATGTAAACCCAGCCGCAGACGATTGACTTTACTCGTGCGTTCGATGCGCAGCGCTTGCAGTTGACGGTCGATGCTTTGCACGCCTTCTGCGCCAGTTTTGATCAATACATCGTGCTGGTGTTGCAGCTTGGTGTATTGCTCGTTAACGTTCACCAGTGTCGTCTCTTTACTCGTGACGATGTGCTTGAGACGATCGATCTCGTAATCCACTTCTGTGAGCGAACGGAACTGCGCACGTTGTGGTGGCTTGTTTGGTTCCACATCCGTCCACCAGCATTCGTACTCGTAAGGGGCGACAACTTTCAAACGCAGCAAACGCATCGATACTTCTTGCAGTGTACGCAGAGCTTGTTCGCGCGCGTTAGCGTGTTGACTAGGCGTCTGTTCGAGCGGCATGCGTTCAGCTTGCAAGATATGGAGTTCTGAGCGCAGCGCGTTGACTTCTTGCTCTAACTTGATTTCTTCAGCTTCTGACATTACCTTGGCAATTTCATTACCGAGGTTTTTGAGATTCATCTTCAGCGCGCCAGTTAACCAGTTGGCGTGCTGCCTGATTTTATCGTAAGCGTTTAACGCAAACTCATTGTCGCCTTCACAAAGCGACATAATCCACTCACGTCGCTCCGCAGGCTTGAGATCGGTAAACTTTACCTTTCCCTTCATGAGTTCGTGAGATTCAAGGGTAACGTTGAAGTGTTTCTTGCACAAGTCCAGCTGCACGGTGGCAGTGCCGCCTGGATTGAGTTCTTCACCTTCCATTACAAAACTGTGCTCAGCGCTCTTTTCAACGCGGGTCGTGCAAACATAGTGACGACCGTGGCTTTCGATATGGATGGTTTTGCTGCCTCCTTTGACAAAGGATTCTTTTTCAGCCGGCAGTGGGGTGAGTAAGTCAATGAGCGAACTCTTACCGCAACCGTTGGTGCCCAGGATCAGTTGGATCGGTGACTGGGGAGTGATGGTGATTTTCCGGATCTCAGGAACCAACAAGCGCCGGCAACCTTCTAGCGTTAAAGAGAGAATTCGGTACATGGGTGCTTTCTATTATGGGCCTCTTACAGAACATAGATAGTCCCCATCATTTTTCATTTTTACTGATCAGGAGCTAGTCATGCTGATGCCGGAAATGTTTTCAGAACTAAAGCCTTATTCCCTCGGCATGGTGGCAGAAAACAAGAAACTCAAAGGGAAAGACGGCGGTCCTTGCCGCATCGTGGAAGTCACCCCGATCGAAGATTTGCCAATGCTCGATGGCGAGATCAAGTCAGGCACCGTTGTCGAAAGCATCAAATCGCAAGACCGGTTAGGCGGTGAGTTCCAAATCAAGACAGGCACGTCCAATAGTGTCGAGGCGACCTGGTTGCCCTTGGGGAGCGACAACCGCTTTACCCCGCCTGATGTGCGCCGTGGCGCGATCGTAATGTTGTATCGCTTTTCTGACGAAGACCGTTTCTTTTGGGTGCGGCTCTTTGATGACTTGAAACTGCGCAAACTCGAAACGGTGATCTATGCCTGGAGCGGCACCAAAAACGAGAGCGCTGAAGTCAACGGTGACAACTACTACTACATGGAAGTGTCGACCCACAAAGGGCAAGTCAATTTCCATACCAGTAAAGCCAATGGTGAATTTTGCACGGTCGATATCCAACTTAACACCAAAGAAGGACATTTCCAATTCCGCGATGACACTGGCCATGTTTTTATCATTGACTTCAAAGAAAAGCAGATGGCGATGCAAAACCCCGATGGGACATCGATCGACATCAACAAAAAGAACTTAACCATCACGGTGCCTGAAACCTACACCGTAAAAGCGAAGAACATGGTGCACATGGTCCAGCAAAGTTCAATCACCAAAGCCGAGACAGTGACCACCACCGCTTCCAAAGCATTGCACGGTAAAGGTGGTACGGTGACGTTCCAGGGCGATACAGCAGCCACGATGGTTAGCCCCAATACCACTGTCGTGTAAAAGGAGTAGCGTTATGCCACACATTTGTGTTGACACCCCCATTCCAAGTTTTGACGGCATCATGGCGGCGTTTCGACCGCTCCTGACCTTCCCGCCGGCGTTGCCGAACTTTCAGTTGCCCCATTTCGAAATACCTAAGTTTCCAGGTATTCCCGATATTCAATGGCCACCTTTACCGGCTATCCCAAAGTTACCTGATTTTACCTTGGCACTCTTGGGATTGCCTAGTCCTTTGCTCGGTAGTTTACGTATGCCGAATTTGGAATTTGTCACGATCGCGATTCAGCTTCAATCGTTTCAATTTCAAACCACGCTGATGGCCATGATCAAACCCATGCTCTCATTCTTGGGATTGGACATCGGCAGTTTCTTACCCAAGTTACCTGGTCTACCCAATTTCGATTTGGTCGACTTGGTATCAGGGAATGTCAAAGCGTTGGTGGCAGCCATTAAGCAAGCTATTCTTGACAAAGTGCATTTGCCGTTTATCCCCATTCCCATCTTTGGAACATTGAAAATTCCTGACTTGGAAATTACCCACACCTTGATGGCGTTGGTGAGCGGCTACTTGCAAACCGTGACCACCGCAGTCATTGGCTTAATCAAGAAAGTAACGGACAAGTTAAAGATTGCAGCGATGCCTGCTCTGCCGAGTTTCCCGAGTTTCGATTCAGTGGTAAACATGGTCAAAAACGCGGTGCGCAATGCGATTGCAGGTATTCAATTACCGAACTTGAGTTTGGAGATCCCGAAGTTTCCTGGGTGGCCCAACATCGACTGGCCTTCTTTGCCAGCCATCCCTGGTATGCCTACACTGCCATCGATTAACTTGCCTGCCATCTTAGCATCTATCACGTTCCCTGGTTTTCCACCGCTACCAGCTATCCCCGATCCACTCGTGCCGAACATGAATTTCCCTGACGTGAATATCGCCATGGGGATCAAGCTCATCATGCACAACCTGACGTTGGGATTACTCAAACCCATCATGGACTTTATCGAGAATACCCTCAAAAAGTTTATCTCGTTTACTTTCCCCAAAATCTGTATCGATCTGTAACACAAACATAGTCCTCCCTCTACCCCGTAGGGTAGAGGGAGCTATGCCGTTTAAGGAACGTAAATGTCAGTACCGATGAGTTGGAAGTGGGCTTGCGAATTGCGGAAACCCAAAGCAGCGAACTTGGCATCGCTGACCGAATTCTCGCTACGGGTCTGGACGGTCTCGTAGTTCTTAGGCGCTGTCCAGGCAGCCTGCGTATTGATGTTGACCGAGAAACGGTCATGCTCTTTACGTGGCCAGAAAACTTCATGACGACCGTGACCCACCATCAGTGGATAGACAGGCGTGATGCTAGACGTGTAGGTGCCAGGGAAAGGCGATGGCTTGACTTCAACGACGTCGGTGAAGATTTCTTGGTTGTCGAGCACCACAAAGAAACTTTGCGACAACTGCAAATAACGCCGCAATACCTCGTCGCTAAAGAGATTGTTGATCCCGACTTGGCTGCTGTTGGTGTCCGAACGCTCTAATCCCAATTCCTCCAAATCAATGGTGTCGTAGGATTCGTAATAGCGGTCCACCAAAGGAATCTGGCCGAAGTCGATCCCGAAGGCGGTAGCGCTGATCCGGTAGAACGTGCGCTTGTCAAGCGTGTGTAAATACCCACCCAACACCAACATCACCGTCTTGTTCGAGAGATCGACACCGGTATCCACGTAGCAATTATAACGCAGCTTTTGCTGAGGACGATGGGTGTAAATCATGTCGTCTTTGATTTGCAAAAACTGCAATGTACCCAGCGCTTCAAACGACAACAACCCGATTTCATTGCGTCCCGCTTTCAAGCACGTCTTCATGGCGTCAGTGACAAAGAGACCTTCGACACTGTAATCGGTTTGATGGTAAAAGCCATTGACGCTAACGAGCGTGCGACGATACATGTATTCGTAATCTGCTTCAGGACGGGTGAGAATCGCGTAGGTCTTACTCGACAATGGAATCGGGCTCGAAGGCGAGATCGTCGGGTGGGTAGGGGTAGCCTTGTAACCTGAACGAATGGCGTCGGAGAAATGGGCGTAACGGGTATTGATCGTGGGCAGGGAATTGGATGTGGGAAGCGTTGCGTTCCCGTTTTCTTGTAACCATTGACCAAAGGTTTGGGTCAGCCCGCCTAATTCAGCGCGCAGCAATTCCATCTCTAAACTGACCGGCGCAGTTAAGACCGGGCTGGAGAGCGTGACAATCACGCGTTTAAAATCGTTGTACAAGTTGTTCAGCGGGACGTTTTCAATGCCCATGCTACGCCACCGACCACCGCTGTCAACTGGCTTTACAATGGCAGAAACCAGGTTATACATGGGGAAAATCCTTTGCTTGTAGAGGCGAAACGCCGAGATAATATAGTCGCTTGGACCTAACATAACATTATCCCGGCATTATTTCTCCGACCTTCAAAAAGGTGCTTTTCATGTCTACTATCACAAGCCCGCAATATCCTTTCGATCCTACCGGTCAAGCTGCGACGAACAGGGTCGTTGGCGAACTGCAACCTTTGCTCGGCGGGAGCGATGAGAACTTCATTTTCCTGATTCCGAAAGCGACGCCGTTCTTTGCTGAAAGCATGACGCTCAACTTCAAGTCGTTGCAGGGGGACATTCGCCCACTCGTGGAAGGAGTAGATTTTTATTTCTCACACCATTTCATCGGCGCCAGTAAGGCATGCCAAAAACCGGTGAAGGGTTCGATCACCATGCTCAACAATGAGCTGCGTGGTACCGTCATCTTTAACCCTTACCAAACGCTCGGTGGCGAGTGGACGGTCGATGCCAACAAGACAGCAGAAATCCTGGCAGACAAAGTCTACAACCCCCGTACCACCAGCTGGGACCAAGTGGCAGGTTACCCGGACATCTTCCCACCCGTGCCCCATGAGTGGAATCTGAAGGACATGGTCGGCATGAGCAGTGTGTTGGCTGCCCTTAACCGCATGGTCGATGCGATTCTGACCCAAGCCAGCTCAGCAATGACGCAGCACATCAACCAGCAAGGCAATGCCCACAACCTCACTGCTGTTGACCTGGGCGTGCCGACAGTCGAGCAAATGGAGCTCTACGTCGAACAAGCGTTGTTGAACTTAACCCGCACCACAGACAACGTACCAGAAGGTGAGATCAACAAGTATTTCACTGAATCGCGTGCGTTGGCTGCCAAACTTACCAGCCTCACCGAAGTCGAGCCAGAAAACCTGTCGGAAACCGATAGCGTGTTAAGCGCGCTGTGCAAACTGCAAGCGTTACACAAAGCATTGATCGCCGTGGTCAATCAAAAGGCCAATATGGATCGTCCAAAGTTCACTGGACTGGGTTCGCAAAATCTGGTGAAGATCCCGATGAATGGCACCATCGCCATCGATATTAGCCAAGCCGGCGCTTACCAAGTGACCGTCAGTGCCAATGGCGCCATCGGCTTTGATATCCGTAATGTCGGTGATATGGCAGGTCAAGTCGTCGAGTTCTCGGTCAGTACCATCAACGCCAACGTGCCGACTGCTTTCGCTATTGCTTGGCCAAGCAATGTCAAGTGGGTCGATGGTGTCACACCAGCGCGCACCACCGCAGCGGGCGCCAAAGACGTCTGGTACTTCTGGTCGGAAGACAACATGGCAACCTGGACTGGTTCGCTGTCGAACAAGAACACCCGTTAATGAAGGCAGGGTAGAATGACTCGTTTAACGCAAAAGCTTCGGCGTGAACGAACGAATGCCCGTATTGTTCCAAGTACCTCCATTTTTAATGCGCCAGGTACAGTCACATTGGAATACGGCAAATCGTCCGTGCTCGTCTCCGGTACTGGTTCGCCAGGGAACTCCACCGTTCCCGGCAACATCATGTACAATCCTTCCAACAATGGCACCATTTCGGGCTACAATCCCAACACGCCTGGCAACATCGTGGGGTATAACCCGGTGGTACCGGGCAATGCGAATTACAATCCGACAATCCCCGGTAATGCCAATTACAATCCGTCTGTTCCTGGAACGGTCGCCAACTACAACCCGCCCGGTGGCGGCAACGTTGCAAACTACAATCCCGTAGTGCCAGGCGCCCAATACACCAATCCACCGGTGTACACGCCAGGGAACTATTCGCCAGCCTACAACATTCCGGGTAACAGCGGCAGCAACCCGAACTACTACGCTCCGGGCACACTGGTGCCGGCGGCTTATACGCCTGGTAATCCGTATAGCAACCCACCTACGTTCACGCCCGGCAATCCTTATACCAACCCATCGACCTATACGCCAGGTAACACCAATCCAGGTGATTATCAAGAAATCTTCACGGGGTATGGACCAGGTGGTATGCAAGCCTGTCCGGTGGGATGGTCGTTTGCCGGTTACGATACCGACGACGCTGGTAAGCCACATCGGGTATGTACGACGTTCCAACCGGGCAATACCAATCCGGGCACGTACACACCCGGCAACCCTGGTACCAACCAAGGCACGTACACGCCAGGTAACAACGGAGCGAATCCGGGCAACTATTCGCCTGCGTATTACAACCCACCGACGTATACTGCGGGCACAACGTACACCAACCCACCAACGGCAGTACCAGCCTACACCAATCCGCCGTCGTACACACCAGGGACTGTCGCGTATAATCCGCCTTCTGGTGGCAACGCGAACTATAACCCAGTAGTGCCGGGTAACGCAAACTACAATCCGCCAGTGGTGGGCACTGTGTCGGGTTACAACCCTTCTGCGGGAGGCAATCCAATTGTCAACGCGCCAACTCCAGGGAACGTAGCGAACTACAATCCTCCGGTACCAGGTACGTTGGCGAACTATAACCCGAGTACGCCAGGGAACTACGTCAGCACCAATCCGCCTACAGGTGGGAATGTAGCCAACTACAACCCCACTATCCCTGGCACGTACGCCAATACCAATCCGCCCACAGGCGGGAACGTCGTCACCCATCCTGGTAACTTCGTTGCAGGTTATGCCAATCCTGGCACCAAAGAAGGTTGGGCCAACTCCTTCTATCGCAACAATTCGCTCTATGAAGAGCAAGAAGAGGGTTGGGCGTATGAAGGTTGGAGCGTGCCAGGTAATCCTGAACTGGCGCCGTACACCGTGTATGATCCACCACGCTTTGGTGGTCGGGGCGGTAGCTACTACGAGGTGAACTATACGTACGTGTACACCCCTGGGCCATCGAACGCGTCGTACACCAACCCACCGACCTTCTCGCAAAACCCAAGCACACCGGGCAATGTGAACTATAACCCACCGACAGGTGGCAATGCGAATTACAATCCGACGATTCCGGGCAATGCGAATTACAATCCACCTACGCCCGGTAACGCGAACTACAATCCGCCCACAGGCGGAAATGCCAACTACAACCCTATCGTACCAGGCACACCTGTCTACAATAGCCCTTCCGGCGGTAATGCCAATTACAATCCCGTAATACCTGGGAATGCAAATTATAATTTACCATCGCCAGGAAATGTTGTGTATAACCCGTCAAAACCGGCGGAGATTGCAGGGTATAATCCGCCAACAGGTGGAAATTTGATTGGGTACAATCCGGCCACCCCAGGCAATGTGGCAGGATACAATCCCAACAGCGGCGGAAACCTTACCGGGTACAACCCACCGACACCGGGAACGTATGCCAATACCAACCCGAGTACGCCCGGCACGGCAATTCCAGGCAACTATGTGCCTGGCAACCCTGTTCCTGCTTCGTATATCCCTGGTAACACGGTGCCCGGCAATACCACGCCTGGTAACTATGTGCCGGCGGTGTACACACCGGGTAATAGCAATCCAGGCAATTACGCACCAGGCGCCACCAACCCCGGCACCTTCACACCGGGCAACACGACGTATGAAGAAGGGTACCGTTATCAATTAGGTCCAGATGGCTACATCTCTGCGCCTTATGGTAGCCACCCTGGTGACTTAAGCTGTCCTGAAGGATCGTATCCAGAATGGCTGACCAATGACCAGGGCTGGCAGTATTCAATGTTCTGTGTATTCCCTGGGGCCACCATCACCAATCCAGGCACCTTCACACCGGGCAATGTGAATCCACCTTCCTGGATACCAGGTAACACCAATCCAGGATCGTACGCAGCAGAATACAGCAACCCGCCAACGACGAATCCATCTTCGACCAACCCAGCCGTGTACAATCCAGCGTACACCAATCCGAGCTATGTGAATCCGACAACGTATAATCCGTCGATTCCTGGCAATGCCAACTACAACCCACCGGCTCCCGGTACAGCCAATTATAATCCAGCGGTTCCAGGGACAGCCAATTACAACCCTGATACACCCGGCAATGCTTCGTACAATCCTACTGTACCAGGCACGGCCAATTATAACCCTGCGGTGCCAGGCACAGTTGCGTATAACCCACCTACCTCAGGCGGGCCTTCTTCACCGTTTGCTGCTTTGGGAGTAACCTTCCCAGGCGCTGCTGGTGGTGCGCCAGGGAACTATGTGGCAGATACCTTGGCCACCCTTGAAACAAGCGTAGATGGCAAATACCCGGTCAATGTGGGTCCGGGCGCTCAAGTCATCGTCAAGCAACAATTCTAATAATTGTCCACTAAGGAAAGCATCATGAACCAACCTCGTTACGGCATCCCAGTGCGCGTGTTCCCCTACGTGTCGCACTGTGAACTCTTCAACGCATTCGGTAACGGCTGGGCTGTCGAGAAAGAAGGCGAGCCCGCCGTTTACAACGCTGATCGCGATGAATGCAAGAAAATCATCGAACTCGGCGAAATGCTGGTGTTCCAATCGGGTTCGGTTGGTAATAACCAGCAAAACAAAGAAGTGCGTGATTCGGATGTCGCATGGATCAATGATGATCCTAACCTGCAAGCACTCGACGAGCGTCGTTGGCTGATCGGTCGTGTGGCCGATACGATGGCCATGGTGAACCGTGACAAGTTCCAAATGGACCTGGACCACTTCTACCCGATGCAGTTCACGAAGTACGGTCTGAACCAGCATTACGATTGGCACGTCGATGTGCATGAAGGCAAGGAAGACAACGAGCAGCGCAAGCTCTCGGCAGTGCTGTTCCTGACCGGCCCAGATGAATACGAGGGCGGTGAACTGGAACTGAACATCGGCGGCAACCCCGATACCCCACTGCGTCTGCGTCCGCCAGCGGGCACCGTCGTGTTCTTTTATTCGCACGTACCGCACCGCGTGTTGCCGGTCACGTCGGGTAACCGTGCCACGGTCGTCGTCTGGGGCCTCGGTCCTAAGATCCGTTAAGCGAGGAGAAGTTTATTATGCTCGATCGTCTGGTTAAATCTTTATTGACCAAAGATCGCATGGATCGCCTGGGTGTTCGTGAGACCACCCAGGAAGATCTGGATGCTTTAATCCCGATCATCGAATTCATGTGTGAACCGCAGTGGAAGGATGTGTTGCTCGAACCGGTGCCTGCGTTCAAGCACATCGCAGAATGGTGGAAGAAAGTGCCTGCTAAACTGCCACGTACCAAGGGCAGTCCGCGCGATCAGTTTGGTGAAATTGCCATGACTGCCAAAGATTGCCTGCCACTCTTGGATGGCATGGGGCTCGGTTACACCATGGTTCTGGCAGCAGACCTGCATGTGCGCACCGATGGTAACAAGCAAATGGAAGTGCGTTCGGGTCCGACGTTTAACGCCGGCTCGTTCCACTCCCATGAGCAGCTCGGTCAAGACTACCCGACTTACCCGATGCCCGCCATCAAGTTCCACAACCCGTGGGTGATTCGCACGCGTCCCGGTTACTCGACTCTGTTCGTCCCCCCGCTGAACCATACCAAGGAAGAACGTTTCCAGTGTATGGCGGCAGTGGTCGATACCGATACGTATCCGAAACAAGTGAACTTCCCTGGCCTCTGGTTTGCCAAGAACTACGACGGCACCGTCGAAGCGGGAACGCCCCTCGTAACGGCTATCCCGTTTAAGCGCTCGGACGTACCACGGGAAATGCTAGTGCGCGTGATGAGTGCCGCAGAACGTTATCGCGTGGAACAAATCGCCAAGACCCAAAACTCGCGTTCGCACCACTACACGCACGAACTGCGCGAGGGACGTAAATGATCACACGCTTTATCGATCTGTTGATCGCGGGGTTGATGGGTCTGAATGGTTTACTGCGTCGCGCCTTTACGGAATCCGTGATCAAGTTCAAGGCCACGTATGGCGGCCCACACGTCATCAACCCAGTGTTGACTGCCAAAGAGATCAAGCCGCATTGGTTCGATGCCTTGATCCTTAAGGCCAAAGAACGCAAAAAGCCCGTGAAGTTTGCCCGATGCCCTGGCATGTTCGATTACATGCAAGAAGGCTTTATCATCCGCGCCCATACCGACATCCACATCAAAGCCAATAGCGTGGGTGTGGCCGTTACGTTAGGGCAGACGTTAGACCCAGTGCTGGCCGTGGTGGAAATGGACACCGAAGTCGTCGAAGGCATTGCACCAATCGACGGGGTGAAGTTCAAGGTCATCAAGGTCTCGCTACCGTACGCAGTCATCGCAGAACCCGGCCATTCGGTACACCTGCTGCCGCCTCTGATGCATTCGCCTGAACTGATGGACAAACTGTTCATCTACCCTGGTACGGTTGACTACGAGGACTTCCACACGGTCAACCTCATCTTTACGGTGATCCGCCCATGTGAATTCACCATCAAAGCTGGCACGCCAATTCTGCACGCCCTGCCTTTCAAGCGTGTTAGTTACCATGGCGTGTGTGGCGAAGGCACGCACTGGGAAAAGACCAAACACAAAAACGGCTTCCCATCACGGGTGATGGGATACTACCGCCGTAAGTTCCACTTCAAGAAAGTCTACACCAGTGAGGTACAAAAATGAGTAGCGTTACAGACCTCGTGTTTCTCGTTAACAAACAGACACGGGTGGTCCAATACGCCGGGGATGTGCCAGAGGCGTACAATGGCATGACCGGTCTCAAGGACATCGATTATTCGGTGCTCAAAGAACTGCACCCAGTGTTTCGTGAAAGCGAATCCGATCCCCGTTTCTTGCACCTGGGTTTCTTGACCGAAGCCGATGCGCTGGCGGCAGGGGTTGCACCCGATGTGATCGCCACGTTCAAAAAAGGTGCCTGGGAAATCAAATGGTCCTCGCTCAAAGACGAGCGTGAAAACCTGATCCTGGACCAGCGCTGGCGGGTAGAGCGCTACAACGATGAGATCGCGTTGGGCCGTATTCCATCGGAAGATATCATGCCTGTGCTGGAGTATCTCCAAGCCCTGCGTGATCTGCCGGTGATCAATCCTGACCCGTACAACATCGTATGGCCAACTATCCCGCCAGTGCCTGGCGAGTAAGGTAAATACAATCCAATAAAGGCCGGGGCTCTTGCAGCCCTGGTCTTTATGTCATTTTCTGATGAATATTTTTTTATCAGTATTGGAGAACCAACGATGTCTTTAGTTCCAGTAAAATATCCGCTTGACTTGACAGGTGCTGCTGCGAGCAACCGTGTTCAAGATGAAGCCCATGAATTGGGTAACGCCCACATTCGCATCTGTGTACCGCATTACGGTGCGTTCTTTACCGATTCGATTGCTCTGCGTGACGCTGCCACGAACCGGGTACTGCGTAAGGGTGTCGATTACTACCCAAGCGTGCTCTATACCCTACCAACCGAACAGACCGGTCGTGAAGTGCACCAGATCCTGGTCATCACGGATGCGACCTGCGGTCCGAATGTGTTGTTCGATGCCCAAATGCTGGGTGGCGAATACAGCTATTCGTACGATGCCATCGTGCAGTTGGTGCAGCGTCTCGGGATCGATGGTCGTCCTATCGAATTCGATAACATCATCGGTAAACCTGACAGCTTCGCACCAGCGCCGCACTTGCATGATGCGGGTGATGTGTATGGGTTTGAATACCTGACCTCGGCGCTCGACCGCGTAACTGATGCCCTCAAGCTCGGTAGCGCAGGTGGACAAAAAGCCATCTACGATTACCTCAAAGCACGCTTGACCGAGATCCAGATCTCGATTGACCTGCTGCGCTTGTCGCGTAATAGCGCCTCTTCTATCATCGCTGCGTTGAATTACACACCGATGAATAAAGCCGGGGGCGATATCACCGGCCCAGTTAGCACAATGGGGGTCTACAATCAAGCGAATGTGCGGGAAAAGACCCGGAGCGTCACCGTGGTCGCTGCCACGACTACCCTGGACCTGAGCGTATCGAATCGGTTTGTGGTGACACTCAATCTCGACACCACGCTCAAACTCGACGTATTGAAAATCGCAGGCTTGGCCGGTACCGACAGTATGAAGTTCAGCATGCTAGTTAAAAATGACACCACCGCTGGACGCAAACTGTTGTTCCCTGCCAGTGTGGTGTGGCCCAACAAAACAGAACCAACCCGCAGCACCGCAGCGAGCGCCATTAACGAATACGAATTTACCACCTACGATGGTGGCGTAAAATGGTATGGTAAACTGACGGGGGCAAACTTCGGCTAATCGCGATCTTAAGTGTCTGGAGAGAAACATTTACCATTGTTATGGAGGATGTTTCTCTCCAATCCCACTTAAACTCAAGAGAGGTCTCATCATGCGCTACGGGCGGATGTACAAGGGTGTGGTTGTGTCGGTCACCGAGCCGCCAGCTAGTCGCACTCTGGAACAAACAGTTGGACAAATGGAAGCGGACGAACACGTCGAAATCCCCGACGAAGTCGACGTTGGTTTTTATCAACAAACTGATGGCAGCTGGTTAACACCAGCGCAATACGCCACCAAGAAAGAGAAAGCAAAACATGTCTAAATTTCACAGCAAGATCCTGAGTATCACCCAACAAAGCTGGGCGCTGTTCCAACGCATGGCTGCGCGCAGTGTGGGCTTGGCAATGCTGACCTTCCTCGGCTTTGCTCTGGTGGACTTCATGATCGACCAAGGCATCAGTGATCGCTTCGCCCTGGTGCGTCGCTTCCCAGAATTCATTCCACTGATGCTCGCTGCTGCCAAGCTGACGTTCATCGAGATGAGTGTGTTCTGGATTCGCTTTGCGACCCAGCCCGCGCTGACCGACAGCAAACTGGCCATCTCGCAGGTCCTGGAAAACGCTTACTCCAATCCAACGGCAGTCGTGATCTTCCATGGCATCAATTCGGCCATGTGGGGCTTCCGTATCGCGGTGCTGCTCTATCTGGCGCAATAACGATGAATAAATTTTGGAATTGTTGCTGCGTTTTTATTCTGGGCATGATAGTCGGCATAATGCTTACTGGTCGCCCGGCACATGCGCAGAAACTACCGGGCGACGCAGCCACGCTGCTGCCAGTTCTGGACCAAGAGATCACCACCTACTGGCCTGAACTGCGGCACCGTCCTTGGTTGGCTGCTATTCCAGACCAAGAAGCAAACTGGAAGTTGAAAGCCACGCTCAAGACTTCCCGTGAACTCGGCTGTGGGTTAGGACAATTCACGATTGCGTACGACGCCAAAGGCAATGTGCGTTTCGATGCCTTGGAAGAAACCAAACGGTTAAGTCCCTCACTACGCGACTGGAGTTGGAAAGACTGCTACAACGCCCAATATCAGCTGCGTGGTGTCGTCTTGAAGATGAAAGTCAATGATCGTAACTGTTCCTCGATTATGAACGGGCAACGCAACATCAAAGCCTGTAACGGAGCAAGTTACAACGGTGGCTACGGGAGTGTCACCAAGCGTTACCGGATGTGTCGTGCCGCTGCTGGCTGTGAACCTGGCGAATGGTTCGGGCATATGGAAAAGCAATGCGCCCAATCAAACGTCAAAGCAGAAGGTTATGGCGAATCGTTCTGTATGATCAACGCCAAGTATCCGGGACGCGTCGAAGCCCGGCAATACAAGTTCACCAAGATCTGGCCAAATGACCAAATCCTCTCGGAACAAACAAAAAAATGAAGCATCATAGATCTCCCTCTACCCCGAAGGGTAGAGGGAGCTATGCCATCAATAAACGAAATTACTCCTCGTACTTAATAGCGTCGAGCGTTGCCGCCAGTTTCTTGAACTCTTCCGACAGCTTGGTAAACTTGGGCTTGTATTCCGCACTCATGCGAATCTTACCCGTTGTAATGCCACCCATACTGCAACTTTGAAGTTCATCAGTGAGTATCTTACTGACGTCAAAGTTGATGTTCAAAAACTGCTCGTTCATTCCTTCTGCATCGCCATCGAGCGTATGATTGACAACTGCCTTGACAAAACTGTACACGCCTTTTTTCGGATCGGTATTTTCGCGCCAGCTACTTACTTCAGCCGTCATGACCAAACGACCCTTTTGGAAATCAAAAAAGAGGTTGGCTTCTTTGAAACCGGTAACGCTATGATAATTCGATTTTGACATCACTATTCCTTTCTGTTGCTAAATCGGCATACCGAACGGATTGAAGCGTTGGAAGGTTTCACGTTTGACTTCGCGCTGCTTCTCGGTGGTGCGGGTCGAACCGGTAGGCATGGGGGTGTCCTTTACCAAGCGGAAGAGACAGCCGATGTGTCCGAGTTGGTTCATGCTGTGCGGTTCGCCCTTGCGCTCGACCATGTGAGGGATGGCTTTGGACAATTTAACTTTGATGGTATTCGGCTTGTACTGGCAATTTTCGAGTGCCTTCAGGATTTCCTTGGTGGTCATCCAGTTTTTGCCGTACATTGCTTTCCACAAACAAGTGTTAGCGTTATCGGTTTCGTGGAAGGTTAAGTCAACGGTATTTTGTTCCATGGTTTTTCCTTGTTAAATTGTAAGAAGTCCATCCACTAACCACCGCTTGCGCAGTGGTTAAGAGATTACTCTACGAATGAACCAGGTTCATTAAGTTGATGCCATTCACCAGCAGCGATGCAAACGCGTTGCAACACCTCGCATTCGTAACGGCTGCCGGTATGCCACTTCAGACGACGAGCACCTTCAACGACTTGGTACCACATCAGTCGCCAGTTCGTAGGCGCTTTCTTAGGACGACTTTTCATTGTCGATCCCTTTTCCTTTCTTACGCTCTTCCTCGGCTTGGTCCAGCGCATCATGCATAGCGTCGAGGTCAGACAGAGAAGAATGGTCTATCGGTTCCGTAGCAGGATAACGGCGCTTAAGTTGGCCTGCTGGATTATCAGGTCCCGTGTAATCCTGGAAGGCGTCCGAGCGCTCGCGCATTTGCTTGAGCTTTTTATCAGTCCAGAGTGGTGACCCGCCACCATCGCATTGCAGGCACTGGCTGGAAAAGCTATCATCTTGCTGGGGATCGGCGAAGATCCCCAGTTCTTTCTTGATGGCTTCCAATCCCTCGACATCTTGGTTGCTGAAATACGCTTGCGCGCATTCCTGCTGCTCCAATGTTTTCGATACCGGGGAATTCATGATTTCCCAGTACAGGTCTTGACACAGCAGAAAATCCGCATTCGATTTGCTTTGGTTCATGTTACTTTCCCTTTAACGTGGTGCCGGCACTTGCCAGTTGCCGGTGTCTTGTCCAAACACGAGACCGTGTTTCTTCATTGCTTCTTTCAGGCGGGAGAGACCGACACTCCCCATGTTTTGCCACAACATCACTTCTTTCTCTTCAAGCTTGGTTAGTTGACCGAGATAGTAGATGTTGTTTGCCCACAGGACATTTTGCCACCGTGCCGACAAATCCAGTTCATACACCGTTTTGTCCCACGACGGTGGATAGGTCTTGAACTCGGTTTTGTATTCGAGGATGGGTGTCTGTGCATACTTGAGCAAACCCAATAACATGTCATGGCGCTGAAGCAGTTGGCTAATCTGGTGGATTTGAGATCCGTCGAGCGACAGCTTTTCCAAATCCGGCCACGAGTAACACAGCAGCTGACCGATCGATTCCACCCCTTCCTTTCGCAAGACAGCAATGATATCCCCGCCAAGATTGAACTTAACGATAGATTCGTGTTGCCACTTGGCTACAGCCGCGCGAGCTGCGGGCGACATCCAGCCGGTCGTGTCCGTTGCAAACTTTAAACCTTGTTCGCGTAGCGCCGTGTGAACGTGTTGCAACAGTACGTTACCGAACGAACGGATTTTCATCAGATCTTCCGGCTTCTTGCGCACCAGCTGACCGACGAATTCGATCTCGCCGAGGTGTCGTAAAACGTTGGTAGCGCGCAGTGGCAGATCGAGCACATCAATCGATTCATCCCAGAGCGCTGGATAACTGAACACCTTTGGCACGGTATCCGCCGATGTCGTCTTCGATTCCGGCCGGTCACCTGCCAGGATCGGCGGCGTGATCGTGATCGACACGGCGCAGCCAAGCGCATCCATCATTTCCATGAAATGCCCAGGAGTCATCTCTGCGGTAATGAATGCCGCCATCAGTGCCGACAACAAATACTCGGGCGCTTCTGGGTGTTTTTTGCGCAGATGCGCCGTGATGCGGTTGGTGTGCTCTTCGAACGTCATACCCATTTCTTTAACCATAACACGCACGAGATGGTCATAGTCAAACAGGTTGTTGTCCGAGGAAATACTTTGGAAGGTTTTTGGTTTCATGGTGGTTTTTTGGTTAAAGGGTGTCTTCGAGGTAGCCGATCACGTTCACGACCATTTGACGCAATGAATCTTGTTCGAGCACCCAGTTGTCGCGGTACCAGACCAGCGCGGTGTATACACGTTCGATCTGCGCGTCGAGCAGAGGACGTGAATTCACGCTGATGCGGCGCTTTTGGCCGAGCAGTTGAGTGAGCGCAGGTTGCACGCCATCGAACTGTTCCATCAGAGAAAGCAGATCACGACGCTGGTGAATCAGCGTCGTCTTTTGTGCACTGTTCAGCTCTTTGCCTTGCGGGTTTTCGATGGCGGCCGACAGCTCAACAAACTGACGACGCAGAGCAAGAATAACGGTATGCACTTCCTGCTCGTCCAAATGCCGAAAGTTGAACGACACTTGCGCGGTCGGACGATCGACCAAGATAAAACCTTGATTCATGGTGGAGATCCTTTCTTGTTATTAGGAGAAACCGCGTTGCTTGGCGTTCAGGTTAGCTTCGCGCAACAGCGTACGCACCGTTTCTTTTTTGCTAGGCGGACGATCATCGAACATCTTGATGAAGCGTTCTGCGGCCTGTCGGCTTTTCAGCAAGACAAAATACTGTCCTTCTTCGGTCAGTTCATTTTGGCGATGGTTGCGCTCCATCTGTTCGAGATCGATGTAGCCACCCGCGTTCGAGTCATTGATGTACTGGAACGCCATCGTGTTGGACAAACGACGCAGATATGGTCGCGATGTCACGCGTAGACGTACCACGGATTCCACTTCACCCAATCCTACCACGCCTGCGGAGATGATGGGGAAGTCGACGCGCACGTAGTAAAACGTCTTGCCGCGCTTGATGTCCTTGAGCTGGACCTTACCTGCTTTGGTTGCCATGTTAATTCCTTTCGTTTTATAAAGAGACAAAATAAAAAAGACCCCTCGATAGAGCTTTCGCTCTATCGAAGTATGTCGTTTAGTTACCGATTGCGTACTTGAAAGCCACTACCAACAGCAGCATCACAACGCCGGTAGCGATGCTGGTGATCTTGCTATCACTCTTGTCACGTTGTTCGCCAGCGATGGATTTGGCGAGGGCGCTGTTATTAAATTCGTTGATACGGTCCATGAGAAACTCCTCTGTTGTTAATTGTAATATAGGTTTAAAAAAGGATACATCTGAGAAACCGCAGTCTCTCAGATAAACCCTCATACGACGGAGCCACCCATAGGCGACTCCGCGTTCGAGATGATTAGTTCAGATCGCTCTTGAGTTGGAGCGCCACGTCTTTTGCTTCCGATACCGACAAGACCATACCAGCGATCTTGATTTTCAGTTCGAGTTGCACGAACTTACGGTTACCGTTGTTGAGGTCGCCATGGACATCATCCTCCGTAAAACCGGCGCCTTCGAGTTCATCTAGGATTACCAAAGCATCCCTGAAACTGAAACGTTGGCCTTTGATGAAGATGCCGCCCACTTGGATCAATGGAGTGGTTGCCGGTTCCACTGGCTTGACATGCGAGCCTTCAGGCGTATCGGCCTTCTTCGTCTCGACTTGTTGCAGTGGTTCACCGAACTGTTCACGGGCGGTTTCAGCCATCCGTGCCCGCACCGAAGCCATAGCTTCGTTACCCAGGTCGGTCAGGCTATCGAGCTTCTGTTCCCAGTCCGGCGTTGGCGTCACCGATACATCTTGCTGTGGGGTAGTCAGTTGCATGGTACTTTCCTCGGGTTGTTTAGCAGGTGGCGTTTCAGCGTCCGCTGAAACGTTCTTACGGATGTCAAAACGGGGCTTATAATCCGGCAGACCCGTCGGCATCGGCACACCTTTATTTAGGTGGTAGACAGCTGGCTTGTTAGCAGGTTGACGGGTAGGGGTCAGCATGTTCTCGTCAACCATCATCGCCAGATTTGCTTTGATGCTGCGCTCGGTGATGTGGTCGAGCAGCGTGGCCAGATCCGCCAACGTGTAGGGCTGGAAGTCCGACATGGTTTTCCAGATCGCCACTTTCACCGCGTCGGTCGGGCTGACGACGTACGACGGGGCTGCTTCGACTGCCGGCGTCGGTTCTTCTGCCACTGGCGCAGGAGCGATGGGTTCGACGATAACTGCTGCCGGCTCTGGCTTGAACGGCGTGTCGACGGCCTTCCGAATCTGGATTTCGCTTTCTTTCATCTTCGGCGTTTCCTTGGTCCGAGCAATAGGACGCTTGGCCGTTTTCTTGATCACGTATTCAGGCGCCCGACCGTTACCGTTTCCGCACTGCGTGAAGACTTCCTTCTTATAAAGCATGGCGACCACGCGACGGTTGAGGTCGGCGCGGTTATAACCCAGGACAGCCAGCATGCTGACGATATCATTGATGGTGCGTTTATTTCCATCTTCCATCAAATCGAAGATGGCCAGGTCCATGTGAATGTTGGCACTGGCAGCTTCTCCGATCACCTTCAGTTTCGAGAAATTGGAATTGAGGGTGAATGCTTCTTGTTGATGTTTCATGGTACTACCTTTCTCTTGGGTAAAAGACGATTGTAGTGTGAGTACTGATACTCACGAGATATAACTAGCGAGTAATTTTTCTCACTAGCATGATGCAGATGCATCGAGAAGGGCCCTTAAGACCCTTGCCGATAAAGCCGCTTTATTCGGGTTCTTTAAGCTTCTTCACGATGACATAATACTCGCCATTGTGCTGACCACGCAAGCAATAAAACGCGCCAGCGATGTTACGATTGTAGGCCAGCTTCTCTTGACGGATAAAGTCGCTCGCCGAAACTTTCTTACAACCACGAAACACAACGCTTAACGTGCCCAAGTCTTGGGTGTTCATCGTTGCACTTTCGTAGACTGTATAGTACACCCGCTGTGTGTACGACTTTGGGTAAGCGGGTTTAAAACCTTGCTGTTGACCAGCGTGAACTGCGCCTGCCAATAGCAACAGTACTAGGAAAACGATCTTGTCCATGGAAAACTCCTTAGAAAAAACCAAAAAGAAAAGCAGGTCGATACAAAGTGCAACCCACTCACCCAGCCATAAGGCCAGATGAGTGGGAGAGAACGATTAGATGTACGTCACATCGGTGATCGGGGTGAAGCTGTGACCAGGTACCCAGCTAGCCGGATCGTTGTACTTCGCGATGGCCGTGTCGAGTGTGCCACGACGACCGAACTCGATCACACCGCCGACCGACCACTGGGACAAATGGGCGACGCCGTCAGGATCGACATACATGCCGTTCAGGCAGAAATACGGCGTTTCTTCTGGGCTGCAAAGGAAGACCGTCTTGTCGCCAAACTTGGCGATGGCGTACACCGAACGCATGCGTTCTTCGCCGCTACCGCAATGGAACCGGTGATCGTCAATCACCTTACCGTGGTTAGCTTTAATGGCGGCCAAGATGGAATCGAAATCGCGTTTTTCCGACACGTCTTTTTCGACGCTGTTGAGGGATTGGGCCAGACGGGTTTGTTGTGCTTGATTCATGATAAAACTCCTTATGTTGTTAATTGTAGGATGAGAAGATTCTCATCCATTAGCCTACCTTCCGAAGAAAGTTGGCTAATGGATGTAGCTCACCACATGTTGCAATTGCGCAAATCTTGGTACTCCAGATCCTTGATCGATACCCAGCCGATGACACTGTCATCTTCCGGGTCAGCCACCTGGACCATGGTGCCTTTTTCATTCAGCACTTTCATGGCCAGGGGCAACTGCGGCGTGCTGCCAACCTTATCGTTCGGATGGGCTTTGACCACCACTTGCTTAAGTGGAATCAAGCGACCGTTTTTAGCGGTCTTCGCTTTGTAGGTCATGCACTGACCCACATTCGATTCCGCCGAAGCAGGACCACTCGCGATGATGCTAGCGAGGACGATAAAGATGACAGCGACGATCTTTTTCATGACCTGGTTCCCTTTACTTACTGCGACGACGACGGGTGATGCCCAGACCCAGGACACCCAGGCCCATCAGAGCGATGGAGGCTGGTTCAGGCACTTCGACAAAACGGGTCAGGAGGCCGTATTGTTCAGCATCGACGATTTTGCCATCTTTGATCATCTGGCTCCAGGTGCCGGACGCTTTGGTGAAGTGGATCGGATCGTCGCTGGCGGCAGCGCCCGTCCAGCTGATGTTCAGCAACAAGTTGTTGATGTCAGCCGAATTGTTGTAGAACATCTTGTCGAAGTTGATGCGGTAGCTATTGCCACGCTGAGCGGCTGGCAGGTAACCTTTGAACACGGTCTTCTCAGCGTGACCGAGCATGCCCACAGTCGGCAGCATGTCTTGGCTAAAGAGCGAGAGCGTGATGGTGAAGAAGCCATCACTCAGCCAGTGTTCGCCAGCGCCGATCGAGTGCGGCGCGATCATCAGGTCCAGGCCGATGAAGTTCATGTCACGCTTGAACGACTCGGCGAAGTAGATCTGCTGATACTGACCGTCGCCGGCGGCGCAGCCAAACGGGAGGCACGTGGTGGTGCCTTCGTCGATCGGGGTGCCGACCATGGCAGCGTTGGCGTTACCAAACAGCGACAGCATGAACAGCATTGCGAGGGTAAAACGTTTCATGGTAAATCTCCTTAAGTTAAAATAGACGCTGTAAAAGTACAGCCCATAACCTGCTCCACAAAGGAACAGGTTAGAGGATGGCTTTAATCGTCGTCGCCAAATTCCTCTTGGCGTTCGCGTTCGTCGCGTTTTACCCGATTGACGTGGGCGGGTTGTGTCCTGCAACAATCGCAGACAAACAGGGCTTCGTCGCCTTGTGCTGCGTAGAAGTCGTACCACTTCCAGAAGATGCCATCCTTCTGTTTCACCGATTGTTTGCAATCGACGCAAGTGTGCTCTTCGTTGTCTGCCTCTTCCTGGGCGGCCTCGTTGCAAGCCTTACACAACAAGCAGGTCCCAACAATCCCAAAGCTATCGCGTTCAGTGTGAACGATATAGCCTAGGCTAGCATCTGTTTCCACGTGCTCACAGCCCCCGTCTTGGGCTAGCAGTTTCTGCTTTTCTTGCACCGACGCACTTTCAACAACACGGCTTGTAAACCAGTTCATGGTCTTCTCCTTTATTGATGATTAAACGCCGCCGCAGTCTGGGCAGCAGTCCCAGCCGACAACGCCAGGACCGTACATCTCTTCTTGCGAGATTGGTGCGTTGGTGGAACCGCAATATCCGCAGACATGTTTGTAAGTCATGACTGGTGCTTCTTTTGCTGCTTGTTCTTTGTTCGTGTTCATTTGTTGCTCCTTAAGTTAGTTAAGATGGATGTATTGATAAGGGCCATTCAAGACCCTTGCCAATAAACCCGCTTACCACGGAAACGGTTCACCGACCGGCTGCGCTGGCGGCATAGGGCGGTTAGCCCACTCTACCCAACCGAGCGCGGTAGCTAGTGACTGCCGAAACTCTTCGGGAGCCACAGTGAACTTCGCCTGTAGTGCCTTCAGCTGCTCTACGCTCAGAAAGCAACCATAGGCAAGCTTGAAGACGCCGCCGCTGCCATCGGGGTCAACGTACCACGCACCGCCATCCTTAATGGCACGTGCGTCTTCCGTGACAGCGATGTTGTGAGCGATGGATGGATGAGCGAGATGAAATGAAGCCATGTAAATCTCCTTAAAAGGTTGGATGGGTTAGAGACAGAGTCATTTCTGTTTCTTATTCACACTAAGGATATAGCCTTGAAATTTTCTAGCTCCACATTTTTAAACGGCATAAAGCCCATAGACCTTCGCAGGTCTATGGGTAAAAATTCAGGTAGATGATGTTGGAGGAATCCAAATAATCCTTGACATGCCAAAATGCAAACCATGGCGGCTCATGAAATCGTCGATCGATGTTTTCGAATCCTGACCAATCGGAACTTGATCCAGGAGGACTTCCCGCCCACATCGACAGAGTTGACCGATGTAATGAATACCGGCAGAACGTAAAAGACGCAATGTATTATCTGGTAAATCGATAGCGTTGATTGTTTGGTCCCAAATGGCTGGATACGTTCCAACAATCAGGTTCTTTGGTTGAACTGGTTCTTGAGGTATCTTGAAACCAACGATTATTTCACCGCCCATAACTTGGAGAATGTCCCTGAGCTGAGGATAGCACAGCTTCTCTTCAAAGATCGCCCGCATGACATTGCTGTAACGTTCTTCCGCATCGGAGAAGCTCAGCCGGTAGTATTCTTTTAACTGATGGGCTAATTTTCTTTTGTTGATGTGTCCTTTGTCAATGAGCTCTTTCAACACTTCATTACAGTTCACCCCTGTCAGGGTGTTGGTACTCATGTCGATCTTTTTGCATACAGACATAGTGGTTTCTTTTCTTGGTAGATGATAAAAACGGAAAAGTAACTTTGTTCACTCCTCCCTGCCTCGTCCTTGGCTTCGCCGGCCTCGTTCGGTCGCCCCCGGTCCCCCACAGCTAGATCAGATCCAAGGTCATCCATCATGCACCCAGCAGGGGTGGCATAGGGGTAGGGTGGGCCTCTCGAAGTGCCCACAACGCAGCGCTAGAAGAAGCGCCTCGTCGAACCCGCAAACGTCAGTTTGCACAGCATGGGTAACCTCAATTTAAAAATTACAGTAAAGAAATAAAAATAACAACATACCTCCCTCTCCCCCGATAAGGAGGAGAGGGGAGTACTTATTTTGGTAAGACGTCAGGATAGATTTCCTGTACATACGGATTGGGCAAACTAAGGAAGCTTTGCATCTGGTCCACGATCTGTTGCTGTTCAGGCGTTAAGTTCTGGGCCTTGCTATTGAACCCATCGACAAAACCATCAGGCAACGTTGGCACAGGGAAGTCTTTCTGCGGTACTTCCAAGTCAATCTTCGCCCAACCAATATACTTGGTCGAATACATCGATTCACCCGGTTCGACAAACATGTCCACTTCCCACACCAGTTCCGTGCCTTCAACCGGGAAGCGGTAACGGTGTTTGATCATGCCCGATTCAGCCATGACCCGCATCGCCGTCAAAGCACCTTCGCTTGATTCGACCGAAGCCTCTAAAGCCGATCCATCGGAACGCTTGAGTTTGATGGTGTGCACGATTTGGGTCGTGGTGTTGATGTTATCGAACTGACCGTTGATGATGGGTTTACGAATCACCTTGCGGACGCGATTAGAGCCGCTACCAGCGTTTTTATCGGTCTTATCCTGCCATACCCCCCACTGCTCTTGAATCTCTACGCACATGGCGTTTAAGAGCGCCTGTGGGGATGTTACGCGGGCGTAGAACATGTATTCGATCTCAGCGGAGAGTTTACCGCTGGTATCTTCGTCTTCTGTCGACAATGAGCCACTAAAGGCATGAGAACGTAATCGGCGCATGGAGATTACTTCGTAGTAAAGAGAATTTTGAGAACTTCAGCGGTGGTTTGCAAAATGGTACTAAACACACCCGCTTCAACGTTGTAGGAATGGCTGACAATGGCCAATGTTACTCCACCTGCAATGAAGATCACGAAGAGTGCAAAAGCGATGGCGCATTTAATCAAGAAGCGATTAAATTGGCGTTTCTCTTTTTTGCTAGAAGTATCGTTGCTGACCACTTCTTCTTCCTCGTCATCCTCGTCGTCGGCAGGGGCTTGGGTACGTTCACGGGTTGCGTTGCCACTTTCACACTTGGCAAAGTGCGACAGGTAACGATCGAGCATGCGGTGTAGATCCAATACGGGAACGCGGCTGAGCATAAGCTTAAAGTCTTGGCCGTAGGTTTCACCCGTTACCGTGAGTAATGTCAGGTCTTCCATGGCGCGCGTCAGAATCACGATATCGTTGTAATCGTTGACCAACGTAGAGATGGCAGGAGACTGAAGCGTTTGTTGCAACATCGGCAGCTCGTCATCGATTTTGCGTAATACGTGAGAGATGACGCGCATGATTTATTCCTTTTTGGTTTGGTTCAGTTCCAGAAGGGTTTTGACTTTCCATTCTCGTAACTGTTTGAGTCGCTTGTTACAAGCGTCAGCGTGCTGATAATGTTTCATCACCAGTGCAGCGAGCATGGCTTCCCGGTCACTGGCCGTTTGCATCAACACTTTGATATACTCAGCAGTATAAGGGTAAGGTTCGCTGGCAATGCTCAAGTCAGGTATCAGCAGCAGCTTGTCGTCTCGCCGCAGGTACGTCACTTTGCTGGGCGGTGCTTCGACTCGGCAGTCCACGATGAGGTTGTCCGGCGGCGCTGCCACCACGTAACGAACAGTTACTACCGGTTCTGGTGTGGCGCAGCCAGCGGCTACGCCCCCGATAAGTACCACACCGAACAAATAGAACAAACGACGAAGATACTCAACAAACGCTTCGATAGGGTTCTTTTTCATGGTTTAATCTTCAGGAGGTTGGCAGGCAGTGGCATCTGGTACGGATGCACAATAGGCTTCCCATATGCCATCAATTCGGATTTCAGATAGTTCCCGTTGTTCGGCTGCGTAATCAACAGGGGAGTGGGTTTCATTTTCTCGGCGTGAGCGCATGACATTTTCTTTCTCCGCTACTTTTCGTTGAATTGCTTCATGTTTTTGGTTAGCAGCCGTCACTTCTTTTTCGACTGCGACTTGGGTAGCCTCGTCAATCTTTTTGATTGCTTGGTCCGTTTTGATTGCCACGTCTTGCGACTTGATGGTGATCTTTTGTTGGGAGTCGGTGACCGCGCTATTGACTACCTCCCGCTGCATACGGTTATACTGGACCATCACACCCAGTAACACCACCGCCACGATCACAAACAACCAATCGCGTAAATTGATGTTTCGTAAAAATGCCATTATGACCTCATGTATTGTAAATGCGTAAACGCAATGGCCAAGCTATCAATCGCGTGCTCGCTGAGCGTCGATAACGGCGTGCGACTAGGTACTTTGAATTCCGGGTTTTTCAGCAACGCGTCGTACACCGCGGACTTATTCGTACCTGCTTTCTTAGACCATCCCACCGCCCCTGCTGCTGACTTAATCACCGAGGCTTCGTAAAGATTGAACTTCATGTAGGGGTTGTACGCAATCACCGCTTCGCGAATGCTTTGAATCGATTTCAGCAACGGCGCATACGCGCCTGGGGTACGGCGGTTAAAGAACGCATCTTCACAGGCAATGGCAGAAGGACGAATCCGGCGGAAGTGCTCGGTTAAGGCTTCTTTGTGCGAATAGGTGCGAGCGTAGGTATGCCCATGGTTCACTACCAACAGATCATCATCATTCATCATCTTGGTAGCGACCAACGTACGGGCTTCGAATGAACGAATTTCGAGGGTATGTATGTCAACGTACAAGTCACCGATCCCGAGATTATGCGTTCCAGGATCGGTGCCCGACACAACAAACACATCCCCGCTGTTTGCAGGGAGATAGAGCATAGTCGTTGTCTTTTAAACGGAGCGAGTGACCGAAGCAGTCGACACCATGTCTTTCGCTGCGCGTCGGTCCTCGTGGTATTTTTGAAGAGCAGCTTTAGCTGTCGGACTGAAAGTTCTTCCTTTGCATTTTTCTTTCATAAGCGCAATCGTTTCTGGAGTATGTGGAATACCCAAATTCTTTTCACTGAGATTGGCCCGAGCTTCTGGAGTCATACGTGCTTTGGATGTCTCACGTACTTTCTCAATGTGTTCAGGAGATAAAGATTTACCTTTTCGAGAAGCGGCACCGGCCTCAATCACAGCACGCGGCATACCACGTTCTTTGGCGATTTCACTAAGCTTTTGGCGAGTCTCATCCGAATGTTTAAAGCCCGTCATTGCAATCCGCATTTTTTCTCGTGTTTCTTCCGAAGGGCTGATACCACGATTAGGGGCAGTTGCATCTCTAGCAATGTTTAATAGAAGGCCAGTGTCGAAATATTCGTCCAGTAACTGCTGTTCAACTTGTACAGGATCAACTCCTGGCGCCGTAGGGATCGGGATGATAGTGAATTGATGCCCGGCGTTATACGAGCGTTGAAGATGGATGTTTGCATGATGGTTATTATCCAGTTCACGGGCGTGATCTTTAATGCGTTTATTCAGATCATTCGAACTTCCCACATACGACTTGTGTGAAGTTACGTCGCCGATAATGTAAACGCCAGGAATCTTTTCATTCATTTTGATTTACGAGTTATGCAGGCCGTGTCGCATTTACATCTTTGCCCATGAGCGGCTCCGTGGCACCGATGTCCATGCTGAACTTGACGCCGTCGGCGTTAAATTGCAGCGGAGCGCCGATGTTGACCAGGTCATTGACTTGGACGGCGATGGCTTCTGTCATGTTAAATTGGTTACCGCCCACATCGTTGACCGACACGGTCAAGTCCAGCCCCGAGCACAGAGCCAGCTCCGAGATGATGGCGGCATTTGGATTTTGGTAGAGAATGTTAAACACATTCATCAGTTCTTCGGTATCGATCGCGTCGAGGACAACGTTCAGCGGCGCTGAAGCACTGACGTACGTACCGTCAGTAGTGATCACACCAGGGTTACTGATCACAGGTGGGGTAGGATGCAATACCGACGAGTCCGGTACGAACGGTACAGTATTTTTCACACCATCTACTACCGTGGTTAAAAACATACCCGCTTTGAGATTTTTCTTGTCAAAGCGCTTCAGGTAGTAGGCGATGTACGGGACGTTGTTACGGGTTTCGATCCGGCGCAGCGCGTACTGTTCACGGCGCTCTGGCGGCAGATCGTCGCCAAGCGCACGCAGAATCAGCGGGATGGGGCTATAGGGCGCAGCGTTCGTGGCTTGGAAAACCTTCGGCACCATTACCAGATTACCGTCGCTAAGCAAACTCGCGGCCAAGCCGCCGTTGCCCAAACTCAGGTAACCCAGGGTGGGATAAACGTTGGCATCCGGCACCCGGTTGGCTTGGATGTCGAGCAGTTCGTTAAGCGTGGTGTTCTTCATCAACTCAAACGGAATTCCCAAGTGCGCGCACGTTTGCAGATACATGCCATATAGCGTCCTCGTCGTTTTCTCAGCCATTATTTATTTACTCCAAAATTGTAAGAATAGATACGTGAGCGTAGCTCGCCAGATAATGATGTTTACTCTGGGTAAGTTTTGCCCAAAAGGGTGGTTTTAATACTGCGCGAAAGCGGCTCAGAACGATCGGCGTCGGTTAACCACAGACCATCGAGTTCTGTGATCATGACCACTTGCGACAGCGGCGTTTTGCGAGGTGGGTTCCATGTGCCCGGTGGGTTATACGGATCTTGGATATCGCCGATTTGTTCTGGCGTTAAATTCAAGAAGTATTCAATACCGATAAACGGCACCCAACCGCGGGGAATGACCACATCTTTCGGATCAGGGCTGGTGATGCCCAGGTGCCCGATGGGTGACGAGAACATGAACGTCGTAGGGTGAGTCGACAAGTCACCGTTCATACTTAACTCTACTTCCACCCGGTGCGTCCCTAGCTGCATGACGTCAGGGCCAATACTCGGCTGGTTCAAGTCAACGATGACTTTGGTCGAACTCGATTCCCGAATCTGGTCTACCCCAATGACGCCATCCGGATTTTGAGGATTGTTGGAGATCATGCCGCGCACATCCCCCAAACGAATCGCTGGCCAGTCGGTTTTGCGAATGGTCGAATCATTGATTTCTGCAATGACTTGGATGCCGTACGAGGAAAGCTGGGTGAACATGTCCACCATCGCGCGTTGTAACGCTTTGATCGATTGTTCAGGATGCAAGCTTGCGCCAGTCGCTTGTGAGACGGTGTCTTCAAACAGCAACGCAAATTCAGCGCGGGTTAATGCACTAAGATCGATGTTGCGGCTCGATAGCCAGGTTTCATAAGGCGTGTTGGCAGGCTCCAACTCCAACACATAGTCACTGTAGATACGGGTGACCATTGCTTGCACCATCGCCCGACCTTCATGGTGTTCTTGGCCTGCGATCATCCGACGCTGCATCTGGACGGCGTCATTGATTTCAACGCCGAGGTTATAAAACGCGTCGATCGAAATTAACGGTTTGATGGTCGGTTGCTGCGACAAGGCCATGACCGCGGTGGAGCGCGCAATCAGTTGATGGTCAACGATCGAATAGATGTCGTCTACGCTGGCCGAGGGAATGCGTTGGACCCGGCTAGCATACGCCATCGGCACCTGCACCAAGGTTTCCCCGACTGTTTTCGCAAAAGCATACAACGCCAGAATAAATGCTTCTTTGGCAGTGACGGGAATCTTCTCACCACTGCGTGGATTGGTGACGTTCACATACGCAGTGTACAACCCTTGACTACTTAAATAGAGCCAGTGGTTAAAGAGAATTTCACTTAAGATCCATGGTGAACTATTGGTCTCGTCAACCATCGACGATTCAAGTACCTTGGTGGCCACCACGTTCGATGGCGAATTCTCCATCAGCTCCGTCACCTGTGCTTCGACGTCTACCAAGTCCAAGTGGTTACTGAGTGCGAGTGGCTTTTCTTTCTCCAGCATGTCGTAAACCGTAATGCGGTTATCGTCTGGCAAGATAATGCCCAGATTCAATTGGCGTTTACGGAAAATAACTTCTGGGTACAAGTTCTCGGTTTGCTCTAAAACATCATGCTTCATGGTGTATTCCGCCAGCGGAATGTACCGTTCGGTCATGATATGCTCGGTTAATGTTTCCAGCGTGGAATTTCGTCCAGCATGACGTTGGATGTAGGCGATATTACGGTAAAAGTACAACGCCTGTTTCTTGGTCAGTGAGTCGAAGTATTTGTCTAAATTCCCGTGACTGGCTAAGTATTCGCGGATGTGGAAACTGTGCGCTTCGTTGGTGTTGCATGCCGCCAGCCGGTACATGAGCACGGCTTGCACGAGCAGCAAATACATCTTGCCCAGCATGGTAGCAGTATAGAGTTCATCTGTATAGGCAAACCCTGGCACAAACCAACGTTGTTTGAAGTGGTAAATCCAGCGCTGGAGTTTCTCGACCAGACTGTATTCGTTTTCCTCGATCAAGCCCGGCGGATACGACAAGATCTCGCCGTCTTTCGCCGCGATGGCTTTCTCAATATCGGTCGGATACAAGATGCCCAAAATAAGCTGCTCTTGCATCGGAAAACGGGCCACCAGATCAGTGTACTGTTTGGTGCCGTACTGGTAAGCGCGCGCCGTAGCGCTGTGGATTAACAGGTTTTCTTTGGTAAATGCAATCTCTTCTAGCGTATCCATCGACACGACGGTCATCACTTCGTCGATGCTATGGTACTCTCCAGCAAGATTGAGGTAATATTTCCACGTGGTGGGATCATGGTCAACAGGGGTAAAATACCCGCCAGTCACCATCATGCCTGCAACCCATTCGTTCATCGCTTGGGCGGTGCTCGACGATTTGATGACGATCGTCTCGACCAATTGCAGGGTCTGTTTGATATAAATCTGATAGTTATTTGAACTCACGACTATCCCTAATGATAACTGAAAGAGGTTAGTTATGGCTACGCCCAAAGAAGATCGTTTCAATCTTCTCGAAATGCAAAACTCAGGAGCGCGTATTCCAGCGATTCGGTTGACGAAGAGCAATCCGAAAGCTGCTGCCTTGATGAGTAAACTGACGCTGGACGAACGCGTACAGCGCACCACTGACGCCATGAACCAACAAGGCGCGGGCATCAACTTAGCGAACCTGCGTGGGATGGCCCACGAAGGGATGCAAAACGTCAATGACTCGGAAACCATTCGCCAACTGCTGTCCGATACGGATTTGGCAGCGGCGATTTTGGTCTCCGTGATTTTGTCCCCCAAAGACATGGTGGGGATCGAAGTCAACTACGAATCCAAACTAACCCATTGGCGTCTTCCACACGAAGTAAACAGCACAATGACGAATGCTGTTCGCAAGTATTTTGACGAAGTCTATAAAATAAAGCCGCGTTTGCCAGGGATGCTGGAAGATATCCTATTCAAGCGTGGCTGCTACCCTGTGGTCGTCATGCCAGAAAATGCGGTCGATGATTTGATCCATAACAATGGCAGTTTGTCGATGGAGTCGATCCGTGCTGTATTGAAAGACAATGGTTCGATGCGGGCCTTGGGTATCTTGGGCCCGACCGACAAAGAACGTACCGAAAAAGAAGCCGCAGCAGGAAGCTACAAATCTGGTATTGGTTTGGCCTTGGAACACTTGGTCACCTACAGCGAAAACAAAAACTGGAACAACGAGGTGTTGTTTCATTTCCCCAACGCGCCCGATCAAAACAGCAAGACGTTGCAGCCGGGCGTGACGGTAACAGACAATATCGGCATTTTGAAAATGCCGTTAGTCAGTGAGAAAATTCGCAAGGACAAGATTCATAAGCTGGTGGGGCGTTCGTCTTCCCTGTCGGCAGAATCGATTGCCAAACGAATTGGTAACCCCGCTGACATGTCCACTACGCTGCATTCGAATGCATTACTGGGCCGCACGTTCCATCGACCTAATACCGCCCAGATCGTTGTCAAGGAAGTCAAGTCCCAAGACAAACTCAAGCGCCGTTCGGTTGGCATGCCACTGGAAATTCACTTCCCATCGGAAGCAGTCATTCCTGTACACGTGCCGAACCAGCCAAGCAAACAGATCGGTTTCTTCATTTTGCTCGACGCTGAAGGCAACCCGATCAACCGCGGTATGGGGGTCAACCACTACCGTCAGCTGGGCGCGAGTTTGACGAGTAACAGTTTTTCTTCGTCCATGATCCAGCGCGCTGGCATGGCCATGAGCGACAACTCGAACGCTTACAACCAAGGCAACCAATACGCTACCGCGGCGCAGCTCTACGGTAACATGCTCGAACGGGATCTGATGCAGCGTCTGCGCAATGGTCTGGTTGGCAACAACGTCTCGATCGCTGGTCACGAAGAAATCTATAGCCTCATGATGGCGCGCTCGATGGCCAACCAACACACGCAGATTCTGTATGTGCCGGTGGAATACATGACATACATGGCCCTCGATTACAACGCCAACGGCACCGGTCGCTCGCTCTTGGAAAATACCAAGATCATCGACAGCATGCAAGCGAATCTGTTGGTGGGTACGGTGATGGGTGCACTACGTAATGCCATCGGTCGCACCCACGTCGACATCCAGCTCGACGAACACACGCCTGATCCATGGAAAGCGATCGAGCAAACCATCGGCGAAATGCAGCGGGTCAATAGCAATGGTTTCCCTCTGGGCACCATCGATCCGCTGGACATCAAAGACGGCCTGCAACGTAGCCAATTCGAGTTCTCGTTCTCGGGACACCCGAAGCTGCCGGACATGAAGATCGACTATTCGGAAAAGAACAGTTCCTACCAACCGCCTGATGGTAAGTTGATGGAAGACTTGCGTAAGCGTCGCTTGATGTCGTTCTGGTTAACGCCAGAGATGGTCGATGCTGCCGTCGGTGCTGATTTTGCTGCTTCGGTAGCTAACAACTCGACGTTGTTGTCCAAACGGGCCATGATGATCCAGCAAGAGTTCACTCCCCAAGTGTCCTCGCATCTGCGTAAGCATGCCGTCAACAGCGCTGACTTGATTGACGAATTAATCGAAATCATCACAGGCACTTTCGACGAAATCATCAAAGAGTTTACCGATGATGAAGAAATCGAAATGTCCAGTGGTGAGGTCATTTCCAAAGAAGAACTCAAGAACAATGCGTCGGTGAAAGCTGCTTTCATCCGTGAACTGATCGAAGACTTCATCGGCGGCTTCTCGATGACCTTGCCAGAACCCGATACCACCAAGACTGAAAACCTGAACGAGCTCTATGGCAAACACAGCCAGTTTGTGGAAGAAGGTTTGAAAGCCTGGATCTCTGACGAAATGCTGGATGACACCATTGTCGGACCAGAGATCGCCGCGCATGTGCGTGTGGGCGCAGCGCAGATGAAAGCGTACATGCTGCGTAACTGGCAGATCGAAAACGGCATGTTGCCTGAACTGTCAGCGCTCACTGCCATTGGCGAAGATGGCGAAGTGGAAGTCGATATCGCGGAAATCCAAGCTACGCACAACGAGGCGATTATCAAAATCTTGACTACGCTGGTAGCTGCCAACAAGAAAGCCAAAGAAAACGCGAAGAAGCAGCTTGAGAAAGCGGGCGTCGAAACGTCATCCGATGGCGCTTACGATGGCGGCAGTACCGATACCAGCAGCAGTGATTTTGGTGACGATAGTTCGGGTGGTGGCAGCGACGACTTCGGTATGGGCGGTAGTGACTTTAGCTTCGACATGGGTGGTGCTGAGACCGGTGGCGAAGTGACAGAAGGTGATGAAACCACTGACACTACCGATGCAACGTCAGAGGAAGATCCAAACGCGACTTCAGAAGAAGAAGAAGCAACCACTTCCACTGAAGAAGAACCGGATGCGAACGCAGACCGGACGGATGAAAACGCCGATGATGAAGAGCGTAAGAAGAAGGAAGAGGAAGACGCAGCAGCTGAAGAAGCTGAGGCGAAAAAGAAAGAGGAAGAGGAAGCCAAGAAGAAGGAAGACGCTGAGAAATCCGACGGTATTGCGCCAACTTAACCAAAAAAAATAGATAGATCATACTCCCTCTCTACCCTTGTGGGGTAGAGAGGGAGCTATGCCGTTAATCGGTTACTTCCAAAACTGTTGTTCGATCTCGACTTTGTGTTGAGCGGCCAGCTCACGGCCGACGAGCATAGCCGAGTCTTCGTCATCCGAATCCGCAGCCCATTCAGCACGACCGGACTGGTAACGGAAGTAGACCGCCCAGCCTGTGGTCTCGTCGGTCGGACCTTCTGGTTGGGCGATGATGTCGTCGTTCTCATCTTCGGATTCGATGACAGGCACCACTTGGATAGCGGTGATTGGATCTGGTTGTTGATTGTTGGTGTTCATAATTTTCCTTACGGTTTGACGGAGGTTTGACCTTGGACATGCATGTCAATGGGTGCCAAGGGGTTACTACGGAAAATGTTGGCAGGCGACGCGGTATGCACTTCGTTGTCAACATAATCGATCTGTTGGTCATTGGCGATGACCGTGATGTTTTGGACACCCATCTTTAAGAACTGGGCAGCGATCGCGTTCACGACCTGTGATTCGCGATCAGTGTTGGAAGCGGTGACGGAGATCCGTACTTCGAACTTCTTTAAATCAATCATCCTCATCTCCGAAATACGGTGTGATAATAATCGGTTCAATCTGGAGGTAGTCTGACACATCGTCCACGTAATCGCTTTGTAACACACCGATATAGGCCGAAGGCGAGACGACGCTCATGTGTTCAATAAGCGCAGCCGCTTGCGGGTCAGCATACGGCGCAGTATAAAGCGGTTCTCCTGTGGTTGGATCAAATGCCATGACGTTTTCAGTGATGGACGTCATCGCTGTTTCGACACCCACTTTCAAAAAGTTCGATAAGCGATTCAATTCTGGCACATGCGGCTGGCCATCCATGGGCCGAATATGCACTTGCACATTAACGGTCATACACACCCCACTTTCGTGATGACGGCAAAAAAGATCAGGAAGGAGATAGACCGTAGTCCACCTCGCTTCCTGATTAAATTCACCACTAAAACTTTTGCTTACATCTAACTGCTTACTTCACCAGCTTGGCCAGGTAGGTCTGCGGGATCAGCGCGCCTTCGTAGATTTCCAGGATACGGCCATCTTTGGTCACCACGTACTGACGGTCAACGGTCAGATCCGTGACTTCGATCTTGAAGAGCGTATCGGCCAGGTTGTACAGGATTGCACTGTGTTGGCGGGTAACGACGTTGCCGACACCAGTCATGCCTTGCAGCAGCAGGTCGTGCGAGATGACGTTCAAGAACGTGATCCGTACGGTTGGACCGTAGAAGGTAAACTCCGGCAGGTCTTCACGTCCAGCCCAGCTGTTGGTCAGCGCTTGGCTGGTGAAGTCATCGTGGAAACGCTTGCCCGATTCGGTGCTGAGATCGGGTGCGGCAAACATGGCTTTGATGCGCAGTGCTTGGTCCTTGATGAACGCCTTGTACAGACGCTCGCCATTGTCGCCGCGTTTCTTCAGCCAGTCGAACAGCTGGTCGATGTCCGCCACGAAGTCTTCCACTTCCACGCCGTTCACGGGATCTTTGTCTGGCGTTTGGATCGACAGACGGTCGGTCAGGATCTCGTTCATCAGACGCGTCATCTTCAACGACACATCAGTGATGAGTGCCGGCGAAGCGGTGGCGGCTGCGGCGCGCAGCTTTTCACGCAGTTCGATATAGCTGCTGCTGTCGGCCAAACGATGGATCAGATCGTATTCGCTCTTCTCGCCCATCAGCGCCGTACAGATTTGGGCGTAGCCTTGGTAGACCATCGGCGGCATTTCCAGGCCGACTTTGGCTGCCATCTCGGTACGCAGGTCCATGATGGCGGTATCCAGACTGAACGTTGCCAACACCGAACGCAGACCATGGTACTCTTCGTTGCGCAGGCCATCTTCGCCCATGTTCTGCGTTTCTTCCAACGCGTCTTTGGCGCCTTCCTGGATTTGCGTTGCGATTTCGCCGTTGTCTTTCACCAGCGGCATGTTCTCCGGGGCACGGCCGAAGAAAGTGGTGATGGTGTGGCGGTCATAGTTGATCGGGTCCATGTTCGTATTCGCAGGTTGTGGGCTGGTTTTGTTGCCGTCGACGACGCGGTAGAGCATCTTGACGCGTACTGGATTGTACAGCATCGGGTGTGGGGTGTCCGATGGCGGGTTCCACGGCATCTGGTCGATTTCAACCAGTTTCTCGTTGGATTGGCCAGCTTTCTGCGGTTGAACTTGGGGTGGCTGGGGTGCTTGGGGCGGTTGCGGTGGTTGTGGTGGCTGTGGCGGCTGTGGAGCAGCTTGCGCCATGATAGGTGCCGCGCCCGTGCCGTAATCGCGGCCCGCGCCACTTGGACGCGCTTGACCGACCTGGGGCGGTTGGTAGTTCTGTTGCCCGTAGCCCTGCGCCGGCATCGGCGCTCCCTGCGGCGCATACTGCGCGGGCGGTGGCGCATAACCACCTTGCGGCGCCATCATCTGCTGCTGCGGTTGTACGCCGTTGCGCAGATTAGCAATGGCAATCACTTCTTGGTTGAACTGATGTGCCGCTTGGTCGAACCCGTACAGATCTTGCTGCTGGATCATCTGCTTGAGCGGTGGGAACAGTGCCACTTCGAACTGCGTGCGCATCTTGACGTAGACCGGCATCAAACGACCGATCAGTGCAGGGTCTTGTTGGCCGTTGGCCTTCAGGAAGATGAAGTCCGCGCAATTGGCCACTTCTTGACCGAAGTCATTGTTGGCCCAACCGTTCTTCGACATGTTGTTGTAGAAGTGCATCGTAATCGGACCTTGGGCTTCACGGGTGATGAAGTCGATCATGATGCCGGTCAAGTACGGCAGGTATTGCTGAATCCACGGCGCGCAGCGGATTTCAAACGCCACGGGCGGGCGGTTGACATCGATTTGCAACATCGGCGTCATTGGTTGCCGGGTGTCATACGGAGTTTGAGGTGCATACATGGCTGTTTCCTTTTTCTTAGTAGTGGTGATGATTACTGCTTTTTGTTGATTGTAAAACCTTACAACTCGATCTTACGCTGCGCGTCGTCGTAAATCTGCGTAAATGCATCGTGACGCTGAATCACGTTGTCCAACGTCAGTCCCACAAACGGATTGATCCGGAAGTGGCCCGACGGTTGACTCTTCGGCAAATTGGCATAACCGCCCACTTCCACCACCGAAATGTGCAACTGGTTAATTGGATCACGCAGCTGTAAGCCGCCCTTCTTACGACCGCCCTTGTTGGTGTGCTGTTGCGGCACCAAGAGCGTGGTAATCTTGAACACCTTGTTGTCGCCCGGATAGCTGTTTGCGGACACCGCACCGGAAGACTTGTAGATGTGGAAGATCGCACCCGTACGGATTTTGTTACCGAACACATGGTTCAGTTTGTCCGCCGTCAGGTTCGTCTCTTCACAGAGCTTGAGCATTTGGAAACCCAGTTCCATGATCGACTTACTGATTTCGAACAACACAAACTGCAAGATGTTCAGTTCCTTATCGTACATCGACGACAACTTACTGCGGTTTGCCAACAGCAGCGGGTCGAAGTCCTGGATCAACCGCGCAAAGAGTTGGTAAACGTTGTCGACGCTATAGCCGATGTTGTTGAGTTGGTGCTTGACGATCGGGTCGATGTACTCGTCCAGCGAACGCATGTGGCTTTCCATCTCTTTGATGACTTTACCCGGTCCCGAGGCTGGTGCCACCAAGTGGCCCAAGATCAACGTCCACATCAACTTTTCGTGGTTCAGACGTTCTTCGTCTTGGCGCACCACAAAGTTCTGCAAGTGGGCCACGCGGTCTGGGAAACGGTCTGCCAGATAGTAGAAGGCGCCGATCAGGTTGTGGGCCATGGTGTTTTCTGTACCACGACGAATAGCGATCCGGATCTTGGTTGGGCGATAACTGTCATTGCGACGCCCGTTAGGATGACCGTTGTGCTCGCTACGCGACGTGCGAGCGATGTGCCATTGGTCGCGTGGATACTTTTCCGTTGTGATGTTTTCTTCATCGCCAAACACAACTTCCGTGCCAGCAAACTGACGGAACGTTTCCAGCACGCCGTACTTACAAAACAGGTAGTGGGCCAGTGTCGATTCTGCCACCACACTCTCGGCGTCGTTTTTGTCACGCACGATCTTCTTCTGGTGGATCTTCGACCAGACGACGTGGGCAAATGTTTCCACATCGTCGATGCGGAAGTGTTGGCTGATGCGGTTCACGTTAAAGCGTGTTTTGATCAGACGCACAAAGATCGTTTTACGCATCACCGAAATCACCCGGTCTGCCAGCACTGGAGAGATGGTGTAGAGCGAATCGCTGATCCGGATAAAGCCACCATCGTCGACCCACGGTAAGTACAAGTAACGCGGTTTGAGCGCCGTGCCATTGTACTCGAATTCGTATTTCATCATGTACACATTCGACTTGGCGATGTCGAATTGGGAACGCTGACTATTCTTGGCAGACTTCTGGTTATGCCGCTTGGTCGCTTCGCGGTATTCTTCCATGGGCGTACAACGCCTGTCACGTAAGAACCGCAACCCTGGTGGAAAAGTATCCTTGATCGAGTCGAACAACATCTTGATGAAGTTCTCCGATTTCGGGATTTCAGACACTGCAAAACCGTCGACCACCTTCTTGTTAAAAGCTGGATAGTCTTCGCGGATAAATGCCCGAAGTGATGGGTCCATGTACTGCTCTCCTTTTTGTTGACGCTTTGATATGTTCAACTTCCCTTGAAGGTTTTCCAAACCATCAAGATGGTTCCTACTGCCGCCAAGATGCTAGGCAGGAACTTGATAAACTCCGAGGCATCTTTGCGTTCAGCTTGACGCTCGTCGTATTTGTCTTTCATGTGCAATCGCTGCATCTCTGCAAGATGTTCTTGGCGATCACGCAACTCTTTCATTTGGGTAGCCGCGATGGTGCGCTCTTGTTCTACATGGCGCAGATGGCGTTCACGTTCATCCGCTTCGCGTTCAAGTTTGAGTTTCTCCTGTGCCCACTGTTGTTTCTCACGATTGTATTCGTGTTCGCGCTCTTGTTGCTCGCGTTTACGTGATCCGGCTATATCGCCATGGGTCTGGGCCAATTCATACGTCGGATAAATGCCCAGATCTTTGTCGACGTTGTCGAGCGGATAGCGACGCTCAAAGACTTCGTTGGAGTTAATGCGGCCATTCGATGGCGTACTAGATACAATATACAGACCATCCTGTCTATTTTTATCCCGCCTTGGAACGATCTTGTAAATCTGGTTACAAATCGAGACGAAACGTTCGCCATACTTTCCTAGGTTGTCAATAATTTCTACCCAGAACACAAAGCCGTGTTCGTCTTTTATCTTGTCTGCTGCTTCTAGTGCTGCCTGACGCCGGCCCTCCTCGCTATGAGGATGGGCGGCGAGGATAGGCTCTTCACCTAACTTGAACATCGTATCGAGTTCGTTGTGGTAGAACATACCGCCATTGGCGTTGAGTTCTCCTTCAGTAAAGCCATACTCGATTTGGCACCGAATCTCCTTAGTCTGACCAAACCGATAAATGTTTTCGTATACTTGCAAATACACTTTGCGAAACGCTTCGAGTTCACCTGAAGCATCGGACAAGTGAGCAAAGTACTGGCGCATGATTTCAATACATGCAGCACTTACCACCAATTCTTTTTGTACCACAAACATTTCATCATGAACGTACTGGGTACGCTTATGCGCGGCTGGAACCATGATGTCCAGATTCGAACGCAGCTTCACGCGAACCACTTTGCGGATATTGTTAACGTAGTTGGTGTTAATGCGGTAATGCGACAACCCACCGGCAGTAGCATCATTGGGTTTGTTGGAGATACGAACTTTACCGTAGAAGGTAACAATGTCTTCTTGTTTCATGATGCGACTCTTTTCGAATGGGTTGTAAGTAAGGTGTGTTCACTTACTAATAACGAGATCATTCTAGTGATATAGTCGTGAAAATAATTAGACAAAATTAAGACGGCATAACAAGGAGGTCGAAACCTCCCGTTTTTCTTATGTTGGAGTTTTTTCTTTTGGTTTGACAAAACGATTATGAAGGCGCATCGAAACAAACATTCCTAATGCTGCTCCCGTTCCGCAAGGAATGGCGACTTCAATACCTTTCTCTGAAATCAAACCAATCATTATTACATCCATTGTTGCCATGATGTATGAAAAAAGAACGACTAATCGATAATGGTTTCCATTTACGTTCTTATGTTGAAATCCTTTTAAGAAAACAGAAACGAATGAACCAAGCAGCGCGATAAGAAATGTTTTCATGATGGAGATATTGAAGTTAGTTGTCTATGTGATTATCCTTCGGAGTATTTTTAGACGACATAAAGAAGGGCAAGCGCCCTTCGATGTTAATAGGTGCGATGCCAAACTAATGGACCGAAGTGATACTTAATGCCGGGCTTGATGGTGAAAATAAACTTTGAGATACGCCACTCTTGTGGATAGAAAGCAATTACCAGTTCACCTTTCTTCATTGTGAATTCGACATACCAATATTTTCCTTTTGACCAATTGTCAACCCAACCATGCTTTTTAAGTTTCATCTCAGTTGTTCCTGTGAGTCAGTTAATTGTCCAACTTATTGCGGGTCAAAGTAATTGTTTACAAAAATTAGACGGCATAAAGCAGCCTCCTCCTACCCGAAGGTAGGAGGAGGTAGCCCCAATGCATGTGCTGATAGGACAACTTACAACCATGGGCTAAGAGAAGGGGTGGAAAGTTAATCCCACAATCCTTCTCCTAACGCATGCGTTGTGAAGCTTAGATTGCCTTCATCACGACAGGCACTTTGGCGTTCACGACATCTTCGATGCCTTCGACGTCGATTTCCACCAGCAGCGGCAGGTTGACGAAGTGGCGGAACGCCGGCGACACGGTGACTTCTTTCGAGGTCTGGCCATCGCGGCTGACCGGCAGGATGATGGTCATTTCCGGACGGTACATGGTGGTGCCGAAGTGCAGGACATTCGGGATGCCTTGCGCTGCGGTTTCCATGTTGCCGAACGTGATGTACATCTTGCCGCGCATCTTGATGTTCGTGTCCGACACGACCTTGACCGGGAACTTGTCGCCCAGCAGACGCAGGTCGCCCTGGATGTTCAGGTACTGTTCGATGCGTGGATCGCAGGCGATGATGACGGTTGGGATCTGACCCACGCCACCGTTCTGCGAAGCCGATGCCGGACCGTAGCTCGACAGTTGCCACATCTTGAACACGTGATCCTGGACCATGTTGGTCAGCGAAGCGCGGATGTCCGCGTTACGTTCCGACGACTTGATCGAATCGACGACTTCCGGTGCGACGTATTTGTCGTAGCCGTAGTACGGGTCGAGCAGCCAGCGGGCCAGGCCGAAGGTTTCTTGCGTTTCGCCAGCGACGTGGAATTGGCCTTGCATGGCCTTCATGGTCGCAGCGTGTGCTTGCAGCGTTTCGACAGCGGCGATCGACGAGCGGGTCTTCGTGGTGAAGATCAGGAACGACAGATCGCGTGCGTCGTTGACGTCGCCGGCGCTGTGTGGACGAACGATGGTCACCGGTGCCAGCAGGTTCAGTGGGTAGAACTGCTTCTTGGTGTTGGTGTCCATGGTCTGGCCACGCAGACGACGGTTCAGGTTCGAACGCTTGGCGTACAGGGTGTAACCGATGACTTCGGCGCCCTTGAAGATGTTGGCGATGGTTGCGCCAGCACCGGTGGTGGACGATACTTGGGTACCAGCTTTGGCGACGACAGCCACTTCCGGAGCTGGGCCGTAGACCGAGCCGTTACCGAATTGCAGGTTCAGACGACCCGACAGCGACACCGACAGGCGCACTTCGTAGCCGCCGGCTTTGACTGGGTCGAGCAGGGTTGCGACGGCGCCATCGGCGGTCTTGGTTTCGCCGGTGACCAGCAGGCCAGCGTTTTCGAACGACAGCTGTTGATCGCGGTAGTCGCCCTGGGTGGCTGGGTAGTAGCCGGCGTATGGCAGTTCCTTGACTGGGAAGCGGATGACTTCGGTCTTGGTGCCGTCGGCCGATTTCAGCGCGATCAGGATGGTTTCCAGGAACACGCCGGTGTCGATCGAGTCGGTCTGGTTCGGCAGACCTTTGGCGACCATCGAGTCGGTGTGCGACAGCGACAGCAGATCGAACTTGGCGCCGGTTTTCAGGGCGGTGGTGGTGATTTCTTCACCGTTGTGCATCTTGCGGATGATCGGCTCGACCAGGTCGTCGGACACGAAGTTCTGCTTGCTTTCGTCGCGCAGCACTGGCACCAGGTCCGATGCGTCGTTGTGCAGCAGGTCCGGATAGGTCTGCGCGCGGATGACGTTGTAGCGGTGGAAGTTCGTGATGGCGCCGCTGATCTGGCGGTTCGCATCGTCTTGCAGCAGGGCCAGGTCGATCGACATGAACAGGCCGGCTTCGTTCGGCGGGATCACGACGGTTGGGAACAGGGTTTCGGCCAGTTCCGATTGACGTGCGCATTCCAGGTTGTAAGCGACCGAGAACGCGATCGAGGTCGAGGTCGATTGTTCGTCGTAAGCTTCGTTGGCGGCGCGGCGTGCGTATGGCGATTGGTCAGGAACGTCGCAAACGATGAAGCCTTCGGTCGAGAATGCCGGCTTGGTCGGCGCCTTGATGGCGGCGTCCAGGTTGTGGCCGAGCATGGCGGCGATGGTTGCAGCTTGCAGCTGGTTGGTGTTGTAGTTGTGACCGACGCGGCCGGCTTTGTCTTCCACGCCCCAGGATTCGGTGGCCATGTTTTCGATTTTGGCCAGCAGGGACGTTGCGGTAGCTTGCAGGTTCTCGACGGCAACCGAATTGCCCGAGATGGATTCGACCGAGATCAGGTTCTTGCCGATTTCGGCGCCGCCTGCGGAATGGGCGAAGGTATCGACGTAATCGAGGGCGCGGCCCAGGAAGCCAGTCAGACCGCGACCAGCGGCGGCTTTGTTGAAGATGATGCTTTTCATGGTTGTAACCAGTCCTTTATCAGGAGTAAGGGAAAAGAATTTGCTTTGGGGGCTTATTCGGCTCAAACTATTAGTAATTATTTACCGACAAAGTCAGAGAATAATTAAGCCAACGATTCAAGGTACTTCCGGAAGTAGGGTGACTTGCACCCCGATGCAGGCGTGTTGTACACATACAATACTTTCAGGACCTCTTTGCACAGGTCGATCAGATTGCTTGCATACTTGGCACTTTCAAAGAATGCCGGGTACACCACCACGATGAGGAACTCACGCTCCACGTCATAGGTAATAAAGGGATGTGCATGCGCCAGACGACCAGCGTTGGCTGGATCGAATCGCATCGCTATTTCTTGTTCAGCCATCTCGCTCCACGACATGGCGTTCATGGTGTCAAGATTTTTGAACAGCGTGTTATCATTTGCATCGGTAGAACCCGATACGCATTTACGCCACGCTTCATACAGTGGGGATGTAAATGGGCATTCGGTGATGCTCGTGCCTGCATCAACATCCACCATACCGTAAGTAGGTGTGTGTCGATCCCCGGCGATTTTTTCTTTGAAGGGATTGAAGTCTTCAAACAGGAGCAGGTTACCTTGCTCTTGCGCTGACAGGAAATGTGCCATCTTGCGGTAGTCCAAGAGAGAGGACAACGGCAAGTTATTGCGTTCTAATGCACTGGCAATCCAGTACGGAACGTAAATGACATTTTTCTTTTGTTCCACCATTGAGAACTCCTTGGGAAACCCAGATTTAAAAAAACGACGTCGTCCTTTAGTATGTAGACCTAAAGGCACTCATAGAAGAATAACTACGAACGCAAACCGCGTCGAATCACAATAGAAAACATCATCATGGACATCAAACTTTTACTCGTTAACTCGATCACACTTTTGTATCGTGAAAGTCAACAAGTCGGTCATACCAATAACGCAGCAGAAGATGTACTCAAGGTTGTAGATGAGGCCAAAGGGCCGGAGATGTCGCTCGGCCGGGATATTCGCGATCGCAGTACGGAAGTATTGATGGGGCTCAAAGAGACCGCTTACTACATGGCATGCTTACCGCTTGACCATCAGTACGAGCCCAACGAGTTGCTGCAACGCTTGAAGATGAATTGCGGGGATGACGACATTACCTACGAAGCCCTGCAAGGGGGCATCTTGCCAGAGTTGTCAGAAAATGCGCTCAAGCGCACGGTCCTCAATCTGCGTAACCAGATCCGTAATTATTTCCGCGGTAAAGACGTCGAAAAGATCATCGTTGACGCATTTAGCAAAGTCAAGTTCAACAAGTCGAAGATCCAATCGATGAATAACTTCGCGATGGAGCTGCGCGAAAAACTCGAACCCTATACCACCAATACATTGGAGAAAGATCCAGCGGTGGTGAACGAGGTCGACTTCAGTAAGCCCCAAGAAGTGCGGGACGTGTTCCAAGCGGTGAAAGAAAACGAAGAAGGCGGCACGATTCTTCAACTGGGCCTGCAAGGCATGAACCGCATGCTCGATGGTGGTTATCGTCGTGGAGAAGCAGTAATCGGACCTGCGGCCTTACCGCACAACTTCAAGACCGGTACCAACCTGACCCAGTTCCGCTGGCTGGCAGTGCACAACCGCCCGGTGCTGCGTGACCCGACCAAGAAGCCGATTCTGCTGCGCATCTCGCTCGAAGACAGTCTGCGGGAAAACTTCCAGTTCCTCTACGAGCAGTTCTACTGCAACGAGCACAAGAACGACAACATCAAAGCGTTGCCGGACTTGACCTCGCTCTCTGATCAAGAACTGGCGGACTACTTCATTCCACGAATGACTGCAACCGGCTTTAACATCCGGATGATGCGGGTCAATCCCTCGGAGTGGACGTACCTGGACGTGCAGAACAAAGTCTTGCAGTTGGAGTCCGAAGGCTTTGAAGTGGTCGCCTTGTTTGTCGACTACCTAGCGATGTTACCTACCACGGGTTGTATCATGACGACGGCCGGTTCCGATATCCGGGACATGTTCCGTCGTATCCGTAACTTCTGCGCCCCACGGCACATCCTGTTCGTCACCCCGCACCAGTTGTCGTCGGATGCGAAGAAGCTCTACCGTGATGGTCAGAACAACTTCGTGAAGATTCTCCCTGGTAAAGGGTACTACGATGGTTCGCAGCGTCTGGATCAAGAAGTCGATCTGGAACTGTTCCAACACATCGAGTTTGTCAACGGTAAGCCTTACCTCACCATCCAACGTGGGAAGCACCGTAAAACGCGTCAAACGCCCCGTATCGACCATTACGGGGCTTGGCCACTCCATGACATCGGCAACCTCTTAGATGACCTGGATGGCCCTGATACCATGCTTCGTAAACCGGGCGCTGGCCCGATTGGTTCTGCTCGTGAAAATCCCGTGTGGAGTTTTGATGGCGACTTGGCGTAATTAATGTAAAACCCACTACCACTCTCTAGCCTATTGTGTGGCTAGAGAGTGGATGGTCTATGTCACTCCGATTATACTAACAATTCTCCACAAGGCGGATCGACATGTTGATAAGTAGTTTACGTAAGATGATTGGCAATATCCACGTCTCTGAAGAAGGCAACTTCATTCGGATCGAGGGACTCCCTACCTACCAATACATCAATGACCTGGCCCGTATTTGGCGCACGTCCAAAATCGGTCTGAACATGTTCAGTAAAATCACCAGCAGTTACGTGGTGTTTCACAAGTTCTTTTTACCCGAAGTCATCTACACATTGGAAGGCGCGTTAGAATCGCCCAGGGGCCACGCATTCAATTACCGCGCCATCCGTAGGACCGTCGAGGAATTACGCCGGGAAACGTGGTTTAAACGCACCACAGAGCGTTTCCCAGATATACTTAACTTCAAGCAACTCGACAAACTCAAAGTCAAGCTCTTTGGCACCCAAATGGGCTTC
>Ga0265780_10000191_pt1 | contig 99862 bp, 106 predicted proteins | sample P1T30metagenome_FD_192432 | JGI IMG/M metagenome (GOLD analysis project Ga0265780, IMG submission 192432) | Plant litter microbial communities from East Loma Ridge, Irvine, California - P1 T30 | ecosystem: Environmental > Terrestrial > Plant litter > Unclassified | place: USA: California...
GGGGGGGCGGTTGTTAGTGGGGTGTTTTGGTTTAGATGGGAGGAGGGGTATTGCGGGGTGTTTGGAGGGATGTGGTGGGAATGGTGTCGTTGTGAGCTTACCCCAGGTCTTCATGGCGGTGCCCATGGTTGCGGCGTGTGTGGTTGCTCTGTGTGGAGTGGAGAAAGAGTTGGGTGTTGTGGTTGTGGTGAGGCAGGAGCTGTAAGTTATGTGGGGAGCTGTCAGTCGCGCTAGTTTGACAGGCACCAGCGCGGGGCGGACTCCACAACAAGCGAAGACAAGAGACCGTGAACGTGATAATGGAGTCTGAGTGAAGTGCTTGTATTGATTCAGGAACACGACGCAGACTAACTCTTACTCCCCTTCCTCCTCCCACTCCCATCCTCCCACCCCATACGATCATTCATCCTATTCGCCTCCTCCTCCATCTTCTGCATCCAGCGCGTCGTCAGGTCCTCGTTCTCCCTCTTCAGCTTCTCCTTCTCCTGCTCCGCCATGTTGAGCTGCAGCGTCAACGCCACCATCTCGTCCTGAATATCCTCTACAAACTTGCCCTTGCCCTTCAGCTCATCGACCCTGTCCTTTCCGCGCCGCTCGAGATTTGCTCGGACCTTTTCTAGGCGTGCTATGCTCTGCTTTTGCAGGGCGTCCGAGGCTTTGAGGGAGGCGAGCTCCGTGTTGGTGGTGGTGAGTTGGGCTTCTAGCTCGCCGCGAGAGCGCTGGGTTGAGGCTAGTTCTGAGCGTATCTGCGCGAGGGAAGATGGTGATGATACATCGGCTGCTGCTGCTTTTCCTTTTGGTGTGTCGGGTCGTATGGTCTTGGTAGAGGCTGTTGGTGTGGTGTCTTCCTCGGTCGCTGCTGGCTGTTGTGCGAGCGCCGCTGTGCGGTCTGCAAGCTTGGTATCTGGAGGGAGTCAATACACAATCCTTTAAAGCTCATTCGAGACACCCCAACACCTACAGGCATTGATATACTCCTCATGCGCCCTCTCCTTCACGTCGCGTGCCTCGATCGAAGACAAGTACTCAGCAAGCGGGTTGCTCATGGCGGCAGGTGGAGATGCTCGAGTCGAAGTAGTGAAAGCTGTATTGCTATTATGCTCATGATCGTTTGCTACATGAGTAGGCTGGAGCGTGTCACTGGGCATGGACGTGGTGGGCGTGGGGTTGCGGCGTTCTTCGGAGGTGTGCCGAATCGGGCGAAGACGTCTCGAAAGTCTTCAATCACGACTGTCAACCTTCAAACCAAAACACTGAACATCCACAATTGGCATCCCCGTCTCGTACCGTCTCCCACGCAATGCCGCCAACCCACCTCTCCAGCACATCCCGCGCCCTCTACCGCGTCTTCGTCCTCCCCTCCCTCCGCACCCCAACCACAATCCCCCTCTGCTACGCCCCAGCATTCACAAGACCATATCCCTCCCAATATCTACCAGTCACCTCCTCACACACCTCAATCCGCACCAAATCCTACACGCGCGACACCCAGCGCCACGCCCTAACCGACCACTACGTCCTCGACACAGCCATCGAAGCCGACCGCATAAACTACGTAGACCACGACGGGAAATACTACCCAGACATCGTTTTACGCGAAGCCCTCGACGAGACCGACCGCACAAAGTACTACCTCGTGCAAGTAGCCCCGGGCCTCGTCGACGCATTCGGAAACGCCGACCCCGACAATCTGCCAACATGTCGCGTCGTCTCGAAAATGGAGCTTCGCATGCAACATACCCGCAAAATGGACATTGAGCGCAGGCAAGCGCGCGGCCCGGTGGTCAAGAATCTGGAGCTGAATTGGGCGATTGCGGGTGGCGATTTGAAGCATAGGCTGGGTAGGTTGCAGGATTTTTTGAGGCAGGGGAGGAAGGTGGAGGTTTTGCTGGGGCCGAAGAAAAGGGGGAGGACGGCGACGGAGGAAGAAGCGAGTGGTGTGCTTAGGGCTGTGAGGGATGCGGTGGCGGAGTGTAAGGGCGCGGCGGAGGTGAAGGAGGAGGGGACGACCGGGGGGGTGCTTACGCTTGTGTTTCAGGGGAAGAAGATTAAGGAGATGAAGGGGGGTAGGAAGGAGGGAGAAGACGAGGATGCTGAGGAAGAGGAAGGGGACAACGAGACAGCTGAAGAGATCAAGGATGAAGAGGAGACAGTGAAGAATAAGAGGGTTCGAGGAAAGAACCGGGTCTTGACGGCAGAACGAGTCGGGACATGAACCCAAGACTCAGCAATGTCATCAAGAGGCTTTACTTAGTACAGAAGGCTGACATATCTTGCGCAGTTCAAGGTCGCATATATCGTCTTTATATCACATCACTACGAAATGCAAGTCTTCCGCTACAACTATTTCTGTCGCACCTCTTATTAGCTATAAGTTACGCCTTGGTATCTCTAACTACGTATAAGCGCGTCTCTAATAAATTTAGAGTTTAGTGTCTAGCGCTCCTAGGATAGATAGTCTAAGTTTACAAAACTAGGCTAGATTTAGCTAACTTACTTAGCTACTAAGCTTATAAGGTTAAAGAATCTGCTCTATCTACCTAGCTGCGGTAAAGTAAATGCTAGACTACCTTAACCTAAAATAGTCCTAATCCTATTAGCTAAATACGAGCATAACACAGGCTGTGCCTAGGTTCGCGATAAATACAGCCTTAGCCGTATCCTGTTGTAGAATATTTAGTAAGTAAGCCTCCAAAATCCCGTATATCCCGTATCGTATAACTTAGTCGTAACTCCTATCCCTATACCCATTTCACTCCTGATTCGCCAGCCTACAAAGCTCTTGATTGGTCCCTAGTAGTAATAGAAACTCGCTTATCTCTTCCCAGACTACTGTCACGCCCTGCAACATGTTACCATGTCAATACAAGTTACCATCTCCCAGCTTTATTTAAGACGGCTACGCCTCTTGTTCCCAATAATTTATCATACAACAGTAAACAGTGCCGATAAATCATGACCAAACCAACCCTCCGCATAGCAATGCTCAACGCCGAAATCCCCGTCCCAACCATAACCCCACGCTACCCAACATTCGGCCGCATCTTCCACTCCCTACTCTCGTCCGCCTCCCATCCCATACACATCGAATCCACGGATTTCAATGTTTTATCCGAAGCATACCCACCCTCCATAGACGCCTTCGACGCACTCATCATTTCCGGCTCCGCGGCATCCGCATACGACAATCTCCCCTGGATCCACCGCCTCTCTGAATTTCTCATCGACGTGTATCAAAACCACCCGAAGGTGAAAATCTTCGGCGCGTGCTTTGGACACCAGATTATATGTCAGGCGTTACTGGGAAGGTATGGGGCGAAAGTCGAGCTTGATCCGTCGGGATGGGAAATTGGGATTCGGAGCGTTTCTTTGGAACCTGAGTTCCAGCACGTGTTGGGAGTGAAATGTGGTGTGATGCGCATGCAGTTCTTGCACGCGGACCACGTGGTGTTACCTGAGGAGCTGCCACATACTTGGATGTCGGTTGGGAAGACGGAGCATTGTGGTGTTCAAGGGGTGTACGGGGAGGGCAGGGTATTGACGCTTCAGGGGCATTTTGAGTTTGATCGCTGGATTAATCGCGAGACGGTGGAGTGTTTGTTTAGAGGGGTGTGGGAGGAAGAGTTTATAGAGGACGTGTTGGAGAGGATTGAGGGGGATGATGATGCGGTGAGTGTGGCGGGGATGGTTGTTGGGTTTCTGGCTGGTGGTGGTGGGAGAGGAGATGTAGGGAGTGAAGAGGATGTTGGGTTAGAATTCGACTACTGAGCTTTCGAAGCCAGTGATTCGTCACACTTGCACATCATTTCAAGCCGTTGCCTCTCCAGCTGGTTGACACTCCTTCTTATGCACCTTCCATCTCTTCCGCTGACAATCAACAGAACAATACATCTCCCCCCTACACTTCGCACACACCAACAATTTCCTCCCATCCCCTCTCTCTCCCTTCCCACACCCAGCACACCCCTTTAGCTCCGGCAGATCCAACAGCGTAGCAGCACAACCCTTAATCTCCCCCGTAAATTCCACGCCATCATCATATGCATACCCAACACGAGCATTCATGCGCTCCAGCTGGCCCGTCTCATCAATGATTAGCTCCTTCGCCCGTACCGACCGCTCAAGAACATCCTTGAATATCGGGCTCGATTCTGGATCCAGGGGGTCTACTTGCGCAGCGAGATGTTGGAACGTGCGCAATACAAAGTCCCACATGAAGTACACTTTGTTCTTGGAATTTGCGGGCGTGGAGAATGTTTGCTGGAGATTTGGGAGCATGGCTGGGTGCGCGATGAGTAGGTGCGCGAGCTTTTGGTGCGTGCTGAAGAGATGGAGGTAGTAGGAGTGGGCGTCTGGGGCGGGGCGGAAGCGCAGGAAGAAATCTGTGAAGTCGAGGCGTGTAGTTGAGGTGGTTTTGGGGGAGAGGTATTCGCCTGTCGCGGAGAGGATGGGGATGGTGGTGAGCCAGCTTGGGTTCGGCATGTTTGGTGGTTGTGTTTGCGGAAGTTGTGGTGGTCGATTTGTAGGGTTCGGGAAAATTGGGGGTTCGTGTTTGTTGTGAGGGAGATGAGACGCGTTTCTGAAGGTGATGCGCATGTGACGAAATGTCATGTGGTTTCGCGTCGTAGTGCCGCTTTTCTCTACGCGCTAGTTTCCATCATTGCTCATCACTACAATGATAGGTGGTACATACTACAACAGCAGTAACAACCACACGACGCACTGCTTGCTGCAGCTGATATTTTGCACCTCTGAGGTCCTTTTTCATCGTGTTGAGATGTTCTTCTCTAGTTTCAAGGCTGCCAACTAGGTCGTGGCAGGCTACTCAATTCCCCTGGCTCGTTAGCCTCTGCGCAGAAGGACGTCTCTCGGTGTTATGCTCGAAAGCAATACCCGGAACGAACCAAGTCTATACCTGGAGCTACTCGCCCACCGTGTGTAAGAGTATAAATGAAACTCTACTTCAGCTCTTTGGTCATGGCTTTCCAGGAAGGACAATTTGCGGTACGAATATGGTATGCGGCCCCGCCCACGGAATGACCTGTACAAGACTGGCTGATGTAACGTTTCCCGCAGTTGATATGCCGATGCTCTTTGAGTACGTTCTCAGCCTTCTTTTGGCCATCTGGCACATCCAACGACACACAGCAGGTCCTTCAGAACACGATTCGGTGTTCAACTTAGACAGATCTAAGCATTTCCTAGATGCTGGGGTTAGTGTCATGGCATCCTTGGCTTTTATTGTAGGGACATGGAGTCTGGATGGTATTCACCAAGGCTCGCGTTAACAGTGACTCTTGATATCCTTGGTCTTTGTTTGGTTTCTTTCGTGGAGTTTGATATTCATCTTCTCTCTCGTCTTCCTCTCGATCCTGATGTCTGCGATGAAAATGACCTGGATGCTTGCAATCCTTGGTTCGTGAACATTCAGTGGAAGTACTCCCATTTTTGGTCGAGCCATCAGTCCCAACGCCCTCGTCAGCATCTGACGGTGCTTCAGATTCTTGAAGCGGACTTGTCTCCGTGCTTGATGGGCGTTGAGGGATGCGTGGATTCTCGTCTGTGTTGTCCAGCTCTTGATAGATCTCAAGTACCGAGGGTCATGTGGTCACAGATCCTGTAATCTATCATTGAGAGTTCTTGCAGCCGCTAAACGTGTCCAGGCTCCTGTACCGAAGCACATGAAGGTAACCCTTGTAGCGAATACGAATGCTCTAGAATCATCCGGGCCGATGGCTGGGTATCGTGGACCTGGGAGACGGGGCGTAAGGCCTCCCGCGACCCGCAGATTGGGATACGGGTAAAGGACTAGTTGGTTAAGTTGGTCGGCGAGGCGGACGGGCTCACGGTACCTGGGAGTACCGGTGTTCCGCTTTTCGCTAGGGAGTATCCGTCGGCTAATTTCAGCTAACCAGGCTTCAGACAACCTACTTGATTGAACAGTTTGACATCATCTGTATACAAGATTGTGAGCGACATTTGCACGCGGGCAGCATGGGCCGGGGCCCTCAGCGCGTTAGGAGAGATGTAAATAGCCCCCGACAGGCTCGTGGAGTTGTAAACTATGGAGTAGAGCATTACTCTCTAGCGAGAAGTTGGATACTGGTGAGTCCGTCCAATGGTACCTTGGTCTTATATTAACATTACGCCCTGTTCTGGGACTGGGGGCATAAGACTTGCGAGCCGTAAAGGTAGATACGTGTATGCGCCACCACTACGAATGAATATTTCGAATATCAAGCCGCATGCGTCAGCCATGACAGCTCCAAGTAAAATGCTTGCGTCTGGAAGTTGGATGGGAGGGGGAGGAGGCCTGACACTGACAGACATAAAAGGTGACCTTGATGCCATACCAGTCCAGACTATCAAATCTCCTCGTTCCTCTCCCATAGAACAACCACAGAATCATCGTTAGAACTACCTACCTACATACAGACTTCCCTCGAACCATCAATCATGCGCTTCTCGACCACCTTGCTTGTCTTCGGGCTCGCTGCTTTCTCCGAGGCCTGCGTCAAAGACGGCGTAACGCCCCGTTGCAGCAAAGGCGACCCTCCGCAGTGCGAATGTAGCGGCGGGCATAAAGTAAATCTTCCGCTCTCTTCCTCCTTGTCTACTCTAATCGTGAGCGCCTTAGTACGTGTGCAAGCAGCTATACAGCATCATACCCCCGGGCCAGCCCTGTAAGTTCATAGCAGCTGTGGCACCCCAGATTTCTGACACGCTCTTCTTTTCCAGTGGGTTTTCATTACCAGCGGGAGTGCAACTGCAACGCAGCGCCGGGCAAGCTCCAGTGCGTTGCGGGTCAGTGCACCGGCGGGTGCAGGTAGAAGGCGCTACAAATCGGGGACGGACGGGCTGGGGTTCTTCGGTGCTGGGACGCGGGCGCTTTGATATGTAGGAAGACCGAGGAGGGAAGATGTACAACGTACGTAGGATATATGTTCCTGCAGAAAGCCACTGCCCAGATTAGTCGTGAGCGAACAATTTGCCTTAAATCAGTGCATACAGCGAACAAGACGTGCAGCTACAAGCCACCCACTCCGTGATCCACCTTGAAAACTCCTCCTCCATACGTTGTACTGTGATATCAGGCAAAAGTTTTGGAGGTGGGTCCTGAGAGGAAGCGCGAGAGCTCCCTTCAGTCTGTTTTATATCAAAACCTCGGAACTTGTGTATGGAAATCAACGCACCTCTGTTATGGATGGACAGCGCCGATCAGTAGTGGGTGAATGTGATTCGCGTCGATGATCACCGTGAAAGATTGCAGTGATGGTAGAATACATGGTGGCCCTTGGAATTTGACTAAAGTTTGAGACGCCTACGCAACAGCGGACGCTTGCTCGAATCGCACAAAACTCGGGATAACTTGTCCACATTTTCCATGAAGAAACATCTGTGCCATCTTAACAAAAGACCATGTTCCCTCTATTCCCATCCACCGTCTGTCTTGACTTCGCCGTAACCAGAGTCACCAAACTAAAGTAGATCCCTCATAGTCTCCAACAGACGCTCATGGGCAGCACGCAGATCCCCTTGCACAGTACTATCCTCTTGATCGTCCACCGGCCACCCCTCCCACATGCGACGACGATTCGCAGATGCGCGAACCTGGTCACGGCGAGCTAGTCGTGGAGTGCGAGAAGCTGGAATCGCTTCAGCAGGTACTGGGCGACCAGGAATACGCGCTGTCGAACGAGCTGGACCCGCGTTGGGCATGTCGTCGTCATTCCAGGTGAACGTGCCTTCATGCTGATGCACTTGATTAGTACGATGACGGCGGTTTGCATTGCGGATCTGTCGACGGCGAGCTCGGTGCTCAGCGCGAGAAGCCGCAGATGTCTCTGCAGATCCTTGGCGGGAAGAGGAGGCGGGTACTTGGCGACGACGAGGGTGGCGCGGGATTTGACGAACTGAAGGCGCTGCAGAGTCGGATATGCGCGCGGCTTCTGATAGCATGGCCTCGTTGTTGTCCGCAGTATCCACCTGTGAGGGCATGGGTGCATGAGGTCTCAACGCCCCGTTTCGCCGTGCACGCGACAACTCCGTGAGCTCATCCTGAATCTCCTGGATGCGACCTGCCTTCCTGCTTGCCCTGCTCTCAGAAGTTCTGAGATTTTGGGTCTGAGCGGGCATGTCGTGGCGTGACGTGTTGACGTTCGAGGACGGCGCATTTCTGCTGCGGGAGCGCGTTGTGCGATCAAAGTCGTCTTGGTCCTCTTCCTCGTCTTCTGAGGACGACGTCAGATCCGAGGAGGCATCGAGGGCCGGGACTTGGCGACGAGAGCAACGCAGTGGCGGTGACTCATCGACTTCCATCGACGCATCTTGATTCATAGCATCCTCTTGCTCACCAAACAGCTCGCGCCTCAAGCGGTCGTGAATTGCGCGCTCGTTCGTAACGATGAGGTCTGAACGCCTGCGTTGCTGAGTGGCAGGAGATGAACCATGCTCTTCCTCGCCAAACAGCTCCACACTCAGACGCTCGTGTGTGGCACGCTCGGCTGGAGTCATCATTTCTAAACGTGAACATTCTTGGGTGGCAGAAGACCGACTGGGCATCGGCGCTGAGTGCATCTCAGGCGAACCCCTCTCGAACACAGGGCGTCCTGTGTCCCAGAACAAATCGTCCGAAGTGTAGTCGAAATCCTCATCTAGGTTCATGGTAAAGTCATCGTCTTCCTCGCTTGCTGACGCGATTGTTGGAGACGACATCGGTTCAGCGGGTGGGCGTCCGTTGCTTGCGTCTCCCTGTCGTGCTGGGCCACCGAGGGCGGTCGGGAGCGGGAGGACTAGAAGACCGCGGGGGGATACTACTGCTTCATGGCGTCCGTGTCCGGCGAGATTGCCGAACAATTCTTGGAAGAGCGGTGCTTGACGCGCAAAATCGGTCTGTGGCGCAGTATCTGCTGCTGGACCATCGACTAGAGACTCGCTGTCGCTGAGGTCGCTATCCTCCTCACTTGAGTAATCGCTGAAGCTTGTGTCGGTGTAGTCATCGACATCTTCGTCACTAAGATAGCCTATCCTCATCGGCTGATCAACGCCATGCGCGCCCCTAAACGAGTGCAAAGCCTGCGGCGCAGCGTCGTACAACACCTCGCGACAATTTGGGCACCGGCGATGTTGTTTTCCGTTGCCGTTGAACCACGCGAGTATGCACACGCAATGATACACATGCTTGCACGTGACCATCTTGACGACATCTTGGGACAGAGTTTCCATGCAGATGCTGCATTCCGAGTCGGGCGGCGCGTCGATGGGCAGCACGCCGGTCATGAAGAATTCGGCCTGGGAGCGGAGAGCAGGCATAGGTGCGGATTGGTGCGCGTGCGGGTCGGCCATGCTGTGTGGGCATGTGTATGCGAGGTTGGTGTCGAGAGGTGGTAGTCGCGACGTGCGGGCTGCCGAATATTGAACAACGAAGTTGAAATTGAGAGAGCCGGCGGGGGCGGTGATACCTTTGCGCGCGTCAAGTGACGTATACGGACTGGTGGCTTAGTCAGGAAAGACGAGTGAAAGAGAGATTCAGGAAACGCTTAGTCAGGGAAGACGAGTGAAAGAGGAATTCAAGTGACTTGCGATGAGTACATCGAGTCACAACGAGATCACCTAGGTTTTGACCTACAAACGATTGCAGTGTGATGTAGCCGCCCAACCATTTCCAGAAAGTGTCGTCGCAAGAGATGGTGACGGACATTTTGCAAAGTTGGTCGTGACGTGCATTTCATATCCCTAGTCTTACCGGTACACCCAAACGCCAAACTGCTATTCCAAAGTCCTAGCGTCAATCCATCATGATCGAATACCCACCTGCCCGCTCAAGTGCATTTACAAGAATGTAAGGATAACGATGAGTGAAATCCAACAACGGCCTGGCCTTGCGACTGCCCTGGATAGGTCTACCTCCACTGGCCCTGACTCAGCTTTAGTAAGCCCTCAACACAGCCGGCCTCTTCTGCAGATCCCAAACTGGCTCTTCCGCTGGCATCATCGCCGCCCATGAACGACCGGAGCTCATCATCCTGTTCCGGGTCGATGGTGCCCTTCTTCCCCTTATCGCGGGCCAACATGGCTCCAAGGCTGGCACTCTGGGACATAATGTCGGTGTTCTCGCCCAGTATCTGACGAGCTCGTCGTGCTGCAGGGGGTGTAGCAACTTGGTATCGACGCGAAGAAGGCGCGACTTCAGGCTCCCAATTCTCCTTGTCGCTCTCTGTCTGTGGCATCTCGTCCGACTCGGTCTCGTCGCCGCCCTTCTTCTGGTATTCCTTTGTCGAAAAACGTCCGTTGACAGTAAATGCTCGTTGCATGGGGCCACGCGACTTCTTCACGCCAGGAGTACCCAGGACCTTATGCGAGCTCTGCCTGGATTTGAGCGGTGTGTTCTGGCGCGCGTGGTTCTGTGCCAAGATCTTCCTGTTCGCACGTAGTATCCCAATAGCGTCTGCCGCGCTTCCACTTCCTTCCTGCTCGGCACGTGTGGTAAGGCTTGTTGTAGACCTGCTGTCCGGATCGCACCAAAACTCCCAAGCCCGTGAATCCCTACTTCTTCCAGCGTTTGACGACGTGCGAGCCAGCTTCGGGCTCGGTTCTCCCCGTGCAGCCTCCAGTCGGTCGCTCAAGCCCGCGGCACTGTAGCTCCTACGCAGACCTGCAGCAGCACGAGAGAAGGCTGCAGGATTAGACTTGGGATGTGGCGGAGACGGGGTCTTGTCGAGGTCTGTGATGACGCGGGCCGAGCCGTCTTCGTTGGTGCGTATGCGTACGAAAGAGTGGGCGCGCTTTAGTGGACGCGTCGAGGGTTCGATCGATTTAGGCGACTCTTCGGCTTTGGTGGGCGCATGCGGAAACGTGATGACTTCTGGCGCATAGTCTTCGCTGTATCGCACGAAGGAGGCGCTGCGGCGGTTCGATATCCACGATGTGCGAGCCTGCGAAGTGTTTTGAGTGGGTAGGGCAGGCGGCGTGTTGCTGGCTTCGGTCGGCGCCGTCTCTGGTATCTGGGGATCGGTAGAGGCATCCACTGCCGTATCGACCGTAGCTATCGTGGTTTGGGTATCAACTTCAGCAGGCGCGGTGGTCTTATCTGAGCCTGTCTCGGGCGCAGTCTCATCAAAAGTTAGTCCAGGTGTAGCAGAGAGGCCGTTCTCGACATGCTCCTCTACTATAGGCTCATGGCGGGGGCTCTCTGGCTTCGAGTTTTGCGGCTCAATATCGCGGACGCTGGCTTCCTCCTCGGTCGGCGGATCAGACATGTTGGAAGACGAAGACATGAGTGAAGCAGAAGAAGACGGCTCCAGAGGACGCGATCGCCTGCGGTCGTTCTGCCGGCGGTTCTGAAACCAGATCTGACATCAGGTTAGTCATCGGCGCGCGCACTCGTGACCACAGAAAATTGGCTGTTTCATACCTGAACTTCCTTTTCGCCAAGTGCGACCTTCGTAATAATGTCCAAACGTGCCGCCTTGTCTGGCTTCGGATTCTTCAGGTACTCGGCCTTGAGAACATCCTCGTCTTCTTTGCTGTAAATACGTCGTCAGCGATGTGTGGAAGATTGTATGGTGGGGTAGGCGGCGACGGCGACGGGACGTTGCCGAAGCGAGCGACATGGGTCACGCGTGTCGCGACAAACCACGTCAATATGCAGTTGAGATGGAAGCATTCGAAAGGAGATTTGGTACCTTGTACGGCGTCTTCGCTGCCTTGCGAGAGCCTTGTTGTCGACATCTGGAGGCATCTTGTTCGCGACGGTCTCTTGCGAATGCACCAAAAAGGCCAGCGCGCCTGTGGTGCTCGTGCTCGGAGCATCACGCCTGCTCGTTGAAGATGGAATCGGTGGGAGTGGCGAGGAATTCGACATAGCTGTAGAAGGAAGAAGTCTTGTCCAAAGTTGAGAGAAATCAATTGGTGTTCAAGCAACAAGGTGAAGGGACATCAGATGCAAAGAAGTGTGTGTGGCTAGTAATGTACGCGACCCATGGGACGACGCGTTCAAGGTTCCGCACGGGCAACGATGACCTGCATCAACGCTAGCTTCATTGGGCACTGCCTCAACCATTTCACTGCTGAACGGTCCCACAAATTCGCAGCAATGATTTTGGAAAGAGTTGGTAGAAAAGCTGGAGTCTCAAAGGACGATGTGCTTTCAATAACAACTTTTACTCAAATAGAGTAGATCTTCAGGCAACGTACACCGCGTGCAGCACTGCTTACATCGTGAAGAACTGGAGGCCCATGCATTTTCTGCTATGACCATCGCGACGAAGTACGTACCGTGTACGTTGCGCGTGCAGCCGTTTGTACGGGCCATAAGCAACTCTAGAACCCTCAGGAATTGCATACTGATGTATTATGTTCCATGCTTTCTTGACCGTAAACTACCAATTCTTCAGCCATGTATTAGGATTGTTCGCAAATAGCATGCAAAAATCGTTCAAAAGCTGATCTGCACCTGCAAAATGTCTCTTGGTGCGACAAATTGACTTTTCGTACGCCAGCGTTGTTATGACTTCGTGTCAGCCTCAAAACGCGTCGAAACGTGACGCCAAGGATGTGTCCTAGCCGGGCAAGCGCCTTTTCCGCGCCGCTTCCTCTTCGTTTGTTCACCTCCGCATTCCTCCGCAGGGTCACTTCGTCTCAAATCAACCCTCTTGCTACATCGGCGCCCTGCGAGGTCCGTTATTGTGCTGCGAACAACCCTCCACCGCTCGAAAGGCAGCAGTTAGGCAACGACCGAGCTGTTTGCGGGACCATCGTCCAGCCCTCGATCTGGGACGCTTGGCAACACCCACGGTGAGATGAGCTGAGAAACATAACCTTACGCTGGCATTTACACTCTGCGCTTATGTACAAGATCGATCAATGAGCGTCTGACCAGCTGCATGATTCCGAGCGATTCGAGACGGCGGTCTACTACTGTCCTGCATTTACCCCACTGCTACCGGTGAGTGCCAGTATGTCCTCCAAGGCAGAACTTTTCAACGAAAGACATGGTAAATGCATATTCCCGGCATGCTACTCACCTCCGAAGTACCCCTGTCGAGTCATGCGTGCTGTCGTGCTACTTTGGTACCGGAAGTGGAAAGGCATCTCACTACTCACTGCCAAGATCTTGGGGAAAGAGATGGACGTTAGAAGCGCAGGTCTACACAAGGGCCAGGAAGATATATGTCCACTCAACGCGAAAACACTTGGGTCGCTTGGACACACTTCCATGTCTTGCCAGAGGACCCACAGGCGTTGTGGCGGCCGGAAAGTTACACCGGTTTTGGCCCCAGCCTTCCTATCTCGTCGTCACCAGGTAGCCTGTCGTTGCCATGTATGTTGCATTATTGGCAACGCTTCCACTAGGATCATCTCCTGGTACCAGCGGACTGGTCTATCAGTTCTCCGAGGCTATACTTGCTCGGCAGGTCTTGTGCAGCCCGTTCTGCAACCTGTAGGCTTCAACGCGGCTCTCATGCATGAACTTTGTTTTGTATGGCCGTGACTACTTCAAAATCATAGGGCTAGCCCTATGAGCCATCTCAACTCTAGTATTTTGGGCCAAGGGCTTGGGACGCAAATGCCACCACGATTGTGCAGCATTGGAAGAGGCCGTATCCACCACCAGCGACCATCTTTACCCAAAGCTGACTTTTCTATCGTTGATTGGATCGCTTCAGAGTTCCAGCAACCTAGTCGACGGTCCTTCTCAATACCACCATGCACGGCCGCCTAATGTCCTTCAGTCCTCTCATTCGTGGACGACACATGACTATTTCATTGGATTCATTTCCAGACGTTTGATGGACGTCGTCACCAGGTATCGAAGCTCCGTGGACGATGGCGCATCCTTCAGATCGCTCGCATAGATTCTAATCCACTTCTGTGGTTTTCAGAATCTGCGAAAGTCCTTTCGTGGGCTACTGCAAAGCACTCAGACTATCTCTTCTCGAATTACAGGCCATTGCGCGAATGTCAAGCGTTCGTGCAGGTCGTGAGTTGATGCTTCCAAATCTCTGTTCCCGGATTCCAAGATTCGTTGGGCGTCTTCACAGTGGCGAATCACGAGTGGAGTTCCACCTTTCACAATGTCTACCCAACGGAAGAGAAGTCGTACAAGGCAACCGAACCCACGTGAACCCGCCGTTAATACTCTAATGCCATGCACAACGCCCACTTCCGATACTGGGGTGTTGGGAAAGACGGTGGCCGCTTCCCCATGGACCACACATGTATCTGACAATGTAAGTGGTTTCTGTTGCCCAACGTGACTTTAGCGCAAGTCGTGTCATATCATACACCAGTGCTATTGGTAGGAGACCTGCATTTCGTCACAATTCGTTAGATATGGCACCTATTCATCCATTCATCCACGTATCAAATCTGGACTAAGTGACGTCCACAAGCCGATTTTATAGGTGTGTGGACCTTTTCACCGTCTTCGAAACCAGTCCTACCTCCGTGACTCACGGACCTCGATATACTGTGTTACAGCAGTAAAGGGGGTAAGGATGCGCCCCTCGACTTGCAAGCCAGCAGTCGAAACACACTCAAAGCAAGATGAAGGTAAGGACTTGTTCCTCCCCAGACAATTTCGAACAACACTCTGATGCGTCAGTCTTCCTCGTCATCAAGCATGCGTATCGCAGTAGCCGGGACCTGCGGATTGGCACTCCTGATAGCGAGAGAGATCAACGACGAGACCAGTCATCAACTGGTGATTTTGTCCAGAACTGTGAGTCTGCCACTCGTATCATCGCCTGTATCGACTTCCGACTCACCCATTGTAGCACCAATCTGCACTGATCTCTCAGGGGTATCAATGTCATGTCGTGAACTACAATGACTCGTCATCACTGCAGCATGCACTTATGGGTGTTGACACCGTCATATCGACAGTGACCGGCACCTCACAGCTTCGACTCATTGAAGCAGCTGTTCAGTGCAGAGTGCGTCGCTTCGCAGCAGCCGAGTTTGAAGGGCAACCGGGGTTGCGAGCGCAGAACGAAGTGCTCGACCGCGGCAGGAATGCGGCCTTGGCCTTGCTACAGCACTACAAGGGACACATTCAGTACACCGTCTTCGTCTGCGGTATACGTGAGTTATGGGTCTGAATACCATGAACAACTACTAACATCTTCCAGTGTACGAGCGCTTTTCCGTCAATGGGATGCGTTCGCAACACATGGGAGCCAACACCGGCTACTGTAACGAAGGGGACTACATCGCCAATCCTCGGGCCATGACGGCTCTGGCACCAGTCTGGGATGCTGCGCAAAACTTTTCATGGCTCTGCCTAACTTCTGCGTACGATGTGGCGCAGTTTGTCGTCCGAGCCATAGACATGCCATCGTGGGCGTCGGAGATGTCGATGTATGGCGAGAGAATGACTGTGAACGAGTTGCTGGAAGTCATCAGGTCCTGCAGAAGTGAGTCGTCTCGCTACGCCTTATAAGAACCACCAATTGACACAACACAGACCGGCCTTGGGCTAGCGTTGACTACCAAGACGCCCCAAGTGCGTAAAACCCACTCTTCCATGTCATAGGGTACTGACAGTTTAGATCTGCAATACCAGTTGTCCACCGCACAGACGAACGGAGATGGTGGCAGATACCGACGATTAGCGCCGCTCGTTGCAACGGTACGAACGCCTTTATATCAGATGTAAACGCGACTCGCTGACTCTTACCCTCCTACAGGCAGAAGGGCGTTATGACTTTGCCACCCCTGGCTATCTCAACGCGCTCAATCCTGACATCCAAACAACCTCGTTCCGCAACTGGTTCCTTCACAACTGGTCATCTATCCCCTGACGATCGTTTCGTTATTCGGCAGGCAAGTCAAGCCTAAGGCCTACTTCTCTCGCACAGCCACATCGATCAGTATTACTCGGCGTGTGGCAGCCACCCAGTGGTAAGGCGCCACAAACCGACAGCCTGGTTGAAATCCGGTGAGGCCCGCAACCACCATCGCCATTGCCGAAGCACGTCCATATGATCCACTCTCCTTGCTGTTTCCTTACTTTCACATGATTTGTTAATACCACGCTTACAGATTGACACTAGAGGAAGACCACAGGGCACATACACTTGATAGTCATAGGATAACTTGCATCAAATCAATCCAGCCCTTACTATTCATTCCAGCGAATCGTGTGGCACTTGCCCTTCCTGCTCGATCCTCTTTGCTAACTGCAGCAAGTCTGGAGCAGAAACATTCCACGGCACGCGTATGGAAGAAGCCATAGGCGCGCACAGCCACATCATGTGAGGCACATCAGGCAGAGAAATCGAGCTGCAGCTACTCATTGGGCGATGGCGCGTGGCTCATTTAAACCTGCATGCACGCAGGGAACGCTGACTGCATCTGCAGAATGATCCCCGTTAAGTGACGCACGTGTGACCCGAGTGCCCGCTTCTTCTGGTGGACATCTTCGATACAGTTTGAGCATCTTCGATGAGGGGATGAAATTTCGCCCACGGGTTACATCAATTTGACGTCACGGTGGGGCGGCGACAACATTTGTACAATAAAACTCCTACTGCGCAGAACATGAATACACTATCATCACAGCCATCTCCTTCAGCGCCGAAGAAGAAATCAGTCAAAACAAAACAATCCATCCAGACACCGTCTACTCATACCATATCAGTAAGTTCCCCAAACCTGCACGCGCTAGCTTCATATAAATTCCCCAACCAATCAAAACCACCCCTCTAACTCCAACCCAGCACAACCGCCAAAATGGTATCCTCCCAACAAGGTCAAGCGCCCACCACAGTTGACATGAAATCCGACCCCTCCCTCATCGATTCCCGCAAATCCAACCTCCCACTCCCCGACCAACCCCCCGTAGCCTCCGACTTCAACTCCTCCGATTCGCGCACCGTGAACGTGGGCTCAGGCGGCACGGAAGCCAGTTTCTCTGCTGGAAGCGGGTCTGTTCGCGATCCTGCGACGGGGGATGCGAGTGGTGCGGCGAGGGAGGCGAAGGATGGGCTTGGGGGGATCCCGAATGATGCTGTTACGAGGGATGCGAAGGATAAGGCGGGGTTGAGTCAGACTACGGGGAAGGATTATGGGTATCCTGCGAAGAACGATCCTAGTAAGGGGACGCAGTAGGGTGGGGTGGGGATTAGGTGTTGCGAGTGTCATGATTGAGTGACTACCAATGTGGAATCGTAATCACATACACTCATGTTTTCTTTTTGCAGTAACGTAACTTAACTTACATTCGTGATCGTGATTCAGAGATCGTGGAGCTGCAGCGACGTGAGACTAAAATTATCCAAAACCATGACCTTGTCAATTCGCGAGCACATACCTTCAGTGATTTCAGCGAAGATCCACGTCTTCGGCATAGTGAGCTGCACACGACACTTTCGATTACCATCGTGCCCCTCAACTCCAGCCTCACGCTACCGATGTTGCCGAAGAGACTCCGTACCTGACGCCATTCCCGCTACACCAGACGAATTGGATTGATCCGCACGCCCGTCTTCCCGTACTTGGCAGGGCTTAGTGGTGATATGAGTTCAGTAAGGTGGACAGACTTGACGTCACCAAAAGCAATAAGGACATGACGCAAGGCATACCTACATGATGCGTATGCTACAAACTACATCTTGACTACACATAACATCTCACGGAACACTTCACTCCACACCACAACCAAACATAACATACCCACACATCTCAAAATGTCAGCAAGCCACGGACAAAAGGTACGCTTTTCCGTCCCCAAACCATTAACACTACACTCACCGCATCTCACAGGTCACCACGGACCCAGAAAGCACCCGCAACCCCATCCATGAAGGCGTCGGCACCGTAACATCTGACTCCCTAGCCGCCGAGTCCCTCAAACAGTCCGGCGACTTCGGCACCGACAACCCCAAAGCCGCAGCCTCGAAGCAGCCCTCGCGCTCTTCCAACCTCAACAACACCGACACATCCAATGCCGTGACACTCGATGCGGCCGTTGATGCTCAGGCCCGCGAGGCAAAAGAAGGCTGGAACGTCGAAGCTAGCCAGGGCCGCGGCAAAGAATCCGGCGTCGGACCAACGTACAACACTATCGGCAGCAGCGTGAACTCGTCTGGCACGGGACGCGGCGTTTCGACAACGAGCCAGGTCGGTTATGACGGCGTTCAGGGCAATGTTGCGCCGCAAGCATCTTATGCTGGTGATGCAGTTGACCCGAGGACACAGAAGCCCAAGGGCGCGAACATCACTGAGGATCCTGAGCTCTCGGGCAAACGCTCTTTTGCGGAGGTTGGCACGAACAACGATCCTGGGCGGGTAGCGGAGTTGGAGTTTGAGAAGAGGAGTGCGGCGGTGAGTGGGATTGGGAATGAGGGGTCTGGTGGGGGTAAAGGGGGGAATGTGTATGGGGCGCTGGAGAGGGAAGATGGGAGCTAGATGGTATGCGAAAGAAATAGACTGATCGGATAAATGAAAGAAACATCAAATGCATGTATTCCTGCCACCGTATTGTTTGGCAGTGCCATGTTTGTCGTGTAAGCCCAAGAGTGAGAGTACGGCAAGCACGTGGCGGGAATTCCGAATCGGGCCTCTTCCGCCCGCACGGGCCTGCCGTTTGTAACATTGAAGGTGGCCTTTACGAACGACGCGCCGAGTGTGAGAGCGCACGCAACACTGAGTATCAACGTCGCTCTTTTACTTCACCCTGTAAATTCATCCTTCTTCTGGAGCATTTGAAGTCGCAATTGGGTCTGCAGCACCCTAGAACAGCGGCTGTCGCCCAGCATGAACGGCTTCTCGGAACACCACCTCGACGAGGACTCATTTGGGGCTTCGAAGGGTAACATTGTGTCGAGTTTTGATGCTTTTCGTAAGTACTGTTCTTGCGTCAAGAAAATTTGTGCTGGTTGTGAGGGGCCATTCGACCTCTGAGCGGTTCATTCAGACCTCAGAGAGCCAACCAGAGTCGCGCGACCATGACAAGCTTCAATACGTTCCCAAACACTTACTAACACTCCGCTACAGCCAAAACTAAGAAGACGTACCTCGTGCAAGGTCGCAACTCCTCAGCATGGACCGTCACCCTCATCCTCACGTGCATATACCTCTCCTGGTCCGAGATATCACGCTGGTACACCGGCACCACCACACAGACCTTCTCCGTCGAAAAGGGCGTCTCCCACGATATGCAAATAAATATAGACGTCGTCATCGCCATGCGCTGCGCCGACCTGCGCGTCAACATGCAAGACGCAGCTGGCGACAGGACACTAGCAGGCGATCTTCTGCGCAACGACCCGACGAGTTGGGCGATGTGGACGGGCAGGAAAATGGAGAAGGGCATGCATGAGCTGGGTCTGGGTCAGGATGATAATGGAGGCTGGGAAAGATTGGATGATGTGCATGAGCAGCTGGGCAAAGCTAAGAAGAAGAAATTCGGCAAGACGCCGCGGCTTAAGGGCGTCCCGGATGCGTGTCGTATCTTTGGCAGTCTAGATGGCAACAAGGTCCAAGGAGACTTTCACATCACTGCGCGCGGCCACGGATATCAGGAATGGAACGACCAGCACTTGGATCACAAAAGTAAGTCCAGTTCATCCCCCAACAGACCACTTCCCAGTTAAGGACGGGTCGCTAACGCTCCCAAGCATTCAACTTCTCCCACATCATCCGCGAAATGTCCTTCGGACCCTACTACCCCTCCCTCACCAACCCCCTCGACAACACCATCGCCCTCACCCCCACCTCAACAGACCACTTCTACAAGTTCCAATACTACCTCTCCATCGTGCCCACAATCTACACAGACGACGCATCCCTTGTCCCGCTCCTCGAGTCCGTCAGCAGAGACCCAAACGCACACCCTTCGCGCTCAATCTTCAGCACACACGCTATAAAGACAAATCAATACGCCGTGACATCGCAGTCCCACAATATCCCCGAGAACTACGTCCCAGGCGTCTTCGTTAAATTTGACATTGAGCCCATCATGCTCGCCGTCGTCGAGGAGTGGGGCGGCTTTTGGCGGCTTATTGTGCGGCTGGTGAATGTTGTGAGCGGCGTTATGGTCGCTGGTGGCTGGGCGTGGCAAATGTACGATTGGGGTCTCGAGGTGTGGGGTAAGAAGGGGAGGAGAAGGGCGCAGGAGATGGGTATGTTGGGGACGCCGGCCAAGGAGAGTGGTGGTGGTGGGGGGAGTTATTATGATTTTGGGAGTGTGGAGAAGGCGAGATTTGAGTAGAGATGGGAGGAAGGTGGGTGGGCATTTACAGGGCGTTTTATGAGTTTGGGAGGGGCGTTGGAAGATGGATGGGTGTATATGAATTGAATCAACTTTGCTTAGATGAGGAGAGTGGCTTTGCAAGCAGTGGATGTTGTGATTAGGAGAATTATATGAGGCGAAATGACTGAGGTCGACCAGTTTCCAGATTACAGCGTATTCTATCAGAAGAAAGTAGCCCATGGTAGCTATAACTTTAGTTCATCACGTATATGAACGCGTTGTAACTCAGCGGCGCAATCCTTGGACTTAATTTGATCTTTGCTTGTATGTGAGAACATGCGCGAAGGATGATGTTTGCAATGAAATGAAACGAAATGGAATTTAGAAGGTAAGGATGATGGGAAGTTAGAACAAACCAAAAGAAACAGGGAAGAACGCGAACAATCTGGGCCATCCACCACCACTCATCTCAACCCACTCACATCCAATACATCGTCCCCCACAACTTCCTAACCTTATCCGCATTCTTCTCTCTCTCGTCCGTAGCGCGGAACCTCCGATCCACCTGCTCCATCGTGTACTCCTTCAAATCCTTCTCCACTTCCGACTTCTTCTTAATAGTGTCTATCCTGTTCTGCTCGGTCTTGTGCTTTGTGTCCATCAGGGCGGGGACACCTTTCTCGGATTCCAGGTCACGGCGATATGCGGAATAGGCATTGCGTGTGGCGATGGAGGGAGATAGGAAGTCTCGAAGGTAGCAACGGGTGCATTCGCACAGGCGGTCGGCGTAGTAGGCTAGGTGGTAGTGGGAGATTTAGTACATGTTTCGCAAATGTGAGGTAGTGTGGTCAGGGATTTACTGACCTGGAGCCGCGTAGCTTATTCCCATGGTAGCGCACGCTTAGGTGTGGCAGAGATTATGTGTCTGTAGCTCGGGCTTTAGCGTCACGAAGTCGATTTAGAATGGAGCAAAGCAGCGAGAAATTCGAGAAATTCTTACCAGGTACTGCAGGTCCTTCGTGCTCATCTCCATTTCATTTGCGAGCACGAAATAGTGCGCTGGCTTGGCCGTGCCCTTGAGTCCGTTGTGCGACTGGAGGTGGAAGTCCGTGAAGTATGGGTGCGTTACTGATCGTTCGACTAGGGTCCTGGGCTTGCAGTTGTTGTTGGCGTTGGCCTGCATGTCGCCCTTTTTGTCGGGATAGAAGCGTGTGTGGTGTCTTTTCGTGCAGACGACCGCTGTCAGCTTGACGATGCGTTTGGTCCAGCCTTGATCGTTTATAAAATCCGCACAGGCGTCTCGGATCTGTGTCAGCTCAAAGTCCTTGACTTCCTGGTATTGGGAGTCGGCAACGCCGTCGCGGTAGTAATGTTCTCGGGCAGTTGGACTTCGTTGTTGGAACACTAGTCGTGCAGCCGGTCGTAGACTATGTCTCGCAATTTCTCGATCATCTGTGTCTGTCAGATGGTGCTGACAACTGCGTTGTCGTTATTGGACTTACCTCTTTGCCTCCTTCACTCTGTAGTGCCAGGGATCCCAAGAACCGACCGCCAGTGTTCTCAACTGAGCTCACCACAGCTGCAACCGAAGTGCAGCCAGAGGGAGCCCCGTTTGAAGGGTGTGTGACGTCCGCTCCAAGAACGAGAGTCTTGCTGAGCCACTTTTCGATGTCTCCATGCTTAGATATCGCCATGTGGTTGATGCCTCCGGTCTTCGGGTTTGCTTTCATCATGATGTTGCCGATGTACTGATCGAGACCCCCGCGGTTCCACTGGCGATTGCCATTCCCAGACTTGAAGTTGCTGTCCGTGACCATGACAATGGTTGGGATACCGAAGACTTTGTCCGCGAGATATTTGAAGTTCGAGTACGTGTCCTGACTCATAAGGATGAGAAGGTCCACATCCTTCATCTGAGCTTGTTGCAATCTATTACGGAGCCCTGTACTGTCCGTACGGATGGAGAACTTACCTTCGAGTCTCGGTGACCCGACACGTCGCAGCGAAAGCTGCTTCTCGAAATTCTCCACGATGTCATCGATATGATCCGTTTCAACGTTCGACTCGTACAGTATCATGTAAGAAAGATCGTTGTTCGTGGTCGAGAGAAACTGCTTGTCATCTAAATTCCACTGAGCGTCAGACTCGTTTATGCGATGCTCAATGTTGTTCCTGTATTTAATCCCGGGATATTTCAGCACGCTACTCTGTACCTTGAGCATCTCGGTACTGAAAGTCAGTGGAATGCTGCCGAGCTATTTGGCAGTCAGTATTACAACTTAGCTCGAGGAAGCACGACTTACATGGTCAGGTCGATTAGCTCTGTTGAGCAACAGCATGTTCATGCCTTCGCCCTCGATCAAACCGCGATTGAAAGCTGGACCATTGCATGCGATCTTGAGCATCGATCCTGTCAGTGAAGAGGGCACCGCGCGACGATAGATCTGGTACGGCATGATGATTAGCTTCTCGGGTGGAAACCACGACGGCTTGAGTTGGCTGCCAAGATTGACTGCGGCCAGACCGGGCTGTTCGAGTTCTACGCCATGTTTTAGTGAATGGATTAGCAACAGTTCTGTAAGGACATGGTATGCCTTAGGTACCTTCTGCCAAGTAGGTTGCAACATCGATACACTTGCTTGATGTCACGGTTCCATCGTCGTCTCGCGTGCGCCATATGAACTTTTCTTGGTTGCATGGCTTGCCAAGCTCACATATCCTCTTGATCCGGTTGTTGGTGTTGTTGATATCGTATGACTTGGCATTGTCTTTGCTGTTTCGTTCGTAGTCAATGTAGACTCGAAGACCAGTGAGTAGGCTCGGATACTCTTTGCCAAATATGTCGAAGCTGGCCTTCGTCATGAGCTCGCTCAATCGCAAGGGTCGAAACAAAGCACTTGTACAGCTGTTGACCGTGAGGAGGAGTTTTCCCATTCCGATCCGTGAGGAAAAGTAGTAGCCTCGGATCGTACAAAGAGGCGTGTCCTTGTGTAAGCAACAAGGCGGTTGATATATAATGTAAGGTGTATTGTGTTGTGTATTAGTATGTGTGTTCTGTCCTGATCCCCCAGAGGTCTGTGACGTAGGTTTATATACATGAAGTGGTGGGCTGATTGACTGGTGGATACGCGCAACTGCCTCTTAGGAAGAAGCCGGGAATACTGAAGCATCTGTTTTCCCAATATGACGACTGGTAGAGTCAGTGATACATATCATCGCAGATCGCTGAACTATGACGCACCAGCGCACTACTTGATGACATGTCGCCTTGTCCCAAACATTCCAGGAGCTACAAGGCAAGACGATCAAGTCGGCGTAGGAAACCATCACAATAATGGTCTGATCCGAGAAAGCCCAATACGAGCAGCGCCGACGACCTTGTCCACGCGACTCGCGACTGGCCCGGAGTTAGAATCACTAAGAGACTGTGTCCAGAGACAATCGATCTTGCGCACGATGTGATTCCTAGAGAAGGCCTCGGAAGCACTGACCAGATCTTCGGCGCGGACGACGCGAAACGCATTATTGAGAAGACTGTTTTTGGTCTCATGCTGGCTCTCGTGCTGTGTCATTGCCCCAGCTTGTCAGACCTACATCTAGGAGCAGCACTCGTGTCCCAATTGTCCTGCCTTATACAAGCCCTCTGGGACAACCTCCGACCGAGATGCAACGGTTCTCAAAACTACTGGCGCAAGCTTCGTCGTGTCAGCATTCGAAGCAATGATCTTAGGGGAATTGACCTTGGGGAGGCCTCGGATTCCCGAAAAAAAAAAAGAGGCTTGTGTTTGGCAAACATAGCGGCTGACGAATTTGGCAATATTCTCACAGAACGTCGAGCTGTAGTATACCAGCGCACTTCTCGATGACATCTTGCTTGTCGCTCGTACGCAAACCATGCGTTACATCCATGCCATCCCTTCTCCCCACTCTCTACCAGAGAGACTTCCTATTCCACATGGGTCTTGCGATGGCACCTCTCCTCAGTAAGAAACATTGCACCACCCACTTTACTTATCCGTCCTCCTTTGACCCCTTCAGCAGTTTCCTCCTGTTCGCTCATGGCTTGCGTATGAGCTGAGGTTGAGGGAGATTATTAAAATCGTAGTGCACGCCGAGGATTACATGTTCTATGCCAGGAAAAATATACTCGAAGCTCTTCTGTCGAGTATGCATTTCTTTGAGGAACATCACGCTACAGAAGTCGTGAAGTGGACATGTACGCACGTGTAGCTTTGTGATGGCTGAGCCCTGGAGTGGCGTCAGCTCAGTGAAAAAATATTTGCATGTGACTAGGAAGTTGAAACGGAACCCGGCGCTTGAGAGATGGGAGCAATTGCGTCTCGGCGTGAATCTCCTTGCCATGGAGGAGTGCAGTCGTGTTATTGGGCTATGAGGACTATGGGTGGGTGGAGAACTTGTGGTGAGTCGCGCGAAGGATTGAGAAGTGAGGGTTGCGGAAGTACCATCGAGGGCATACATTATGCAAGGAAAACCTCGACGAAAGCCAAACGTCGATGATTGTTTCGAAAACAGTTATCGCAAACATATGTACGGTGGTACAAGCAAATTTTTGCTCCAGAGCAATGTCTATTGGAAAGGATAACCAAACAAAGATGTCCACACAAAAAAAAAGGAAGACAAATAGGTACAAATGAGATCTATCGCAGCAATTTGACCAGACCGTTGAAAAATTACATTCCCATACCAATGACGTTCTACATTTACTTGACAATGCTAGGAAGCCTGCAAGATGCAAATCGGGGACGAGGGTGAAGGCAAATACGAAAGATAACGCAAGACAACAAACAAGAAAAAAAGAAACATCGCAATAGGGTCAGCGCAGACCGAATTTGCTCCGCTCTTTGTGGACTGTTCACATCCAGAACATCGTATCCGCAATATCGTCGTGCCACGGATTCCTCGCCACACGGTCCTCACCATAGAAGTCCTTCTCGATTGTCTCATAGGCACGCTTGATCTGGTTCTTTCGTACCACCTCAGCATGATCCTTCTCCACTCCACGCTCGACCCGACCCTTAACGTGGGGTTCCGTAGGGAACATTCCCTGGCGGATGGACAGATTTGCAGCTTCGTCATTCGCTTTGAGCATCCTCAGATCGACGATCAGTGCCTCGTCGTCACCGTTGTAGTACTTGCGAATGTAGAGTCGGCCGCGCTCGCACAGGCGGTCGGCGTAATAAGTTGGACTCGCATAGGATACCGACGTTACGGAGCGCGCATAGGAGAAGCAGAGATTGTGAGTCTGTGCGGAGGTCAGCGGTAAGTCTTGAAGAAGTTGGAGGTGAAGCCTTACCAAATTGCGAATCGCTTCGAGGTTCAGATCGGGGACATTGTTGTTCAGCACGAAGTAGTGCGTCGGCTTCGCCGTGCCCTGGATGCCGCTGTGTGACTGCAGGTAGAAGTCCTGGTAATAAGGCGACGTCACAAGTTGATCAACACATGTGCCTGGTAGGCAATTCCCTTTACCGAACCGGTCTCTGTCCGCTTCACCCATTGGGTAGAAGCGTGTGTGATGGCGCTTGGTCACGATGATTGTGGCGAGATTGACCCTCTGTACCTTCAAGCTGAGGCTCTGGCAGACGGACGCGTACGCCTTGTGAATAGCTTCGACTTCTATCTCTTGTACTTTAGGATAGTGACCTGAAGAGACTCCATCTCGGTAGTAGATGATGTTATCTGGCAAACGTCGCTTGTGCGCTGCAGCCCACGCCTCCAGTCGCTCGGCTACCATAGCTTCGACTGTGTCGGCGTCCATGACCTGCAAACTGTCAGTGTACCATTTCTACAAGCAAGTCATATTCTCTTACTTCACGATCTTTCTTCCATACGTCCTGCAGGCGCATAGAACCGAGGCACTTCCCACCATAGTCGTCGACCGAGCCAACGATGGAGGCTATAGATGGGGTGCCCGGGAAAGCTCCAGTGCCGGGGTGGATGAGGTCACCACCTAGAACCATCGTAGTTTTGAGCCGTTCTGCCACATCTGAAAGTCCGTGGTTCACGCCGCCGAGCTTGAGATTCAACTTCATCATGACGTTGAGCATGAGGTCAGTAACAAACTTAGGCGTTTCGTCGAAGTTCTCGACCAGGCAAATGCATTGCATGCCGAAGATACGGTCAGCAGCATTCTTGAAGTTCCGGTAGACGTCCAAGTCATATCGATCAAGAATCAAGACAACCAAATTCACGCCTTGCGACTTTGCCTGGCTTAGCTTTGCTTCCAGAGAAGCCTTGTTGGTTGCCGCGAGAGTTGGGTCAAGATCTCCGGAATCGATGCCTTTGAATTGGGCAGGCTGGAGTCCGCACTTCTTGACGTGTTCGATAAAATAATTTGTGTAAATTCGGTGGGAAGATTTGTCGCAGGCGGGCGTAACTATGACGGCGTACTTGATGTTTTTGGGTGACACTCGTAGGAAGGTGGCCGCTTCTCTCGGGAAATTCCAGCGTGAACCAGGGCGGGCGGTGGTCTGAGTCCTATCACGCTTGGTGTACTCAGGGCGTGGGAACTCTAAACGAAGACGCGGAACCTGCAGCATCGTGGGATATAGACTGATCGGAAGGTCGTTGCGTTGGTTCTACATGAGTCAATTAGGTCTGCTACCAAGCAGAGCAGGATGACTTACAAATGCCACTGCATCATTGCCAGGCGTGAAACCAAGACTAGCCAGCCCTTCCTTTTCTATGTATGCGCGGTTGAGTTCTGGCGACCTACAGGCTTCCTTGACCATAGATGCAGTATAGTCATCGGGTATGGGACGGGTGTAAGGTTGGTAGGGCACGATCCGCAGGTGCTCTTGAGCATACCACACGGGATGATTGTATGACCCTACGTTCACCGCTGGCCGACCCCTGATGGGCTGCTTTCCAAACACTAGAGATATCAGCATTGTAGCAGGAGCGAACACAGAAACTTACCCGAGAAAAGATGATCCGTTACGTTAGTCGTATTCTTCTCCATCTCGAACGTTCCATCTTTCTTCGTAATGAAGTTGCCGGTGCCATCAGTCTTCTTCTTTCTGAACTTCAGATCTTCGATGTTGCCGTCACTTTGCAGCTCGAAAACTTTCCAGTAACGAGAGTCTTCACTGTTGAGACGTGCTTGCTTCTTCGCATCTGGATCGCGGCGATCGAGGTCAACATACACACTCTTGGCCTTAATGATCTTGGCGGCCTTGTCGTCGCCAAAGGTGACATTGCCGTTCAAGAAGTCGGACAAGAGTACAGGTCGAAACACCGCGCTCGTCGAAACGTTGAAATTGAGGATGATGTTGCCCATGCCAGGTTTGACATTGTAGAAGTAGCCGCGAATCATCTCGAGCGAATCACTCACCCGCTTGCCTCTCTGAATGTCGGTGAGCTCAACCCGAGCTTCCTTGACGAAGAATTTGTTGGATGAGAGCTTATGGACTTTGGAGTTGAAGCTCTTGGAGATCACGATGTTAAGACACCGGGCAATATCGTCGAAGTTCTCCTGCTCATAGTTGGGATGGGCATGGGCATAGCTCTTGATACCGTGCGTATTGATGATCTTGACGCGCTTGACACGAACCGTGAGGGTGTTCTTGCCGTCCGGAATGATGAAGGGTCCCCACTCTTTGGTTTCAGGCTCATTCTCAACATCCTCGCCTTCGGCTTCTTCGGACAGATCAGAGTCCAAAGACTTCCAGGAAACGATGGTGTCGATGGAATTGGTTGCAATTACTTCCCTGTTCTTCTTCAAGCATGGCCAAGTATCGATTGCGCTCGTTATAAGAGCCTTGAGCTTCTTGCGATTCTTGGTTTCCAGGTCGAGAACTTTGTACTCGTAGAAAGTCGTATTGTCTGTGACGGTGTATTCGAAGTGGTTAGTCAAAATTGCCCCTTTAGTCGTCTCGAAGAAATTCTGTCTCAGGGGGTACTTTGCCGTGTCGATTTTCAAGGTCTTCGACCGATCCCTCATCTCATCTGGTAGGCTCCATGGCTTGCCTTCGTCTTCGGGCTCCTGCTTCTTGTTCGATCCCGTTGCCTTTGTATAGAACATGTCCGAATGGCCATTGCTGTTGACGTACGTGGGAGTCGGCGTCTGTGTCTGTCTCGGAGGGGCCTGTGGGCCGCGCCGAATCGAGCCTGTATTCGCTGTGTTGTTGCCTGTCATGGTCGTACTCTGAACGGAAATCGGAGCAGGAGCTGGTGGTGACAGAGGAGCATAGTCCTTATGCGTCTTCAGGAACACGTCTGCAGCTTGTCGCCCAAGGTCATTTTGAATGACGTTCCTCCAAACAACACCTTTCCACCCATTGTTCGGTCCAGACATGGGGCAGTTCTTGAGTTTGTGGTCTTCAGCGCATCTTCCGCATGGGGTTTTGTCAAGTGCGAGGATGATTTTGTCTTGGAAGACCTTCGCTAGAGGCAATGGAGGCGCCATAGTGGATCGATACCTCTTTGGACTGCAGAACACAGACAGAAAGTCGTCTGCTTTCCAGGTAGCGATTCACAGCTCGCTCTCGTGAAACCCATATACTAATTCTCATGGATTGCTCCGTTCTCGCTTGAGGTAAGCCCAATCATTGCGAGAACGAGGACAAAGCGGAACAAGCTGGCTCTCCCTAGCAGTTTGAGCTTTGATAAGTGCTTGTGCTTGGAGTAGCCGGTCCTAGGCAAGCATGTTTGCGATTCCGCGCAACTGAGATGTGATCAGATTAAGGTTGTGGAGAGTTAGTAGCAAATCAGAGAGCTTACCCATACGAATACGCTTGCCTGCTGAAAATCTACTGTCGATGATCTTTGCCTTCCACGATGTTTGCCAAACTCCCACCCCATCTCGCGCTTGCAAGATACCCACACCTCATCGTCGGCGACGTTCTCATTCACGGCAAAACTTGATGTCAGTCTCCGCGCTTTGCATTCTTCGACGCTTCTTGCCTCAACGCAGAGTCAAAATCACGTCCACAAAGCTTGCCAACACTCATCAAAACAAAGGCTAAGCCAGCAAACCTGCGAGGCTTTCTGCTTTTCTGGTGAGTCATTGATGATCTCGCGCAATCCTTAGCAATCGCTTCAATGGGCGGCTTGCTTGATTGCCCGGCTCGTAAAACTCGTCAAGCACGCTTGACATCCTTCCATACTGACGTCTGCAGGCAGGAAAACGCAAGCGCTCGCAGCTTGCCGTCCTTGCGTGAACCCGGGATTCCCCCCCTCGCGTGACCGTCAATGACCCCTCCCTCCCCCAAACCTCACTGGATTCCCACTCACTTCCCGTCGGCAATCACACCGCATCAAAGCCCATCAAACACTTTTTGCCAGCAATCCGTCGAATAAAGCTTCCACACACAAGCTCTCGACGTGTTCCATACTTTGGCGGATCCTAAATGCCAACGCGCAACTGTCAGTAACCTATTGCTACCCGATATTCAATTGTCGACTGACATGCTTGCCGTTCCCGCATTCATCCCTCGACACAACGAATGTCGCAAGCGCATCTGCATTGCTTGCTAGCAATCAATTTTACATGAACCTCACTCGACGCTTGCCGTACCATGATGGGTCTCGTATGTCGTCGCGCAATTGCCAGCGGCCCGTTGCTATCACAAAAGTTATTGACGCCTTACCTGCTTATCCTTCGCGACACAGTCAACATGTGACATCGCCCGCACGCAATCAGATCAGCGACACAGCCCTCGTACTTGTCAGCAGACATCAACTGAATGCAACATGTGGGTTTCATGGAAAACGGAGGTTGAAAATGCTGGGAAAAGGTCTGAAATGTGTGACAGAAGAAGATACCTCTTCGCTCGTATGCCGTCGTGCCGTAGTTAAGCTGAATCCAGTCTGGAAGCGACTCAGAGTCTACATCCAGAACATTGTACCCGCAACATCATCGTGAAACGGATTCTTCGGCGTCTGCCCGCCATGGAACTCCGACGCCGCACGCTCGAACACCTCAGCCCGTAGCCTCCTGTCAACCTCATCTTTGTCCAGGCGCTCTTGCGCTTGCTCCTTCCAGTCCTTGCCCACGGAGCGCTTACCGCGAACGACCTTCTCTTTGCGGAGACCCGCGAACTTTCTCTCGCGAGTGTCTTTACCTTCCTTGATGAGGTCGTCTTTATAGTCTGCGTGCTTGCCCATGAGCTGCGGGTCAGAGAGGGGATGGAGTTACCTATAAAGGTAGCAGCTGCGGAATTGTTAGGTTTGATAGAGGCTTGTGGAGGGGTTTACAAGCACTTACCGGCCACGATCGCAAAGTTGGTCTGCGTAATAGGCAGGCGTTGGGTAGGACACGGCGGTGGTAGCTCGTGCGTACGTGGAGCAAAGCATGTTGGTCTGTTCCATGAGTCAGCTACGTGCACTTCGTGAGATGCAATGTATCATCACTTACGAAGGTCTGCAGCTTGTCGTCTGGAAGTCCTATCTCGTCTTTGATCACGAAGTAATGCGCGGGTATGGTCGTACCCTTGATGCCGTTATGAGTCTGGAGGAAGAAGTCACGGTAGTATGGACTAGTAATACCGGTGTCAACTAGCGTGCCTGGTTTGCAGTTTCCATTGCCGGGCATTTTTCGGAAGACTGCGGGAAGTTGCGCGTATTGTGCATCTTCGTGACGACCACAGCTGTCAGCTTGATCGGATGTGTTGGGGACAGCTTCTTAGTCTGCAAAGCAGCTGTGATTGCATCGCGGATCTGGAGCAGCTCCTGGTTCTTGACATGCAAATACTGGCTAGACAAAGATTAATAAAGATCGTGCAGGGTGCCGGGAAAAGTACTTACGTGTCGCCGACGCCGTCTCTATAGTACATAATGTACTTAGGCATGGTTCGACCATTATTGTTGTACCAAGCCTCGATTCGCTCCAATACCATCGCCTTGACGTCCTTGATGTCTTCGCATGCGCGATCACGTGTCTGCAGTCGCATAGAGCCGAGATACTTGGTACCGTTGGCGTTGACTGAACCTACAACAGCTGCAATTGACGGTGTTCCTGCAAGAGCAGCCGTGTCGGGATGCGTCACATCGCTAAGAGCTCATCAGTACTGTGAAGAAGATATCAGCGTTGAAAACTTACGCTCCGAGAACCAATGTGTTCCCCATGAAAGCCTCGATGCCATCAACAGTATGATTCATGGCACCAGTCTCGAGGTTGACTTTCAAAGCGATGCCGGCCCAGTATTGCGGGCTGGAGTGCTGATTCTTGTCGTATACGACACAAAGTGATTGCACGCCGTATTTGCAGTCAGCGAGTCGCTTCAGCAACGCCTATGCTGGCTTTGAAGCTTTTTCGAGAAAAAGCATGACAAAATTCGCATGTGTTGCCTTTGCTTCAACCATGACTTGATTCGCCGCGGTCGGGTTTTGCGCGAAGTCAGACAAAACTTTGTGTCCTACTCGCTCAAATGAAGCTGTGTGGTACGTCAATTGAACAGACTTCTTGAAGGCGTCCCAGGAAACTGAAACTCTCGACTCCGCGACTGTCCGTGCAGTTTCGCTACCGGGAACTGCAATGATGAATGCGTTGAAGCGCATCTTTGAGTTGATGCTCAGCAGCTTGCGCCCTGCTAGATTCCAGCGCGATTGATTTGTCACCACGCGACCCTTGCCATCCTTTGGCTTTGGTGCAAGTAAAACCTTCGATGGCACTTCGAGCATCCGAGAGTCTACCTGAATGGCAGAACTAGCCGACTGCACGTGTAAGTAACGGTTGAGAGAAGAAGCAAAAGCATACGTACAAATGGCGCCATGCTTGCACCTGGTGTGAGACTTAGCTTCGCGAGACCTTCGTGTTCGATCAGCGCCCGCGAACCCTCTGGCCGTCTACACGCAATGTTGAGCATTGCGGTGGCGAGATGGCTGGGTACTAGCCCGCCTTTGTAAGACTGATATGGCAACATTGAAAGCGTTTCTGGGAGATACCACATGGGCCTATCGCTGGTTCCGCAATTGATTGCGGGCTGGGTGCGATCGAGGGCTTCCTTGCCGTACGCTGAAGAAGTCAGTAAGCTCTTGAAACAAATACATCGATGGTAAACGAACTTGTCTTGAAACGTTGATGCACGGTGGTCTTTGTGTCGGGTGCACCATCACGACCCAATAGATCGAACGGTTGCCGGCTAATGGCGAGACCTCCACCCGCAATGAATTTGGTACGGGCGTTCATCTTCGTGACAGGCGACTTGATACTCGTATCACTGCGGACTGGGTCGTATGTCAGGTGTACACGTAGACCCCTCAGCTGTGCCATCCGTTCGGATTTGTGCTGGAATGTAGTCTCTTCTGCCAAAAAGTCGCTGACCAAGATAGGCTTGAAGAAGACTTTTGTGCGGGGTCTCACTTCGAGCCATTAGCAAATCTCCGAGTCAAGAGATCACAGATGATGTCTTACAGTTCAAGAGAATACCGTCCATTGCACAATGTACAGAATAGGAATATCCGCGGATTGCGCAGAGCGATTTGCTGCCACCCAACTCGTTGTGTCCACCGGCGATGAAGATTTGGCTTTCGGGCTGAACGTATCGTCGCTGAGCGCTGAAGAAACAACCATGTTGAGCGCACTCTCAACGCACTTTCTCTTGGCTTCGATATCCTGTTACAAGATCAATACTTCGTCGCACCTCGTAACGATGTGAACTAACCGAGTCTGGCACAAGTAAGCCCTCAGCTTACCTGGTCAATAGCTGCGTGTCAACCAAGCCAAGAGGACTGAGCCCGAGATCAAGCTGTTCTCTGCCTCGTTCTTCGGCCTCCCTCAGCGTGACAGGCTCGAGGTCATTCTAGCCGATCTCCACGAACGAAATGAGCTTCTCGTTGTAGTCGGTGATGATCTGGCTCCTGTTAAGCTTCAGGAACGGCTGTGCATCAATCAATTCCGTCACGAGTAGTCTTTGCGTCTGTTGACTCATACGCGCCGGAAGACCCGTGATGTTATACTCGTAAAGTTTCATGGCTGGGTCAATTTTCATCTGGAAGTGATTGGTGTACACGGTCGTACTCGGCGTCGCGGTGGCCTGTCGGAACGGGAAGCTGGGGATGTTGACGCCATGAGTGTGGAGCAGATTGGCCATCTCCTTGGAGTCTTTGGGGTCGATTCTGTTGGTCGCCATGGGCTCCGGCTTCGGCTCGTTCACCTTATCGGCCATGGTCAGACCAGCGAAATGCATCGCCAGCCGCTTTGCTTCTACATGCGATCAGTACAACTAAAGGCAATTCGCGACACGCAACTCAACTCACCTGCGCGATCCGACATGCTTGAAGATGTCGCCGGAGCAGTTGCTATTTTGCAATCAGTACCGCTGATGCACCTCATGCCATCAAACTCACTCATAGCTTGCGACGTCCCCAAAGGAGTCGCCGGCTTTCCTCCTACATCGCGATCAGTACGGTTGAAGCACCTCGCAACATTGAACTTACCTGTGGCATGCGGCATGCTGGACTGATCTGAACACTGTAGATGTTGTGAGGTGTCAAGAGCGACCGAGGGCAGTGGTTATTATGCTTTCGCCCCGCCAAGTAAATGCGAGATGAGGACAAACGGCAACAACGGTCGAGCAGCGGGACGTCGCAACTGGCGGAGTGTCGAATCGCTGATAGATGAATGGTGCAAACAGCGGAGCACTCCCATCCGTCCAGGCTCCGAAACGCTGATAGTAACTGCACCAGCAGTGAAGAAGAAAGAAGAAAGAAGGACGAATGAGGCGTAGGAAATGGGATTTATAGATGCGTAAGACGGCGATTGCAGCGGGCTAGCGTGGTGAGAGAGATTGAGATCTGGCGGCCTGGATACGGCTGCTGAGTTGTAGATACATGCTGAAGATTATGTGAAGTGAGAGCGACGATGGGGCCGCCAGCTTTAAGTGAGAAGCAGAAATACCAGACTACAATTCATGTACCAAGACCTCGCGTGGTATGCCGATGCGGAAGGTCGCACAGTAGCTTCGTTGCGGTGAGGATGGCGATGGCGGTCGTTGTGACTTTCCACTCGCGCTTTCAACAGACTCTGGGACCAGGCGTACGTTTGTGAACAGGCATACTTCGATAGTGGCAAGACGCAAAGAGAAAGACAGGATGTAAAAGAGTACTGCAATGTCGAAAGTCCAAGGTCAGGCAATGTAGATATGAGTACTTCAGCGTTTTCAAGACTCAAAGAAGATGTGAATATCATTCAAGACGGAGAGAAAACAAAAAGGTGAAGACCGTGAGGGCAACACTCACAAGAGATCCACATGCTCATCTAAACACCCCAAAAGCGCGCCTCGCTTGCTACCCACATGTCTTTCGCTATGAACAGCAATGTTACAGTGTACAATCTGAGCAGCCCAGGGTATCATCATGCCACTAACGTGCCCCAGCACTGAGACGAAACAGAATCGAAAGAAACAACGGCCAGTATTAAGAAGGTGGTATGTAAGTAAGGGGCATTAACAACGAAGGAAGCCGGGTATATAGATGCAGTTCGTGTCGTCGGAAGGAAACATGTCGAGGTCTACTTGGCGCCGGCGGGGAGCTTGACGTTGTTGGACAGCCATGCCTAAACGTGTTAGCAATCATCATCCCAATCGTCCAAAGTGATCAGCTTACCAAGCCCTCGAAGATCCCCTCGCCCGTTGTCGCACAGCTGGGCTCGACTTTCCACACGTGGTCCTTTGCCACCTTGTCTAACTGCAGGCGATCCGAGACTTCCTTTGGTCGCATAGCTGTGAGCGGTCAGTCAACGTCCACGAAAGACCTAGTGGTGAGGTGTATGCCATACCTCCTGCCAGATCCTGCTTATTCGCAAACACGAGGAGTAAAGCGTCCTTCATTTCTCGGTCCTGGATGATGCGCGTGAGTTCTGTGCGTGCCTCGTCGATGCGGTCGCGGTCATTCGAGTCAATGACGAAGATGAGACCTTGTGTTCCTGCCATCCCATTAGCACATATATCCCCTCTCGACTGGAAGCGGCAGGCAGGCAGAAGTCGTGTGCATCTTCACGCTCATACCCGGAACCGTGCCGTCGCGCCCCAACATACCAGAGAAGTAGTGTCTCCACAGCGGGCGGATCTTGTCCTGGCCGCCGACGTCCCAGACGTTGAATTTGGTGTTCTTGTACGTGACCGTCTCGACGTTGAAGCCGACGGTGGGAATGGTCGTGACGTCCTGGTCGAGCTTGAGCTTGTAGAGGATTGCTGTCAACATGTCAGCACAGCGCGACTTGGTGTACGAAAAGGGCGTCGCGTACTGGTCTTTCCTGCGGCGTCCAGGCCCAGCATCAAGAGCCGCATCTCCTTGGATCCGAAGATCTTGTTCATCATCTTCGATATTGACGCGCCCATTGTGTCGGCTGTGAGCTATGCGCGCTCAACGTGTGGTGTACGGGCGTTCTCGTCTGGTACGGCGGTGTGGGGAGTGGCGTGAGTGAGTTGCTCGTGGTGTTGATAGCTCCTGATAGCGACACGCGAGGCTCGTTTGCGGTCGCAATTGGCGGATAGTTGAGCCGAGGCTTGATGATGTCGGGTGTGGGTGCGAAGTAGTCGAGAGAGCGATGTCTTCAGTGAAACTCGACGGGCAGTTCAGTATCTCTTGTGTGTTGTGTGTGCAATATACTTCTGGCGGATGTTCTGGTCGAGGTTTCCTCCAAACTTCAGGGTGAAACAACCTGGTCGATCAGCAACATCCGTGCGTCTTCCCCACTAAATTTCCAGTCGCGCAACGTTGATTGACAGGTTCCCCTCGAACCTCACAAATCTTGCGCCTGTCCAAGCCGGAAAGGGGCTCTCACGTCTCATTTGCACGTTTATCGAAACAAGATGATGGCCAGGAATCGTGCAGCTGCAGGCACGCGCACCGTTGCTGCATCTAGCCATGTAGTGTACCGTGATGCAGTGTGTTGCAGGCCCGCAATCTAAGTCATGCAGGTACGCGGAGCTACTCCTGAGTGGCAACAAAGTCATTCGACTGAGTTGTCGCATGTAGCGAGCGGATGAAGCAGTAATTACTGGCTTCAACCTCAATAGTTCGCGACGAGCGCGTGGAGAGTTGCGCTGGCAGATCGGAGATTTGATTTAAGATTCACGGTCCATCTGCTTCGGCATTTGCCAGGGCTATTCATGACGTAGGGCAATCGTGGGTAAAAGGTGGGATTTTAGATTGATCCGGCGCCTAGCGCGAACGTGGGATAATGAAGCGATGCAATATCGTGGAAGAAGAATTGAGGTGATGGGATGACATTGCTACTGTCAAGCTGCAACTTCCAGGCATTGCCGGTACACGAAGGTGCTCGTACCTATTGTGTCAACCTTCAGGACGCACTAAACGCCATGGCCGGTGACTTGAAAGATACGAGCTCCTTCGTAGTGCCTCCACCACTCACACCACTTTCAACCACTCAAAATTCATCAACGATGCCCCCCTCTTTCTCCCTCTCCAACCTCTCAGCATTAACATCCCACCACCACTCATGAATCTCACTACTACACCTGCCCCTCTCCTCATCCCACGGCTTCGGGCTCAAAATATAATGCACATTCTTCACCTCCCCATCCCTCCAAATCTGCTCATGCACCCCCTTGGACCTCAACGTCTTGAGCGCATTATACGTATACGGCAGCGCCACCCACCTGCCCCTAAACAAATCGCCCAGCAAGCTCTGGTCCGCGAAATCGTAGTCCATTGAGCTGGGATTGGAGAGTTGCTCGAGGATAAGGTTGTATACTGCGGACGAGGGGTTAACGACTTGTAGGCCGCCGTTGGGCATGCCGAGACCGAAATCTGAAGGCGCGCCGGTCTTTTGTGCGGACTCGGGGTCGGAGTGTTGGGATGTGAATGCGCAGTTCTCGGGGACCCAGTCTTTGGGGTAGTGCGGCTTCTTGAGAGGATTGCACACGCAGGCATGGCTCGCTGCAAACACCCTATCCCCTTTGCCTTCTCTACTAGGTGCATCCAACTCCATCTCCATCAGCTCGTCCATGTTGCGCAGAACGAGCATGTCGCTGTCCAGCTGCACCACGCGGTCGTACTCCTCAAGACCAAAAGGCGTGAGCTTCGACCAGCAGTCGTAGAAGCGCGGGTCGTTGGTGAAGTCTTTTTGTACGCTGGGGAGAAGGTATTTGACGTGTTGTTTTGGGATCGAGCGGGCGTCGAGAGCGGCGTGGCCTTCGTTGGGGAAAGTGTCGGTGTACAACGCGACAAGTGGGTATTTGGTCCCGTGCTTTTTGAGCGAGTAGTCGAGGGTGAGGAGGCCGGTCAGGTAGGCGGTGTTGGTTATGAGGGTCGTCCATACTATCGTGAGGTTAGGTATCGTCTGATCTCGAGTGGGAGGTTGGTATACCTTTCTTCGACTTCACGCCCGCCGACTCTGTGATGCGATTCGTGCTATCTGTCATTGCGAATTTGATACTGTCAAGTCAGTGAAAAGTCAACAAGGCACCACGACATGTGAAAACAATCCAAGCCATAACTTATCTAGCCATCTTCGCGCAATACATTACATAGAGGGGTACCAGCTTCGGCGCTCGCGCAAAGGCCTGGACCCTGGCTTACCACTCCACTCCATAATTTCTCGCGCCAGCCGATCTCGGTTCTCTCTCGAGATCGTCATCATCCCACGCGCGCACTTTGACGCGTTTAACTCCGATGACATGTCTCTATCTGCATTATTGGTCCTCTGACATTCTTCTGTACTCGTTGTTGATGTTGCGTTTTGTTGTTTACGGGACGGCATGAATCCAACATCGAGAATCCCAACACACCCCACACCATGGCCACAACGGTCATGAAGACCGGCGAACAACCCGCCGCGTCCACCATCGTAGACCCAACCCTTCCAATCCCAGACAACAAGCCAAGATACTACCGCGGCTTTGTCGCTGGTGTATTCAGCGGTATAGCCAAGCTCTCAGGTACCCAATCCCTACTTCAGACATTTCCTTCTTACACTCTCTCGTAGCTGACACACACAATAGTTGGGCACCCCTTCGACACAGTAAAAGTCAGGCTCCAAACCACCACCTCCACGCAATTCCGCGGGCCCCTAGACTGCCTCCTCACCACCCTGCGCAACGAAGGCTTCACAGGCCTGTACAAAGGCGCGACGCCTCCGCTCGTGGGATGGATGTTCATGGACAGTATCATGCTGGGGTCGCTCAGCGTGTACCGGCGCGTACTCAACGACAACTTTTTCAATCCCCGCACATCATACACCGCTGAGCAAGGACAGCAAAAGAAGCTTCCGGTGCTGGGACATGCGTTGGCGGGTACGCTGGCGGGCTGGACTGTGTCTTTTGTCGCTGCGCCGGTCGAGCACGTCAAGGCGCGCTTGCAAATACAGTATGCGGCGGATAAGAGTCATCGCTTGTACTCCGGGCCAATCGACTGCCTCACGAAAATCTACCACGGGCATGGATTCCGCGGCGTGTATCACGGCCTATCCGCAACACTCCTCTTCCGCACGTTCTTCTGCTTCTGGTGGGGCACATACGACCTATTCACACGCCAACTACAATCTCGCACGAATCTCTCGACACCAGCCGTGAATTTCTGGGCCGGAGGACTGAGCGCGCAGATTTTTTGGATCGCGAGTTATCCGAGCGATGTGGTGAAGCAGCGCATTATGACGGATCCGTTGGGCGAGGGAAGGAGGTTTCCTAGGTGGAGAGATGCGGCGAGGGGGGTGTATAGGGAGGCGGGGTGGAAGGGTTATTGGAGGGGATTTGTGCCGTGTTTTTTGAGGGCGTTTCCGGCGAATGCGATGGCGCTGGTGGCGTTTGAGGGGGTGATGAGGAGTTTGCCTGAATGAAGAAGGGAGGGAGAGGGAGATAGAGGACGTTGTTGTATTTTGTGATATCCCATGCATAGCGATTGAGGAGCATATAGACGTAGATCATTCCACTCATAAATCCCAGAGCAAAGGAGACCTTGTCCATCATCCTTATGCCATCTACTAAATCGTATCGTCCTAGAAGAGCAGCCAAGATGTACAAGTCAATCTTGTCACGGGTTGACCCTGCCAGTGTCCCACCTTACAGTTTCCCCTTCTCCTCAATCTCGCAGAACGCCTTGAACGTCACCAGCCCCTCCTCACCCTCTGCATCCGTCTCACTCGTCATTACCACCTCTGCCGTCGCCCCAACGAAGAAAACATATCCCTCTTCCATCTTCTCCTCCTTGTTTCCCACACTAATCGTGCCTTTGCCCTTCGTACACAGCACAATACTCGGTCCATCAATCGGATCAAACGTCGCCTTCGCGCCACTCTTATTCAGCGCTGTCCGCACGACCGCAAACTCCGGAATCGGAGGATCGTAGAGTAGACTGGAGCTGCTCGAACTGTACGCCACCGCGTTGTGCTTAACATGGGGATAGTCGACTGGGTCCATCTTCTGCTCCGAGATGGGCGCGTAGCTGTACGTCAACATATCCGTGAGCGTAGGCACGTCTTTGAATTTCGGCGTGAAGCCGGCGCGCACGACGTTGTCGCTAGATGCCATGCACTCGATGATGTCCCCGGACAGGTACGCGTGGATGTCGTCTGCCTTGAGGAACATGGCCTCGCCAACCTCGAGCTTGACGTAGTTGAGGAAGAACTGCACAAAGAGGCCGATGTCACCTGGGAACTGCTTGTTCAGCCGGATGACCAGATCTGAAAGCTCTTTGCCTGTATTCGAAGGACCGCCGGAGCCCGCGAATGAACCGCCCTCTGATTCGGCGGCTTTGATGAGGTCTTTCGACGCGGAGGCGAGCGATTCTTTGGATGTGTTCATTACTTTTGTGAAGGCGGACTGCAGGGCTTTCTTGTTGGCCTGGAGGTCCTCGTCTTTGTCTGACGTCTCCTTTCCTTTCACGGCGTTCTCGAAGGCTGAGGCTTCGTCTTCTCCGACGAGGGCGCGGAGGGATGGGACGGTCGCGAGGAAGTGTGCGATTTCGGCGAGGGGGCGGAAGCCGCAGAGGCCGTCGAAGGGGGTGACCGCAATAGTCATCTCAGGCTTGTGATTGTCATCTGTGGATCTTTTAGATGAGAACTACGCTTCAGAGTGACGAAGCTGACCTGGGTAGTTCTTGGGGTCCTTTGCATGCAATTGCTCGGCCAGCTTCTTGTTCGGATGTGCCTGGATGCTCAGAGCCTTATTGATAGACAAGACCTTGAACAGGAAGGGCAGCTTATTCTCATATTTCTCGGCGATTTCTGTGGAGAGCAGGGCCTGGTTATCTTCTATGAGATCGCGGAGTGTTCGCTTCGTTTCGAGGTCCTTGGAAGGCAGAGAGGGGTGAGTGCCCATCCATAGCTGTCATCGTCAGCTACACAGCCAATTGAGGTGTCTATAGAATTACACACCTCAGCGTATGGCTTCTCCTCTTCTATGGAGAAGTCCGAAGCTGTGGCAGCGTGGAACTTTGCGGCGGCGGAGGATTTGCCGACTTTGCCTGGGTCGCTTCAGCATCGCGCTGAGGTGAAATCATGAATCGCGGGGCAGCGCACCCCAGTCGTAGCTGTTCACGCCTGTGGAGATGTCAATTGGGCTGCTTCAAATTTTAAGGTGTTTGTATCTTACCGCACTCCAGTCTGATCAAAGGGTTGCGCATCTTGAACTTGTGTCGCTTGTGACGTGCAAGTTGTAAAGCTTCAAGATTGACGTCGAGAGCTCTCTTGTGGGGTCTTTCAGCCTCACTAGTATACGCCTTACCTGATTCGCTACCTACCCCACGTTTTCGAACATTCCTCTCACAGCCTCTGTTCTCCTTCACTCTTGCTTCCTTCCACACACGAGTGAAGTTGATTTCGTCAAATGCGGGCTCCAAACCCACATCTCGCAAAGCAATATGTGGCATCATCTGGCGACAGAATCACCAAGGAACTTCAGGCCATTGAGCGGCAACTCCAATGTACACGTAGTCATGAAGGACTTTGATTGTCTCTACCCGACAAGCATGAACATTGACGAGATAGAAGGAAAGTGCTCACAACTACTTCACGTGACGTCATTTCAGATTTTCACCCGCGCGAGCACCGCTTACAAACAACAACAACATCAACGCCAGCCTTTGGCCGTTACCAGTTGAATACCCACCATGGCTAGCAAAACCCATTTTATGATAACAAGTCTACATCAACTACCCCAATGACATCCCCCTACACCGTCCGCCCCTCCCCAGGCTCCGGACTCGGCTGCTTCACCACGACCCCAATCCCAGCCGGCACCCTCATCCTCTCCGAAACGCCTCTCTTCAACGTGCGCGAACCGCGCACAAACGCAGCCGTCACATCTGCCTTCTCCCTCCTCTCTCCATCCCAGCAAGACCAGTATCTATCTCTCTACGCCCAAAACGTCACCGCGGACGGCGACGCTAAAGTCATCGACATCTTCAATTCAAATGCCTGGCAGACGGGCCCACGCACATCTATATGTCCCCACGCCGCGCGTTTCAATCATGCATGTGTGCCCAATGCGAGTTTCGCGTGGAATTCGCGGATGGAAAAAATTACGATCCACGCGATTGTCGATATTCCAAAGAACACGCAGATCTATTTGAGTTACGAGAGGCCTTATCAAACTATCCAGTCGCGACAGGAAAAGCTGGCTGCCTATGGCTTCGTGTGCGCTTGCGAGGCGTGCTCGGTCGATGGTGCGGCGAGCGATGTTCGCAGGAAGCGCATGGTGATCTTGGATGCAAGGATTCGATTTGAGAAACGACAGCTGTGGAGGAGTCCGTGGCCGAGCGCTGCGCTGGAACTAGTCAAGCTGTTGAAGGAGGAAGGACTTGTGGGGGAGGCGTTGGGGTTGGCGCATCATGATGCCGCCGTTGGGTGGAGGAGGTACGGAAGATTGGATTTAGCGGTCAAGTCTGCGGCACAGGAGTTGGCGGTTTGTAGACTGTGTTTTGGGGAGGGTTCGGCTTGTGTGGATTCGAGTAAAGCGTTCTTGGTGGAGTTGAAGGGACAGCTTGAGGAGAAGTGTCAGTTCGCAGAGAAGGTTCAGCTCGCAGAGAAGGTTCAGCTCGCAGAGAAGGTTCAGCTCGCAGACCAAGTCGTAGTCGATACCGTAGATATCACGCATCCGGTACAGGGTCTCGTCAGTGAGCTGTGAGTAGTCGCGAATTTCGATCTAGCGTAGGTTGCTTTCAACCGTTTGCACACACATTTCGGTGCCGTCACCTCAAAACTACATCTACGGCCCCACCATCTACACCTTTCACACAGCATCTCTGCGCGCACATCGACGCCTTCGATAACAGCCCACTTCATTCCACCAATATTTGGCATGACGGACTCCGGCTTCTACGACGAAGACATGCCAGATCGCGATGCGCCGCCTCCGGATACCGATGAAGAGAAGGAAGAGGAGGACTCTGAGACACCGGAAGAGCGTATCAAGCGCTTGGAAAAGGACAATGCCGACTATGTGAAGCTTGGACATGAGTATTTGCAGATGGCTGAGAAGGCGGAGGACGAGATCGAGAGGTGCCGGGAAGTGGAAATGGAGCAGCAGAAGACGGAGAAAGAGAACGCGAGCTTGATTGCGCAGATGTCGGGCATGAATATGGAGCTTTCGCGCCAAATAGCCGCCAAAAACAACCAACTTCGCGAACAAGATAGCCAAATTGCGACCTTCAAGGCTGAATTAGAATCCTTCAAGAAGGCTCAAGCTACTGCTAATGCGCCGACCCCAACGAGCAATGCCCCAAGCAAACGGGCCCCTCTACTCTTGCCTGTCCGAACGAAGTAGCAGGAGTCCTTCAGCGAAGATGAGGATGTTCAGGCTATGGAAGCATCAGAGTCGAAGAAACGCAAGCGCCTTCCCCGCCGTAAAGATCGAGACAAGAATGCGAACGGCGCAACTAAGAAATGAAAGGGTAAGAATTGATGATGCACATGGAGAATCATTGCTAATAATGATCAGTATCGAGGGATCCTTTGTTGCAGACTGACTGCATGCTTCTAATGGGAAAGTTCGCAATGTCAGAAGTCGGTTCGGTGTCGGAGGATGTATCATCAGTGTTAGTCGCGGTGTCTCCATCATTGCTATTATCATATTTGATCCGCGCGACTGACTTTCCATCGCTTGATTATCACACTCACGTCAGTAGCCGAATATAATTGAACCGTTTTTGGCCAGTACTCACAAGTTTGAGGAAGGAGCAGTGAGCCTTGTTCTTCGTCTTCTCACGCGTTTCCATCGGTATTGTTGGTCTTGTAATGCCTTGAGTGGACTTCCTAGGTGGCCCCTTATGTGTGTGACATTGTGCTTGCTACAGCAGTGAGTAGAGACTAGCCGCGTGCAGACGTCACGGACTGCTTGCTTTTGACATTCAATTCATGAGATGTGATCATCGAATTTCGAGAATGGCGCCACCAGAAGCGGCGAGAATTCGTGATCAATCAACTCAGCGAAGCCCTATTCAGAGGACGTTCACAGCATAGCCTGTATATCCTCAGCACGTTCTGTAAAGTCTTGTTGCTTACCTCAAGAACATCGAAGATAGACATGCTATCGATTTAGGTTGCGAAAGTTATCGTATGCTGGTAGCTTGCGCTGATCTCAAAATCATGATTATCATGACATGCAAAATAACAAATGATTCATGACTTGATACATTATGTTCTACCACCGACCTCAGTCTATCTATATATACCCGTGTACGCCAACCTTTTTGCGTAACGAAAAATTGCGTGTACATCCAAAATATGCTATCTACAAAAGAAAGGGTATCATCCACACTCATACCTCGCGGCTATGTTCTAGTAGTTCACCGTCTCCTTCACCTTCCAGATACTGCTCGCCCTACTGCTCGGCGCACTGCTCCATCGGTCTGGCGTCAATCTCGGCGCACTGAGCGTTCGCGGCATATTTTGAATACTGATGCCAAAGCTCTTCTTCTCCGCGGTACTGCCAGGGCCACCAAGCCATGTCGATGAATTGTTGCGACTTGGGCCAGCAGATCCAGAAAATGGATAGATGCCGGGCCCACCCATGGTTGTGTTGCGGGCGCGGATTGCGGTGCGGTAGCTGGTGGACCTGTACTTTCCGATCCAGAGCATTTGCTCGTGCTCCCTCAGATACCTGTCGGCGCTGAAGTTCTTCTGGACGTTGGCGCGACCGCGCATACCGAGCTTCCTGCGGTACTCCTTCTTCTCGTACATGCGTGCCGAGATGGCCTTGACCTCCTCGGGGGTGGGGTTGGGATAAGAGAGGATGGGAGCCTGGAAGCCGGGCGCGTCCCCGGCTTGATCTGCCCACTGTCCGAGTAGGGCGAGAATGTTGATCTGAGCGCGAGCGAGCGACTCGCTATCGTTGGGCGGTACCACCTCGGAGAATTGCTTCCCGGTCGATTTGTCCGTGACGACACAGTAAGAAGCGCCTACGTCGGTACACACCACCGGCGCTCCAGTCAGAGCTGCTTCTCCCATAGCTAAGGGCAGACCCTCGGAGACGGAAGAGTTGAGGAAGAGCCAAGCATCTTGGAGAACGAGAGAGGCATTACCCAGACCCTTGAGCACACAAGCTTCTCCGAGACCCTTTGAAGCGATGAGCTCTTGACACTCCGTTGAGTGACCTGCAGCTCTCTCCATGTCTCCGTAAATATGTAGTCGGTAGTCTTTGAAGCCCCACTTGTTGACGATCAAATCCGTCGCAAGAATGGCGCTCTTAATGTCCTTAACGTACTGGACGTGGGACAACATGACCACGGTCGGAGTGTCTGTCTTGATGGTCTTGATGGGTTCAAATTTCTCCATGTTACAGATACCTGGAAGAGTTAGCATAGGCTTTCAAGCACCCCAAGACTATGTCTTACCATTGACGACGGGATCAATCTTGCGGGCAAAGGTCCTCCTGTGTTCAAGGACTCCTTCCGCGGTACCGAGCTCGACTTCCCATCCAGGGTTGTAGTAGTCGCAGCATGGAAGTACAACGTCTGCGTGGTGCTCGAGCAGTACACATGCGAGGAGACCGAGCGAAATCATAGCGCTGTTGACGAAGGGCATGTCGAAAGACACGGCAGAACTCATGAAAGTGGTAAACTCGCGGAAACTGATACAGTGATCCCACACGTGGACTATTGACAAGATCAGCATTTGCTCACATGCAATCGGGCAATACACTCACGCGAGACGTTACGCTTCACCTTGGCTACGATACCATAGGTGGCACCGGTGAAATGATGGGACGCTTGAAACATGTCTGGGATCTTTTCCGGAACCGGAATGGAGAAGATGAAGAGGTAACGGGTCCAGAGGTTGAGGGATTGGTCAAGCTGTTGCATGGTGGGCTTCTCGAAGTCCCACCATTCGGAGACGGTCAGTGAGCCAGGCATATCCATCAACCACAGCTCGCGCCAGGTGAACTTGACGATGTCGCTGCCCCAAACGTCGTTCCAGCTGCGCGATGATTCGAAGTACGTGTTGAGGTCGACCAAGGCCTTTGTGGCTTCCTCGAGGTGCTGCCTGGTGTGCTTGGTTTGTCGGGCGCACTTGACCAAGCTTGTCAGGATGGGTATGAAGTGTTTGCGAATATCAGAAGTCCTTGTGTCGTACGTCTTCGCGACAACCTCCGAGTCAAGGCAGTTGTGGAGCATGCCGTGCGTCGGGTTCAAGAAGTCAAGACCCCACAACGGAAGGATAGTCAGTGACTTGACGTTTCGCTCGATCTGGAACTTTGGTACACCATAGTCGTGAGCCATCTCAGCGACAATATGCCATTTGGTTGTCTTCAAGTCGTTGACCTAAAGATCGATGTTAGTACTTCGCGCATATAAATCGTGTAGAAGCAGACTTACCATATCCCGACGGCAGGCAGAAACACCTCCCGGCTCGTATGGCCATGTGGATGTGTCCATAGCCATAACGTGAAGCTCATCGTCACTATCTTCGATCTCTCCACTGTGAGTGCGGGTATTAATGGTTGTGTCGCCTCCAGATCCAAAGCTGTATAGATCCGATATCTGATAAGCCACGTGTACCCATGCACTGATCTCGGAGTCGACATCAGTCCTCGCCATGATGGTATCGGCGTGAGCATCAAGATACTTCGTTGCGCGATTGAGGAGACCGAGGTCTCGGTTACGCCAGTAGGACTTCAATGAGCTGTCGGAGCGGATGAGATCCTCATCGAGCCACCTAGCGGTGACCGCGTCAAGCTCTCGGCCGTTCTTCCAGAGCTTCCATAGTTGAGTGCGAGCGTGGGCCGTTGACATGGGGTAGCGCTTGACGTTGAACCCGAGGGAACGTGAGACAACATTCGACGAGACGGAGGAAAAATTGCTCAGGGGGTTATCGCTGAGGAAGCCAAGCTTCTGTGGCTTGTCCAGAACATGGAACCAGTCCTCGCTAATCATCAGCGGGGTGTCGGCGGGCTCGCCGTTGAGAGTTGTCGAGATTGTGGGATGGAATTTGTGCTCATAGGCCCAGGTTGCATGGTAGACTTCCGTGCCCTCGAGGAACGTAGCTTCAGTAACCTTTGGGAAAGGTACCCAGTCGTCCAGCCTCTCTGGGTGCTTGCGAGGAGGCATGCTCCACATGATCCGTATCGTGATGTGAGGGAAAACAAATTCTCCTCGAAGTAATTCGTCCTCAAAGCGAGCGTTGCGCCGGTACCAGTAGGTGAAAGTCACCGGATTCACATCCCGGAATGTGGAACCCGTGGTGACGTAACCTCTCCAATCGTACTGCACGATCTCTCCGCTGAGCTTGCCCTGAATACACTGCCTCTGAAGAGGAAGCTTAGCGTTCTTCTTCTTGGGGTACTCATACGTGAACATGTTCACAAGCTTCTCTCCCTTGTACTCTTCGCGTTGGCGGAGTGTGAGCTTGGCACCATAGGTGTTGATGGCAATGAGCTGTTTCGAGTCTTCTGGCTCTTTGTCGTGCTTGCCGTTGAATTGGCGGAGTTGGATGGTGCCATCGGCCTGCTGGGTCCAGAAGCAAGTATTGGGTCCTCGGAGATTCTCAATGACGATCCGGTCTGACTTCAATACAGTTTTCATGCCCTTCATGTTGCTTCGCAGTAGCCTGACGTTTTCACGGCCATGGAGCAAGACAATGGGAATGATCAAGCCTTGCAGAAACTTGACATATATCCATATACCGTTCAGGAAGAATGCGATCGGGTAGTGGATGAAAGCCGGCTGAGTGCGTATCATGTAGTCGAGTTCGCGCTGATATTCTGGATCTGCGACGAGCGAAAGGATCAAAAACTTGACCGAAGCTTGCCAGATTTGCTTGATGCGGAAAATGAAACGCTTCAAGGGACCTCTTGATGCAACAGTAGTCGCCAGGTTCGAGTTCGCGAAAACCTCCTCGTCGTTCAAAAAGAGACCTTCAGGCTCGCTGCTGTAGCTGTTGCGCGATGGGCCGAAGGCCTTTGCGTACTTGACGATAGCAGCCGTGAGAGCTGCGCTCAGATCATACCGGCTTATGTATTCGATACAGTTGAAGGCGTCTGTTGCAGATGTTCGCGAGGTGATCCAGGACTCCTCTTCGGGGGTAAGCATGTTGGACTCTCCAGCCGAATGCTTCAAAAGGAAAGACCTGATGTTCTGAGGCAGGTCATCCCATTCAGTCTCTACGTTCACACCTAGGAGTAGGTGACGAAGGAGAACTTTGTTACCGCTCCTGGTCGTATGGGCGCGTTGTTTCGGCGAAGTCTTGAGCTGGCGCTTGATGCCCTCAGGGATGGGGATCTCATCGACTGAACCAACGTCATCAACGACGATGATCTCGGCAAGGATAGAGTGATCGTGCGACATTCCCAGATCGTGCTCGCAAATTGCCCGTATGAGCGCTTCAGCGATGATTTTCGAATTGCGGTGAATGTCCGTGTTGAGTTCCTCTTGATCCATGTCCGTGGAGAGAGCTACCAGGACGTGCACCCGACCGTCGCATTTACGAGCAATAGAACGGAGGTGTTGCTCGCCCCGTGGAAAGTGCCGAGCACCTACCAGTTCAATGACCGTGTGACCGGAACTCCAAAGTTCGACAGCGCGTTCAATGATCTGTTGTGCGAGCGGGAAGGCATTGTCGAGCACGGGAGAACGTGTTGCCCTGCTTCGATGGACCAAGAATTCCAGTACGCGTGCGCCGGGATGCTCCGATGGCTTGAGAATAAAACGTTCCTCTGTCGGCAGATCTTGAATGGTTTCGAAGCATTTTGCAAGCGTGGATTGAGAGAGATCCGGATACGGTTCGAGAGAGCTGCAAGAGTATGAAGCCAGGGCTTCCTTGTGGTCCATCTGAGCACTCGCGGACTTCTTCTTGGGCCTCAGTCCAATGTCAGCAATGTACATGGAATGCAAGCCTGCTATCCAACATGCTGTGCCCAGAGCCACGACGGCACTGTAACTCCAGGTAGGCAACTGTTTCTGCATGGCAATACCGGCAGGCAGACCGAGAATAGCAGCCATGGCTAAGGACTTCGCACCCTCCATACCACAGAAGATCTTGTTGTATTGGTAGAAGAGTAGACCGGAGTAAGCGACGACATATGCAAGGTAGAGGATCATTGCCTCAGGCGTATCATCAAACACCCACATCAAGGTAGCTGTAATACTGGCACCCCAAAGATGCAAGAAGAAGAACTTGGCCAGGTTGGAAAAGTAGAGTTTTCGTCTGGCGCTGACGTCTTTGGTGGTGGCTTCTCGTAGAGAGTCGAGCGACGTGATTCGTTGGACAATCTTCTCGTTTGCGGCAATCCAGAGAGGCTGGGACACTGCATCAAGTGCTACAGCTCCTAGAAGGTAGTACATGAGCCCAAAACCGACGGAAAGGCGGAAAGTCTCGGTGCTGGCTGCGGAAAGTCCAACAAGACCACCATTGGTGACGAGAGCGGCCCACTTATCCAGAAGCGCAACAACGAAGTAGAGCAACCCAGACCATACATCTGAACCAGTGTGGCGCCAATGGAGGAAAGCGTTGTGGAGCTTGAGACCCTTCTGCATGTTGGTGATGTTTTCGAGAGCGGCCTTGAGTGTAAGATTCCAGGTAGAGCTATACGCCAAAGGCATAGCCGTCCTCCTGTGCCGACAGTACCATGTCATCAAGAACTTCGTGGACACATATCCCGCAGCCATCTTGGCAATGAGCGGATCGTTCGTCTTGCTGTTCCAGAAGTGGCGATTTGACTCCCTCTGAATCGCTCCATGAAGAGCGCTACGAGGAATGCCGGTCACGCTGAGCTCCTTCAGCTCTTGTTCGGTTGCTGTGAGACCGTTCCTCTCCGCATACCAGGCCAGGACCTCTGCGTCAGTCACTACTGGGATCTTCAAGTACCACGTTGCCCAATTCGACATGACTTGACGAGCTCCGTACAAGAGTGAGCATAGGAATACAGTTAATGTCGAAAGGTACACAGCGATGTCGTGCTGCACGAAGATCGTAAGGACTGGCGAGATGAAGAGAATCGGTACGCAGCACATTATGACGATTCGGCCAGATTGGAAACTGCTTCCAGGGACCTGGTAAATCGACAGGGCGGACAGTGCAAGCAAGTATGTGGCGAGCATGCAGAAGTAGAACACGAAGACTGCGGCGTCGGCCGGGGAATAAGTGATCGATATGGTGACAAAAGACAGAACGGCACCAAACAAAATGACTGCAACTCCAGCAACAAACCGTGTCATGACGAACATGTTCATGGCAGGGAATGCGCTAGCGTAGATGTAATAGCAGCCACCTGAGGATATCCAAGATCCGATAGAACCACAGATCAACAGTGCCGCCATGAGTGCAGTTGTCGCCATCGTCTTCTGGTTGGAGCTCATGAAGGTGGTAAGATAAAGACCACGTCCTACGGTAGTAAGGAGACCAATATCGATCAAGGCTGGTACACCGAAGATAGCCAGGAATGTTACTTGATAGAGGCGAGAAACCTTTTCTTTGCCAAAGTCAGGGTCCGAGTCGATCTGCATGGGGGCAAAAGATGTGGGCAACTCGGTGTAGCCATCGACACGGTCAGGGGGCTGGTGATCCATGAAGTACTTGCGGTACCTCTTTGAGAGGATAGTGCCGAGAACACGAGGCGAGAAGTCGAAGAAAGAATCGCAACGGGAGCCAACTGCAAAAGCCTCTGCGAAAACACCAGCTTGGTCGGTGGAGTGGTTAGGAAAGGCGTTGCGATCAAGAATCTCCAAATATGTCTCGTCCATTGAGAAGTTGCGAAACGCGCAGAACACAGCGAGAGCCAATAAGTCGGCTCCAGCGTCGATTTTGCCGGGCTGCATGAGGGACTGCATCACGGTTCCAATGCGCTCGTACAACTCGCTCTCGCCATCCATTAGAACCCCATTCAGACGGTCGAATACATCCAGAAACAAGTTAACTGCTTCTGCTGGATACGTGTGCTCGAAGCCACATTCACGGTGCCAGGCCAGGCGCGATTGAACGAGGCACTCGGGAGAGATATTGCCGCTCAGAAACTCCTTGGAATTCAGGGCTCGTAACTGTGCCATCGAAGGTCGATCCATCAGCTCGTAGTCGATGCAAGCGCGGATGCGGGCGAGGAAGAAGGAATCGTGGTCTGGCTTTGGAGAGAGTCGTTGGCGCAACAATATGGCTTCGGATGGCGATAGCTTTTGAACGTCGCTAACAATACGCTCGGGTAGTTGCCACGCTTCTGATAGCTTGCCACTGAGCTCGGCCAGTGCGAACTCGGCCATGAGACATTCCGCGCGCGTGCAACCTTGGCTTGAGAGATACGTGTGCAGTACGGTACTTGCACGATCCACGGCGAAACCAGAGAGGTACAGATCGATTCCGCCGAAGACTGCATCGTGATCGTAGAGACCCCATACCTGAACGTCTGCACCTGCCTGGAAACCGGAGTGCAATCCAATGTAAACGTTGAGTTGCGGAGCGTTCTCGCTCTCGTTGAATTTAAGTAGGGTAAGTAGATCGTCTACACCTGCAGAGACTGCATGAGAGAGAGCTCGAGAGCCACGACCATCTTGTAGAACCTGAATCTGCGCCCTGATGGATTGCAGATCTTCCGAGGTGAGATGATTGAGAAGCTCGAGGTCCTTTAGGTGGCGTTGGGCTTGGAGAAGTTCGTCGAAGTGCTCCGCATTGAAGTCGAGACCAAGCTGAAAGCAGCCCAGATTCGTGTAATCGATGCCATCGGGTGATCGCGATAGCGGGTTATTATGAGGATCCTTGAGCGCCTGAGAATAACGCACTGCATCGATCTCGGTGCCGGAGTATCTTGCTCTTTTCACCAGAACATTGGAAGTTACGAATTCGAGTTTCGAGGCGAGGTCGGGAATGAATCGATCGAGGCTGTCGTAGTATGCGCGGTTGTCTACTACTTCCGGAGAGATCTAAGCGTTCAGTTAGCATAAGTCTGCAGCAGCCAATCATGCGCGAAGCAGTTACATGACTGCCAACATGGAGTGTAAGGCAACTAACCTTATCGTTAGCACGCCAAACGTTGTGCGCGCGCATGTTAGCATCATTCTTCTGCCACATCAGTGCACCCAGTGGCTTCTCTCGGATTGTGTGAGTCCTGGCAGCTTCGGCGTCAACCAGAGCGGAAGCAGATCCAATCCAGCATAACGCGCTGTTGAATCGACACCAGTTGTAGCTTCGCTGCGTGATCGCATACTGGTGGTTGAATTCGTCGTCTACAGTCTCCCAGAGCATCGTTGGCGGGCCATGTGCGACTCTCTGCGCGGCGATGCCTCTCATGGCGGTTCGCATGGGCTCCATCTGGTGGTAGTTCTGTTGTCCACCATCAGTGCGAATGGTGCCGTTACGATAGATGACACCATCGATGAACTTCATGTGGATATCGCGGCATTGCGGACCCGAGAGATGGCCAGGACCCGACAACGCGATTTCAAGCCATACGGCGTAGCCCAAGGAGTTGATGTAGCCGACAAGTTGATTCAAAATGGCGGGGGAGAAGTGGTCAATGAAGTTGGCGAGAAGAACAGCCGTGAAGGGTGGTGTCGTGCCACCGGACCCGGTTGAGATGATCGCTAAGGAATCCACCAAGATCTGAATGGAGCGTATGATCTCGCCATCATCCGAGCTTCGCTCCGATTTAACCAGCGATCGCACGTCCAGGCGCCCCAAGGTTTGGGATGAAGTGCATGCGCCGGACGCCAAAGCATCTTTGACACCACTGGCAAATGGATCCAGTACGACGACGTCCCATTGCGACAAGACGCGAGCCTGAGCCGGAGTGGCGGGGTTGTTGACTGCTCCGAGGAAGACACCGAACGATTTGAACTCCCCCGAAGGCTGACGAGCGACAGCAAGTGAGCTGACACCACGCTTCAAGCGAGAGATGTGTTGTGCAACGGATCTCGAGATCGTCACACGCTGCTTTCTTCCCTACATTCACGGTCGAATGAGTATTGATAAGGTATATAACAAGGGAGGGGTACTGACCTTCCAGTACGCTCGTACACTAAGAATTGTTCGATATATTATGTATGATGTTCCCAGGGCCACGGTAACGAGGAGGAAGATGGCAATCGTCTATACCTCTGGTCAGGATTAACATGCAATGACTTGGGATGATCTTGCATACCTTGTTCCACCACGAACCGAATAATGTATCCCAAGAATTGGCATTCAAGCCAAGATGGGACACCGCCATGGTGAACAGACAAACGAAGGACGATAACGAAAGACGACAACACGCAACGAAAGTGTTGAAAAGCGAGTGGACTCAGACCGACAGGCTGAAGAGTTGGGTATTAGCAAAACTCATCTGCCCAGCATTAATCGGGGGAGGCGTAGAAAGCGAGGTACGAGCGGAAGTAGCTCTGACCGGAGATCCACCTTCGTGCTGATGATCCAGTCCAGCCGCAGGTACGAAAAAAGGAGCGGCATCAATACCCTTGGCGTATGCCACATGGTTGAGGTGGCGAGCTCGCTTCGTATTGACCGCAAATACCATCGTCGCAGACTGGCGCCACTGTCAGGGAACGTGCAGATCAGGTAAGACAAGGCGTAGCACATATCATGAACCTTGGCCGTGCCGCCCGATATTTTTAGTTCGCCTCCCGAACTAGGCTGGCATTACCATGCGAGTCCCGCAATTTTCTGATTCGTTAGTTTCGGCATCTCCTGCTGGACACCCGTGAGTTGGAGATATCTCGCGTGCGTTGCACCAGATCATTACATCCGCTTCACCACATTATGGCTTCCAGATTCGAGTTGCCGATTCATTTTCGGGATTGGAATAGGTCCTCTAGTCCTTCGATCGACGGACCGCCAAAGGCATACCGCGCTCAAAGACCGATATACAAACGACCATGGTTTATAGGGGTAGCAGTTGCTGTCTTAATAGCTATCATCATTGCTATCGCCGTCCCGCTTGCTGTCGTTCTGCCAAACAAGGACGAAAAAAACCACGATGGACAAGTTATGCTTCCGCTGTATATCTATCCGAAGGACAATGATACGTGGGCGCCGCTATACAAATCGTGAGTGATCTCGACATTCTGTTCTGTTGCGAAATGTATTGACAGCAAGCATAGACTGGCGGCCAAGCCGAACCTCGACTTCGTGCTGATCATCAACCCCTCATCAGGACCAGGAAGTTCTCAATATCCCGATGAGCAGTATACTGCCGCTCTCACACAACTTGCGAAATACCCGAACGTTCACAAGGTTGGCTATGTGCGAACTGGATACGCCACTCGCAACGTCACCGACGTTATATCAGAGATCAACGTGTTCTCTGGATGGGCTTCGAAAGGTCCTGCGTTTGCGATGGAGGGCATATTCTTCGACGAGAGCCCCCACCAGTACTCCGCCGAAGCTGTGGATTTCATGCTCAAAGCATCCCGTGCTGTCAAGGATGCGACTGGGCTACAGGGTGCGAAGACTGTTGTAAGTATTGACCCACATGGTGAGCCGCTAGCTGCTGACACGCACGAAAAGATCAGGAACCCCGGCGTTATCCCAGACCCCAAATTCGCGGATTCGCGCACCGACATCTCTGTAACCTTCGAGCAATCCTTCACCGAATATCAAACGAAGGAAGCTGATTTGGCGGCGTACAAAGACGACCGCAAATCGCAATGCTATATGGTCCATTCGATTCCTAGCATGGACAAGGGTAAGCTGCGTACTTTCGTGGATGACTTGAGCAAGCGAGCCGAGTACTTGTTTGTCACATCCAACAAGGAGAATTACTACGAATCCTTTGCCGAAGACTGGGCTGAATTCATCGATGCTATCCCTGCATCATGATGCCTGAGCTCCGCGGGATGTGCCGGCGACGGTCGGCGATGAGGAGTTTGTGTTTCGGCGCAATTATTGACATCGAGATTGTGCAAATTGGAGGCTTGGTGCGCTTTGTGAATGTCAGCCCAGCGTAAACCCGCCGTAATAAATTTTAATGACAAGTGGGTTTTCTGTTCGAGCGAGCGAAAAAGAAGTTCGCGACTAATAAGGCCGCTGACGGGACGATGATGCCGGAAGTATTGTTGAAGGTGATTGTGTCATTCCACTAGTCAGCGTTCGAATCATGTTCAGCGTTAGAACTTAGTTGGCGCTGCGATTTTTCGGCCGCGGTGGAGTCAAAACACGAGACGAGGTCGAACGCGTGAAAACGTGGCGCCGATAAGGTTCGCGCTGATTAGCTCGGGGCGAAGTGGCCCGCGTGTCCGATGCACCCACGTTAACGTTGGCGCAGCTGGTTTCGAAGACGCGGGCGAGCGAAAAGAAATACTTAGCGGTTCAACGTTGTCTGTCGCCAATCGCAGTGTCCTTGCCCCTGACTATGGACATCCAACATGCGGCCAGTCCGTATATGTGACCGCCACATCTGCGCCTTACCGCTTAGCTGGCGACAGTGGAAATTGCCGACATAGTGCGTGGGGCAAGTGATTCGAGCATACCTCGCAGCAATCCGCCGCAAGCTAACCCTGCTGGCTGCATCCAAGGACCAGGAACCAGGCAGCAGTTTCCCACACCAGGGCTACCTAGGTAGTCAGGCCGGCTGACAGGCTAAATCGATATCTAATGCCCCGATGCGCCAGCCCTACCCTACCCTCCAGCACGATTCACATCGATAAGCAAAGTTCGTGAGTCGGATCATTTCTTGAAAGGCCAGACTACAAAGGTATGTCTTTCGCCAGAGCTGACTTTGGCGACAACACATGTCGAGTGAAACACGGTAACATGTACCAGAAGGAGCAAGCAAAAGACGCTGCAAGAAAGTGCAGCCTGTTCTCGCCCCACTCAGCAGCGCATATGCGGTCTGCTCAAGCGCTCGCACACATGATGCAGACCCATTGACCACAAAAAGCTAGACGACCATCAACGTCACAGATAAGCTGCATGCTGCGCGTTGCCGCTGTCAATAGTGTGTACGTGAAACTAGCGCAGTGTCATCGCCAAATACTGGTTTTGCATCTTGGGCAAGTTGAGTCGAATCACTGCTCCATGGCCTGGATGAACTCCTCCCAGTCCTCCGGGAAGCTTTCGTAGAAGTCATCGACCAAACTTGTCGCAAAAACATACGCGCCTTTTCTCCTCAACTCGCGTGTCACTTCCGCAATCCGCTCGGTGGGCACGCCGGATATCTGATACCCAGAACGTGAACGGTGGAAGAAGTAGTCGGCGAGACGTTTGGTAGTTACTTCCCCTGAATATTGCGCGTACGGCTCTTCGCAGGTAATAACCAAGTCGACGAATCTTGGACTTGCTAGTTCTGCATCGGGTGGCGTACCAGGGTTGTGAACAACCTGCAGCACCGGTCAGTGATGTAGAACATACTGCACTGGAAGCACCGAATAGCATGTCACACAAATCGACGTGGCACAGCATAGCCGCGGGGCCAAGAATGAGGATAAAAACAGCAACACTCACCAAACGCTGGCCCAATATCCCATCTTTCTCCTTGACGTACTGATGCAGGGCTTCCAGATACAACTTACGACCCGCCGAGAAATGATTCGGTGTCTCATCTATGTAGATTCCAGACATCCCAAGCCCAGGCACTTCGCTTCCGTGCTTGGTGACCCAGCCGGCAAACCGGTCGATCTCTTCACAGGCGTCGTGCAGGGGCTTGCGGCAGTAGTCGACACGGACGTAACCCACGCAAGTCACATTTGGCGCAGCAGTGAGCTTCGGTACTTCACGCTCGTAGTCTCTGCCCGGAAGTTCTTCCGCCCCTGGCCCGCTGTTGGGGTTTATGATGATGAGGAAGTCGACATTCGGATGACCGGAGATCCTGCGAAAGTAAACTTCTGCGCGGTGAGTGATATTACTGTACTGTGGTACTCAAGACCTACGATCTTAGCAGGGGCTCCCAATCCTGGGTCTTGCACGGCCAAATGTATAGGGGCACCACTACCGTGGCTCTGGGTGGTTCCATCTTCGGTGGTCTTTCGCGTGTCACTCTAGAACAGGTCGTCGCGCGAAGTGTCTCCGCCCAGGAACCCTTTATGGTAAGTGACGCTGAGCATTCAAGCCGCAATTGTTGAGGCTCAGCTGAATGATGCGCTACACGAACAGAGGAAAAATTGACACGAGCCAATCTGCAGCCCAACGTAGATGAGGTTAGTTCCGGGGGACTTTCTTACCGCTACCAATGAGCGCCACCTAATCATACCGACGTTCATTGGTATCACTAGCCCAGACCAACGGGCGCTCGGCGAGTCGCTAGGACAAGGATCGTCAAAAACTGGACTGCGGCCCGCCACTAACGGCGCACGTCTGCCAGCGCAGTCTTACCATATTGAGCGGCATCTTGGAACCACCGGGCTAGTTCCTTGTCTCCAAATACGAGCTTTCTATCCACCCTGCTCCGTTGGCCCCGGTCCCCCGAAACACGCGTGCCATTGATTTGTGGCTCATGTCGTGGCGATATTGCTATGATTGAGATGTTTTCGCCGGGTTGACAAGGTCATGGGCAGGATCAATTTGGATCTTCAGTGAGACGAAGCACGCTTGCCAGAAGGGTCCGCAAGACAGAGTTCATTGTAACGCGCGAATTGGGCCCAAAGATCTTGCATCGTGTTTTTAGCCGGCTCTATTCGGGTGTGCCATATTCTTTCAGCGTCTTCCGAAGGATTGTGACTCGAGTGATACACATTGATGTCGCTTGCTTGAGTACTGGAGGTCGCGCTGCTTGTTTTCTGCTTCTACTTTGTATCCACCATCACACTCGTTCTGCATGACTCGGTCGGACATTCGCTTCAATTGATCTTTGCTTGGTTATGGTGGTATTCTCCAATCCATTCCACTTCGCTCCTCGCCATTCTCGTCGGACATTGCCGCATTCATTCGTTTCCCAGTCGCGGCCACAATCATTCGTTGACCAGATGAATCCATCCGAGCAAAACACTCCTGGTTCTTCGCCGGGGATTTCGAGAGCAACCACTCCAGGAACCGATCTCGATGTCCTCTGGAGCTCATCATCGTCACATGGCGACAACGCCCAATACGTCCTCGTCACTGGCGGCCTGGGCTTCATCGGTAGCCACACAGTAGTTGAGCTCATGAAAGCTGGCAACAATGTTCTCATCGTCGACGATCTGAGCAACAGCGTGGACGATGTGTTCGACCGCATCCTGAAGACTGCGCACATGCACTTCGCTCGCATCGGCGAGCAGTGTCCCATTGCACACTTCCACAACCTGAACTACCGCGACATGCCGGCCATGGGAAAACTGCTGGACCAGTACTCGAGTTCGGACTCGCATCTGCTGTATTCCCCAGCCCAGAGACGATCAAACATCGTCGGCGTGATCCACTTCGCGGCGTTCAAGGCGGTCGAGGAGAGCATCCGCCAGCCAATGCGATACTACTACAACAACATCGCCGGGCTACTTGACTTCATCGGTCTCCTTGAGGAGTACAACATCCGCACATTCATCTTCTCTTCCAGTGCCGCAGTCTACGGAACGCTTGCCGACGGCTCAAAACTGCTGCGCGAAGAGCACTGCGTCCACGAAAATGCGCTCTACACCGAAGTCGACGGAAAGACCACGCTATCGCAGCCTGGCTACAATGGTATCACGAGCCCATACGGCAGGACAAAATTCTTCGGCGAGGCCATACTGTCAGATCTTGCGACGAGCGATCCCGCGTGGACCATAATTGCCCTTCGGTACTTCAACCCAGTCGGATGCGATGCGGAAGGCTTGCTCGGCGAGGACCCGAAAGGAGTACCCTCGAATCTCCTCCCGGTGGTGGTCAAGGTCATGACAGGCGAGCTTTCCGAGCTATCGGTCTATGGCGACGACTGGGCGACAGCCGATGGGACAGCCGTGCGCGACTTCATCCATGTCACCGATCTGGCAAGGGGTCACACTGCCGCCCTGGCAGCAGCACAGACGAGCCGCGTGCCTGCAGGCTTCCGCACTTTCAACCTTGGATCAGGGACAGGCAACTCGGTATTGGAAGTCGTCAAGACCATGGAAGAAGTGTCGGGACTCACAATACCAAAGAAACTTGTCGAGAGAAGAGCAGGAGACGTGCAGTCGTCAGTTGCTGCTGCTGATCGGGCAAAGAACGAACTTGGTTGGGAAACAAAGAAGACGCTGCTAGATGCCGCGAGAAATACCTGGAACTTCACACTTAAGTACGGTGTCAAAAGGAACGCCTGAGCGCGGATCCTGCTCCACATTGGGGTATAGAGTAAGAAGGAATGTCGGGTAGCTTGGAATTTTGGCTCGCACTTTGAAGTCAGGGGTCGCGTAGTACGGGCTGTATACATACATGTGGGAGCATATGGCAATTGCATATACATGGGCGCACATAGAGAGACTTAGTCTAATGTAATATGTCGATTTTGGCACAAATCCAGTCGATTCGCTCATGACGTTCTTTGAAGATTGTGCTACTTCCTAACAACTCAATACCAATCGCCTCCAATTTCGTCTGCCTTGACCTTCTGAGGATTCATCGAAAGTATGCGCTGGCCGGGTATAACGTCGGTAAAGGCACTCTCGAAAACGCCGCTCACGGCTCTTCGACCAATCTCGAGGAAGCTGTCATACTCCTCGTACTGCCCAGCAATCGCAGCCCACTCTTTATCGTCAGGGCTCCGACCAGGACCCAGATCGCTCCATCTTGTCGCAACCAATGCCTGTTTGAACCGCTCAGGGGAATGATTCTTGACCGTCTTGTCTTCCACCATCTTTAGCTCAAACAAGTACTCTGTCGGGCACTCTGGGCAACGACGCATCGGTCTGCATCGGCTGCAAAGGCTGATGAGTCCATGAGCTTTCTTCCCGGCGTACTTCTCCTTGAGCTGTGTCACAGCATGAAACGGATCCGTCATGGCGTCGAACGGTATGTGATCGAGAGCGCACTTCGGAATCGACGTCAGCAGACCGTTCTTCCAGTGAGAGCAAACACTGAAGTAGGGTGTAAAATCGCCTCTACTGAAAAGTAACATCCGCTTGGCCGCCGAGGTCATTCCGCCATCGACGTAGTGATAGGATATTACTCTCATCATGACATGGCCATTGTCATTGACGTGGTACATGGACTCGTGCTTCCAGGCTGAGTATGGGTCTTTCCACCTCCGCGCCAGGGTCTGATGCGCGATACCAAACTCTGGGCCAAAAGCCCACGATCGCCGAGCTAGCTGGACGAAAGCGAAGGGAAGGAGTCGACCGTCGGTGATCCTGATACGTGGCGGCGGTAGATGGATGTTGGTCTTGTTTGGACATTCGAAAAGTGGATTCAAAATATGATGCGGCTTAAGAGTCTCCAGACCGGGTTGTATTCGCAGATGCCAAGTTGCGCATGGAAAGCAGAAGAGATGACGCGGAAGTTTGTGATCCATTGCAAGGAGGAAATTAAGGCGATGGGGACGATTTTTTGGATCTAAAAGCAGCTTATGTGGATGTCTGCCTAATCGAGTGTACATTGTGCGACATGTCGAAGCTAAGTTTGCGACATCCAAGGGTGTTAAAAAGTCCGACACGCGTAGCCAAACCTCAGGCGATACGCCACTCAACATCGTAGTACCGTCAGGTTTGTCGGTGTCATAGCCGAGTGACTCGTCATAGTGTTTCTCATCGATGGTGTCCAGTGCCTCATTGAAAGTGAAGGCGTGCATCATGTCCGTCAGGTCCTTGCGCTCTCCCGTGTCTTTGTCCAGAATGTCGTCAGGCCTGGGCTTCTTGTTGGTCTTCGTCAATTTTGAGGGAGGCGCCTTAGCCATTGTCCCTTGTTGCGATTTCTCCGGTAATAATTCATCCCCGAATTGCGGTACTGATGCCGATCTTTGACTGTACGTGTTGTACAACGGTCCGGCATATTGTTGTTGTCCTTCTGAGTTTCTCCGATACTCTTCCAGTTGTGTAGCTTGCTGTGGGTAGGTGGGAGCATGACCGGATGATTGAGTGGCCGCATACGGACTGTCTCGATATCCATGAGGTTTGAAAGCAGTAGCATCGTCGAATGTAGGAAGACCAGCTTCCTCATTTGTAGAGTGTATGCTTTGGCTCGTGAAACTACCAGAGTCCTGCCGATTGGGATTCGCCACGAATTGGCCACCAAGCTTTTCGGCTCCGCTTGCTTGGCCCTGCAATGCCTTCTTGGACAGTTTCTTCCGGGAATTGGAATCATCGTTTGATCGCTTCCCAAAGAAGGCGCGGAGCCCTCCCTTTTTCGGTGTTGCATCTGCCATCTTGGCACGCGTGCAAAAATCCTACGAAAGAGTGCAGTACCGGTATGCTAGTGAGCTCATGGAGTGGAGTGAAAAATGAAGTTCCGTGTAGCGATCAGGTTTGGGGGCTGATTGAGGAAGATGCAATTGTACATAAAACAGTGATGAAAATGGCTCAAATGTTGTTACTGAGGTTGCCGATCGTCATGGCGCAATGGCGGACACAGTAGCGGGTCGTCTCGGCAAAACCTCCGGAGGCATCCGTATCTGCAATCCAGACGTGCAGCAAGCCGTCTATGAGCTGCATGTCATGATCAGGTAAATGGATCGTCTGGGGATCCGTGATTGGAAAGCTTTGTTTGGCAGCAGTCTTAATGTAATCAAAGCGCGTAAGGACAACGGTGAAGGGCAACGCGCAGGAGTCTGAGAGCACAGGCCATCTGACGTAATGAGGCTGAAGTTCGACAACACACCAAAAAATGCAAATATGGCAGAGTTTTACGGTATATGTTGTGGTTTATTCTATAGCCTCTTTACTCCTCAGCTTTCGAAGTCGCGCAAGTGATAACTAGTCACTGTGGAATGTTCCTCATGCGTACAGTGCGTTCTGCGTTGTGGTAGGAAGCTATTCTACAACGCAATATAGCTTCACAAAAGCTACCCAGGTAGGCAATGTGCGCGGAGCGCATTAGATCTCTTTCCTCCCTTCATTCCTCCAGCATCCAAACTTCAGTCCCTCAACTCCGACTATCTTTTGCGGCTTCGCCATGTTCAAAAGGTCAGAACAGTCCAAGGCTCCATGTCTCGCCGTGTCACCACCTTCCTTGAGCATCATCACACCTTCTCTTCCTCTGTGTCATGTGCGTCCTTCGCTTCGTCCCAGAGTAGCTCAAATGAGTACTCAAACCTCCTTCCTGTGGTCTTGCAAAGACCTTGGATACTCCGACGCTGCGCAGCGCTCCCCTCTTTACCTCGAGCGTAAAACTTTCCGAGCAAACTAGTCAGGTGAAGTGATTAGTAACCGTCCGCCATAGTGTCTAGAGTGCTGGCCTTTGGAAACAGCGAAAAGACCACAGTCTGGACGTTCTTATGCAGAAAAAGGTTATCTGCTGCAATCATTTTCTCATACATGTCGTAAGCCATGTCTTCACTGGTGCGCGACATGTTGATCATGGTGCTCTTTTCAATATTCTCAATCAGGTGCGCGACCGAGCGACGTCCCCAGTGCGGCTCTTTGTCGAGTACGCTGAAGTCGATGCCTTTCCTTGCCTTTCCAACGCGTCAGAAGGACGTCTTGGCCACTGTCTACGACCCGTATAGTGTGCATTTCCGGTTGCCTGTTCTTCATCTGTCTATGGTGTAGGTGCGACGTACGGGGGATGACACGGGAGGGCCATCGGTGGCGCGGGCGAAGTGGGTAACGTGGATAGTGAAGACTGTGACGTCGGCGGAGTTGGCGAGGACGATATATTCGGTGGGCCTTGCGACAAAGACACTTCTTCGCCACCATGTGTGATCTGTGTTTGCGCTGGAGTGATGGGCAAAAGGGAGTACAAGTACAGCTCTTCGATGCTGATCTGGCGACGATGACCATGGTTCTCAGGCTGTATAGTCGTTCCTTCAACCTGACTTAGGGTCCGTCCTACGGCCTCGATCAGCTTCTTCACCGCTTCCTTGGCGCTGTAGCCTTCTTCATCCCATGGTATGTCGTCGCGTTGCCACAACTGCGCAAGAAGTGATGTCAAGTCTGGTGAAAGCCCCGAAGTATTCGCCTGATCAATAGCCGGCGCAACCTGTCGTATGAAATTGGCCCAGACTGAGAAGGTAAGTTCAGAGAATAAGTATGGTGAGACCGCCAGTCTTGCAATGACGGCACAGACTTCGGTTGCTACAATCGGCGAGTTTGCGCTGGCTGTCAGGGTGTGCTGCACGAAGTCGAGAGTGAGTCTGGCAGGATCGGACAGCCAGTTCGCGTCGACCTTTAACTCCAAGGCGCAGCGGTGAGTTATATGTTTAACGGCGAGTTCGACACCATCTGCCGTTCTCCGTTCGGAGCCAACGTCGTCCACCAGACTCGGGCCGAGCTTTTGGAAGAAGATGCTACAGTTCTAGTGGTCATTACTTTGCGAGATCAGTGTCTACTTATGACGATTAACATGTAGAATGTGACGGCGATCGATTTCCAGCGAAGCGAGCCCACAATTTTCCCGTGACTCACCTCCGTGAGGCCATGCAGCTTGAATGGATCTGTTCCCACAGCAGCAACAAGGATGTCGACTGCCTCTCTCACGAAATATTCGCTCGATGTGTCGTCAACACTGGCGAGAACGAGTTCGGCGGTTTCGCGGAAGTCGATGATCACTTTCCACACATCATCGGGCAGCGGTGCGTCAGAGGTCGCCATGTTGCCGGTATGGCCCTGAGTCGCGTAAGAAGTAAGGGTGGCGAGGAAAAAGTGTTGCGTTTTGAAGATGCGGCGGCACGCAAGAAAACGTCGCAAACGGGTAGGGCTTGGCATCGTTCAACGTTGCGGTCAGAAGGCGGCTGGACAGTATGATGGTCGACACGCGAATTTTGAACATGAGATATGAAGCGCTGAGCAGCAAGATACACACAGGATGTGTTCCGACACACACTGGAGGACATTCGAGTCGCGCCAGACCCCAAACAGCCCGCTCTCATGCACCGATTTTTTGATTTTAGGATAGACAAGACAATGTACTTTTGGGGCTCTGGAGACGTATACTGGATTGGTCTCCGCTCTTCTCGCCAGCCGTTCTGACGCAACTGATCGAGGACCAGAAGAATAGCCCGTTCCATGGTGGTTCGTCCAACGAGTTGATATTGAATGCTTCCAAGTGGCGGTGTCAACAAACCTCGCAGCTCCTGCTCACCATTGTCGATCGTTGTTAATTTCTAGACCTCCATGTCGCATTGCGATGCAGCAGGTAGTCCTTCGATTGTATGCTCTTCCAGATGCCCCAGATGCCGCCGAGCGGCCAGATGTTCTTAATGCGCATACTCCAGTCTGTGTTAGCCATGGCAGTGTACTTTTCGATGTCCACATGCACCTTATCGTACACCTCTGGCAACGCACCGTCGGCTTTGTACTTCTTTCGCAGCTTCTCGTGCCAGTCGCGGTCGAAATGCGACCAGAACTCGTCCTTTGTGTAGTATGTGTGCGCATATAGCCACTTCATGCCACCCATTTCTCCCAGCGTCTTTTCCAATGCGCGATTCTTGGCAAGGTAGGTTACTGGATCCTTTGGTCCAAAACCCCACAGTCCAATGTTCAGCATCTGGTCGTCCTTCAGATCACCTTTGGTGTGTGGATGCATGGTCGGCTGCGGGCTCTGCTTGAGCGGGCAGAGCCACAGAGGCCAGATATTGAATGTCTCGTCCGTGTAATTGATAAACTTCTTTGCGTTTGAGTAGGGTAAAGCCATGTCTTGAACGATGTATCTTGTGGCTATTCCTGAGGCATGGAGAGCGCGATATAGCATCCGAGTGTGGCAAAAGTCGTCGAGGAACCATCTTGTGAACTTATTGAATGGGAAGCGCATGTACTGGAAAGCAGATCGCCCGACCCAGAAGCCGCCTCTATCGTATCGGAACATGTACTCTGCCAATGGTATGAACTCGACCACGGGCGCGCTGGAAGATCGCGTCGCAGCTTCGACGTGCAGATAAAACCACGGGTCCCATGGATTGCTGAAGGTTTGCGGCTTTGTGTTTGGAGGTAGCTCATCAACCATTTCTCCCGTGACTATCGCCCCATGATCTTTGCTGAACAATACACCATCGACGTACTCATTCTGTTCTCCCTTTGAGCCTGATGTATGCTCTCGTATCTCGCTCACGGCTTGCGACACGCTTCGCACAGGCCAATACGTCGTCTTGACGAATCTCTTCGCCTTGATGAGTTGTAGGTTCACAAGTGTAGTAATACCCAACGTCCCAACAGCACCTGCACCTCCACGGAGCAAATCCTCCTTTTCTCTCAATGAGGCTTTGACTATCTCACCGTCGGCAAGCACCATCTCCACCTCGTTAATCGTCCAGTCGAAGAAGCCATACTTGAAACTGCTACTCTCACCAGCGGTCCCTGCATATCCGCCTCCTACTGTGATACCAGGAAATTCCATCACGACAGGCGGCACGAGTCCGTATGGTAGAGTTTCTTCAACAAGGCGATCCATTGGGACGTTTGGCTCCACCAGAGCGGTCCGGCTCTTTGTGTCCACTTTGACCACATTTCGTAGCTCCGAAATATCGATAACGAGCTTTTTGAGATTCGGACGCGTGCTGTTCGTTGAGCCGTGAGATATTCGAAATGGTACTCCTTGCGAAAAGTAGTCTTTGACTTTAGACGCCACCTGCGCCACAATACGAGAATGGCGGTCCATGGTTGATGAAACTGGAGTCACAACCCCAAAATGAAAGGCCTGAAAAACGTTATCGATACATGAAGAATTTGGATGGGGTCAGGGTGAAGATGGATGATTGTGTTCGGCTCATCATTGATCGGTTTTTTTCCGGCGCTAATATTGGTCTTATCTAGCGCTATTCTGATGAGGTATAGCGTTAACGTCGCCCCTAATCGTGCATCTGTTCCGAAGTACTCTTGTGGTCGGGAGTCGTTCCTCGAAAGACAAACTATCACCAGTGAAGAAAGGGAGCTTTGAGATACTCCACGAGCAAATGTGAGGATTCCGCCGCCCGTCGATCTGTGCTCGAAGATCTTCAGGAACGCCTTTAAAACGAGCTGCTCTATGGCGCCCGGACAACCTTGCGGCCACTGACTTCGTACCGTTGAAGCTCCTGTATGATCTTTGGTGAGTCGGCAAAGTCATAGACCTCGATCTTTGGCGTGATCTTGCCTTCAAGAGCAAGTTGAAGCAGCTCATCCATTTGCGCATTCGTTCCAGTCGATGAGCCACGAATGACGAGGCCTGAGCTAGTCAGCAAGACAACACGGCCCGTACAGATGCCCAGCATACCTCTGTTCGCGATGTGAATAGGAGACATGGGAAACATGAAAGTATCTGGCGGCAGTCCGACGCAAACGAATACCCCACTGTTGCGTGCCAGCGCCGGCGCTTGTTGATAAGCTCTTTCACTACCAGCCACACAGATCACACCATGTGCACCTTCGCCGTCTGTCAGATCTTTCACAGCCTGTACGACATCTTGTTTCGCGAAATCCACGAACGCGACAGCGCCCATCTCTTTACTGAGCTTCTCCTTCTCGGCACCACTGTCGATAGCAATGACCTTGTAGCCTTTGATGGTCGCAACCTGGACACCAACATGGCCGAGACCTCCTCCAGCGCCAACTATCGCGATGAAGTCCCCAGGCTGGCATTCAGGCTCCAACTTTGACACGGCGCCGATGAGACTTAGCCCGGCACACAGTAATGGCGCAGCCACCTCGCTCTTTACGCCATCCGGAATCATCGTGACGAAATCGGCATGTCCCACGACGTACTGCTGCAGTGTACCCCAAGTAGTTCTTCCAGTATTCGACTGCTTCCCACAGTGATTGATGAGTTTTCTCTTACAACTTGTGCACTCGTTGCACGCACTCCAGAGCCACTTGATGCCAACTCTTTTGCCCATCAGATCTTGCGACACACCTGGGCCGAGCTTGACAACCTCTCCAACGCCCTCGTGGCCAGGGATTTCTGTATACTTTCCGCGCCCTTCCACATTGTGGCAATCCGAGTGACAGATACCGGAGCATTCTAGCTTGACGAGAATCTCGCGCTCTTTCGGTTGCTGAACATCGACGTCGTGACGAATTTTGAGTACCGTGCTTGGACTGGGATTGTCGATCCAAGCTACGGTCTGCTTGCTTGGGATGGTGTCATTGGCCATGCTGTTCAGTAGCAGTGGTTGGATGTCTTCTGAAAGCTGAAAAGACCCCACTTCTTACTGGCTGACGTGTGCGAGGTCTGTGGTTGGTATGTCTCCTCTCGTACTCGATCCGATGTGTTTCAGGGATTACTGAAGGGTAATGGCCACCACGGAGCAGAATACAAATGGTGGTGGAAGCGACGAGTGGTTGCCGTCCAGAACTACCCCGCGGGTCCTGCCCCACATACGGACATATCCGGCGAGTCGTGACAGCACCCGCATCTCTTCCTTCTACAAAACAGACACCTCGGAGTTTCCTTTAGTTGATGCGAATGGTACTTTTTGACTGGAGACCGTTAGGGGAACATGTCACCAGGGCTGAATGGTTTACCCATCATGCTACACCTCACAGATACATAAAAGGATAGATGCTTCATTCCGAACTATGCTGGTGGCTACAATGCGCTACCCCATAACGAACAGCACATCAACCTTGATGCATTGAAAGGCATGTTGAAAATTTTCAGCAATCACCCCGTGCTATCTCAATGTCACACAGGGTGCGGCTGGGCAGTGACTCATTACCGCGCATGTGCAACACAAAGCCTTGTCCAGGGCTTGAGTCAACCAATCGATACACAATGTCGCATAGCCTCTCAGTAAGACAATTAAAACGTATGGCCCTTTCCATAACTCAGACATGCAACATGGAAGCCGTCGTGAGTGACATCCTGGCTTCACATTTACAGCGCAGCGCCGAAGATGACCGCCCAATCGTAGTCATGACATGCGGCATGGCAGGTATGCGACCGTCTCCTCGACTGCAACAAGATGACTAAATCTCTCAGGTGCTGGCAAGACCACGCTCGCCAAAGCCATCGAAGCAGCAAATCCGCACTTCCACCGCATTTCCATCGACGAAACGCTGTACCAAATGCGCGGTATCTACGGCATCGACTACGAAGCTTCCGCGACATTATATGAGCAGTATCAGGACGAAGCCGACGTTGTCTACGTGTCCAAGTTCCGCAGTCTCCTTGCCGCCAGGGAAGACGTAATCCTGGAGCGATCTTTCTATGTGAGGGCAGATCGCGACACATACCGGAAAATGGTAGAGGATGCTGGTGCGAGGCTAGCGTTGGTGTTCCTCAAAGCCGAGGGCGAGCAAGGTAAAGAGTTGCTGTGGCAGAGGATATGCAAGAGAAGTGAGGGTGTCAAGACTGCAGATTCGGCGCTGGATATCAGCAGAGATACGTTCGAGATGTATTGGGATGGGTTTGAAAATCCGGTAGGAGAAGGCGAAGTCGTCATCAGAGTTGAGTAGTGAGCTTATCACGTTGGGTCCACATCTCAGTTGTGTACCACCTTGGGAATGGCAGCCCTCTACACACTCAGCTACATACATTATCCTGGCTGTGTTTGAGAGAAAGTGTCTTGTGCTGGAATTCTCCCTCATTGGTTTGTCTATTGTTTTACTGAACGTAGAGTGCTATGAATACACCAGATTGCACCGCGAGTTGTGGCCTTTGGGCAGTATTTGCGTCTATAAAAGCTCGGGAAACACATGTCTCGCCGATCTCGTAGATGATGGTGACAAAAGAGCATCGTTTGCACGCACATGTCAGCAAAGCGACTTGAGGTTGCGTCCGCAACACCACCTTCTCCACCAGTCACAGAGTATACGTGGGCACAAATCAATGCCACCGGTAATAGCGTACTTATCCCACCAAGACCTAAGATATCGAGCTCTAGCTTACACAATGAAAACATAATTGACCAGGATGCACTGCCCAAAGGGGAAGGTGAAAGGAGCAGGGAGAAAGGACATGAGAAGCTAAAAGAGCCCAACAAGCGTCTGGAAGAGGGCGATGCAATTTTCATGAAGCTCAAGGCGAAGCTTGAAGTGAGCTCATCAGCTCTATCGAAGCAAAAGCCTCGCACGTAAGGATTATGTACCCTCCTTGAGACACAAAAGACAACCGTGGCGGACGCGAATGGCTCTGTCGGCTACATTCCAACATCGTTCTCAAATATCAATACACTCTGAAATGAACTTGTACCAACAAAAAGGCAAAACACCCTCACCACCATCTCCACCCCATCCCCTCACATCAAAACATTGATCCATCCATATTCGAATGCCACGGACTACAATCCAGCCCATCCTTATGCCACAGCTGCGCCAACTCGCCATTGATCCACGACCGACACTTCCCAGCAATCTTCTCCCTTACAATAACATCGAAGATGCGCTCTGATCGCTTTTTAGGTGCATTGCCCAATCCTATGTAGACCAGCTTGCGCAGTGCTTCGTAGTAAAGCTCCCACTCAGCTTTCTCTGCGTTGAGGCGCTTTTTGATAGCGATGTCGCCGGTCAGGAAGTCGCGAATGTAGGCGCGGCCGCGCTCGGCGAGGCGGTCGGGGTAGTAGGCTAAGTTATTAGCATGGCTCAATTCTCGATTGAAATGTTGCTTTTACGTACCTGGAGGTGCGTAAGAAACGCCCATGGTTGCGCGGACGTAGGTGTAGCATAGCTCGTGTGTCTGATAGTTGATTAGTGAGTGACCCTCTGGTGACTCGGGGTATTAAGTATGACTTACGAATTACTGTATGTTCTTGACACCCATGCCGATCTCATCCTCAAGGACAAAGTAGTGTGTCGGCTTCACAGTACCTTGCAGACCGCTGTGCGACTGCAGGAAGAAGTCCATGAAGAAAGGCGACGTTACATGGTTGTCGACAAGTGTTCCCGGCTGACAATTCTTGGCCTTGCCTTGCTCATCATTAGGCGTAGTCGGATAGAAGCGTGTGTGATGGCGCTTGGCGGCGACAATGGCAGTGACCTTGCAAGTGGCCTGTGGGGCTCTTATCGCGGCCAGTCTACTGTAGGCGGATTTGATCGTCTTCAGCTCGACGTCTTTGATCTTTATGTATTGTGTTGGGCCAAAAAGGCCGACCTTCTTGCTGTTGTAGCTTGAAGGTTTGATGTAGTGGATAGGCTGACATATTGGCCCTCGGAGACCCCGTCGCGGTAGTAGATGATGTTTTCGGGCAGAGTCTCCCCGTGGCAGTCAAACCAGGCAGTGAGTCTCTCTAGTATCATCTCTTCGGCAAAGTGTATGATCTGCTTTGATCAGTCAAGCTGTGGAGATTGATGGATGCGACTCACCTCGCGGTCGGTCTGGTCCATGATTTGCAATCGCATGGAACCAAGGAACCTGCCGCCGTTCTCGTCGACCGAACCCACAATGGCAGCAATTGATGGGCAGCCATGAATAGAACCAGGTCCTGGATGGCTCAAGTCCGCGCCAAGCACCAATGTCTTTTGCATGCGGGATCTCACAGCGGCCGTAGAGTGGTTGGTGCCGCCGAATTTCGAGTTGAACTTCATCATAACGGTTCCGAAGTGCTGATGCTGACCTTTAGGTCTGCCCTCATCGAACGTTGGATCCTCCGTTAGTCAGATAGAATGCACGCCATATGTACGATCAGCAACGTCCTTGAAATGTTGATACATCTGCGCATTCTTCTTGCGAAGTACCAGGAAGACCAGAGTGCACCGCGAGTCGTCTGGATTGTCGATACCAAGCGAACTGAGGGCGTCCTCGATGGAATTTGGGGTGTTCCAAGGCATCTGGACTCTAGTAAAGTTGTTGGCTTTGAGGGCAAATCCTTGCTTCCCAGCCGCCTCAATGATCCGAGTTTGGAAGGAACCCGGCGTTGACTGCGTCCAGGGTCTGTTATTTGCAATCTGGAGCTCCTCTGCTGCGAGAAATATCAAACGCAGATTGCTTGGTATTGCTGCACCAAGTAGGAGACGGTTGTCAAACAGGTCCCATCTTGGGGCCTCATTGTGTCCGATGATCTCACCGCCGATTCTCATATCGCGGGTTGGAATTGTGTAAAGATCAACGGTCTTGTCCGCGGTTTTGTCCGACTCACGATAGAGGATGCCTAGATACTTCAGCGTAGTTCCACGCACTTGAAGGAGTGTAGTTTTGAGAGTGATAGCGCTGCAGCTCGCCTGGAGACACTGTTAGTAGAAATTTGCCGTGAATGGAACATTGCACTTACCAGCTTGTACACGGCCTCTCCATCCGACTTTGTCGCGTTGGTCTTTCTCAGGATACTCCTTCTGAAAAGATCGTCCTCAATTCACGTCTTATTCACTTTTGGGGTATCGCATGCCACTTCAAGCATTGCCTCCATCAGATTGTCGGGGACCTTCTTGCGATAAGGCTGCGATGGAGGTATCATGAGGTTGCTGGGCGAGTGTCATGAAGGTTTGGTGAGCGTACCGAGGTTCGCAGCTTTTAAATGACCGTCCTTATCAGGATACTTACACTTGTCGGGGTACGCTACATGTGGGTCAGCAGATCGTCAGCTCATGTAAATCGAATTGCCTTACCTTCCTCCAAGTACTTCCTGACGGAGATCAAGGAAGATGGGTCTGTCTTCACCTTCTTGAATATGAGCTCACTAATGCTCTTACAACTCACACTGTGTATCGTTTTCTGACGACCCTCGATGTTGTTCATGTCGGCCTGTCGATCTTCAGGCGTCTTACCCCTTCCATACTGCATTTGAACACGAACGCCAGACAAGGCGTTCCGGCGTGTTTTTTTTTTCGCGTCTGGAATCGTATTTGGATCCAGTAGGAAATCACTGACAAGTTGCTCCTTCAGGAAGGCGCCAGTGGTAGCACTGATGCTCAGCAAGAGGCCCTTTAGTGCTGGTTTGACGGTATAGAAGTGTCCCCGTACGGTGTGAAGAGAATCACAGCGGCCGTCTCGACTGGTGTTGTGGGATTTGGGTCGTAGTGGCACCTTCGTGGTTGGCTTCTGAAAGAACTTGTTCGCTCCGGCTTGTATCATGTTCGCGCCGTCGAATGACTTGGATGTGATGATGGTCACAGCTTTGATCTCCGGGGACGAGGTCCATACCTCTGGTGTGCCTCCTGCTGTGTGAAATGACCGCAATCTGGCTACGTCGATAGGGCCAACGAATTTGACGTACATTTCCACTGTCGACGGCTCTGCCCCACGGATTCGTCCATCAGGCACCATGTAAGGGCCCCAAGATGTGATCGGTTCGCTATCTTTGTCGGTATTGTCGGTCGCCATGTCTTTCAAAAACTCCCAAGATATGACCGTTTTGAGGTTATCAGTAGCGAGCTTATCTCTTGACGTGTGTAAGTGAAGTGGCGGAAGAGATTGTACCCGCGAAGAGCTTTCGTGCCATTATACGGTTGATGCCAACTGGGAAACCTGTAACCTCATATTCGAAAAGCTTGGTGGTCTCAGGGATATCCAGACGAAAGTGATTCGTATCCAGGTCTTTACTTGTCTCGCAAAAGATGTTGATCTGCAGTAGGAAATCGAATATGGGAGCATGGCTCTCTTCTGAAGGGACCTCAAGTTGTTGATCTCTGGCGTTCACCTCGATTTCCATTGCGTCTCTTTCTTGTACAGTCGGCGCGGCGACCACGACGTCCTCGTAGTCAGATGGCTCTGCAGTCTCGAAAGATACAGGCGGAGCCCGAACCTGAGGGCTGAATGGTGTGTTGTTCACCGGCATACCAGTCATCTGAGACGAGTGTTGAGGTGCCTGAAAGTTGCCGTGGCCCATAGATGCACCACCGTAGCTGCCCGCATGATTGCCTCTGTAGCCGCCGCCTCCGTAATGTTCTCTCCCATGGTGACGCTCTCCTCTACCTCCTCGACCATAGCCGTTGTTGTTGCTGTTACTGTTGTTGGCCTGGTTCCCATGATACAGCGGCACATGACACCCTCGACCAGCCGGTGGCCCCTGGGGTAGAGTGGGTGCATTCCACTGGGTAGATGGAATTTGTTGGGCTTAGTTCGGCTGGAATGGAGTCGCACTGGCGGAGAAAGACATGGAACCGAGTGCCGAATTGAATGAGGGCTGGGACGGAAGTGCACGATTACCGCCAGGCCCAGCGTTGATGTTGAAGGGTTGAGCTGGCTGGTTGATTCCCTGAGCCTGTCTTGGCTGTTGCTGTCCGTGATAGTGTGACTGTTGGTATGCTTGAGTTTGGGGTTTTTGAGCACCGTAGTGATGCTGCTGTTGCTGTCCTTGACTTCCAAAATGCTGCGGCGCTTGAGCAGGTGACGCAAAATGCTGAACATTACCTGTTGGTGCCGCATATTGATCGAACGCCCATGAATTCTGAACAGGTCCCTGCTGCTACGCTGAGAAGTGCAAATGGAGCAGCAACAGTTGATCCTGGATGCACGGCTCCCAAGATTGTGTGTCTGGGTTGAACCATGTGCCCTGCCCTGAGGACGTGTCAAAGTAGAATTGCTGTCCATAAACGTGGCAATACTGCCCCGACATGTTGCCTTGAACCTACACTCAATGACCGGCAGTTGTGGAATCGTTGACCTGCTGCAAGACGGCTCATGTACTCGAGTTTCGAGACGAAGCAAGCGGTGTCAATATGCACGCGCGCTTCAGCAATCTTCGAGACCGCAAATGCTGTAACAACATACGCCTATAAAAGCGGATTTGCAGCAAGCTAGGCAGTCTTGATCACAGAACATACACTAGCAACTGTGGGCTATGCATGTCGAGGCTTACACCAAGCGAGGTCGTCTTGATGTGGCAAGCATGCCTGTCTGCGACTGTCCGATCCTGGGAAGTGATTGTGCAATGACAAATTGGGTGTCTTCGGTTCCGGTCATTGATTGCCCTTTGACTGACTTATGCCATGTCAGCGTGGGAATTTTCGCTGTCAATCTGTACGGCTTGTAGGCGGATCAGAGCAAGCGGATCAAACCAGACTGCAGCATGTTTGGCAACCTTTCGACGGGAAGACATGTAGCGTGGAATCAATGAGAGCGAAAGAGCACGCGCGAAGAAGCTGCATGCCAACAGCTCTATTGATTCGTATCCGCAAGCAACCTACGCTTCAGTACGTCGCCGTTAGCCGCCCAGCTATGTAGTCCCCACTTATCACATCGCCATACTTCCTCCCCACGCTCTCATATGTCCCCGGTATCGCCTCGATCGTGCGCTCGTAATTCGGGTTCGCAAAGTAGGCTATCGAGTACCGCGGTGGGTATTCGTCTTTGTCAGCATCTTCTGGCCTGGGTGGCGGCTCGACCACGCGGTGCTTGGTCGACTTTATGGTGTCGTTTGCCCATCGTTCGAGCAGGTCGCCGGCGTTGACGACGATGGTGCCTTCGATGGGCGTGGCGTCGACGAAGGTGCCTTTGGGTGAGCGGACTTGTAGACCGCCGCGGACGTCTTGGAAGAGGAGTGTGATTGAGCCTGGGTTGCCGTCAGCTTGTCACACAGCTGATTCGGTTGGCTGTCTTACCGTAGTCACTATGTTCGCCTGCCCTGACCTGTAGTTGCCCGTCGTTGCGCTTGAAGATCTTCTTTGACACGCCGGGGTAGTGAAGCAGCCGCAGCGTATTGTCGCCAGCATCGGTGAAGCCGTCGAACCAGCTTTCATCCATGCCCATGCCGAGCGCAATCGCACGCATGACCTGCATGTTCAGGCCATTGCAGGTCTGGAAGAAGTCGTTCATCTCCTTCTTGAAGGCCTCGGCGTCCTCGTCGCCGCCTGGCCACATGTTCGGTGTCTCCGGCTGGTCGTCGCGTCCGATCTCCATGCTCTCCTTCAAGTCTGGCACTGTCTTGCGTACTTCCTCCTCTGTGCCTGTTTCGCCGAGAGGTACGAGCTTCTCGCGTCCCTGCGCCGTGTATCCTCGATTGGCGACCGCTGAGTACCAGGCCAACGCGTCTTTTTGCTCTTGAGAGCGCGCGAAGAATTTGGCGCTCTTCGCGAAGACGGAAGACACGACATCGCTGGGAATGCCGTGGTTCTTGAGATAGATGAAGCCCGTTTTCTGGAAGCCTTCGAGAACGGCTTTGGCGGTCTCTTGCTTCGCGGAAGTATCGTTGGAGAGGAAGTGCGAGAAGTCGATAAGCTGTCGCGTGTCAGCGTGGCTAGGCTGCATGTGAAGAGCAAGATTGTACTGGGATAACCAGATCGTCCTTTGCGACCGCCTGCTCTACAATATTGCTTGACATGTTGTTTATTTTAGCTCGGATGATAGATGCGCGACGCCAGCAGAAAGGGTCTACGTAGCGGCTACACAGTCGGGTTTCAACAACGACTGTGCTTCAAGCGGCCATGTCCGCCATAAAAGCTCGAGACGCATGGCGATATGCGAAGTGGCTGTAAGAGGGTGAGGGGCTCGTACCAGACAGGGCAGGTGCACACGAGCGATAAGGCGGAAGGTGGGGTGGCGCCACACAAAACCTCAACACCACAATCTGATCGTGACGCGAGGCCCTACTCCTGCTCCTCCTCTTCTTCTTCAACACCCAGCCAAGAGGCCATTGAGTCAACGAAAAAGTACCAATCTGCCGACACAGATGGGCGTATGTGTAGCTAGGCATACGCGCCCCAGTAGAAAGCGACACGAAGATCTCGTTCATTTCATCGCATGTGCCCGGTTTGACGTAAATGTCAGAGATTCGGACCACTCCCCTACGCTGTCAACCATGATGGTCGCGAGTTGAAAGAACCAACAGCCGATGATCCCAGGCCTGTGATCTGGCTGTCAAACCACAGAGACATGCCTCGAAACTGTGGACGACGACATCTTGCAAACAATCGGTCTAACGAATAGGCCATGAAGCATGCTCAATGTTTGTTCTCGCATGAATGTACCGGCACGGCAATTTTACCGGCCTGCATACGAGATGTGCGTAAAGGACTTGACCCTGATGGAGACAAAAGTCACCGTCAGAGCCGAAGGAGGTGATGCGATCCAGCGTGTAGCTGAGAAAGCGACGGAGACAAGCACCGACGTAGCTAATCCAAGATTAACTACTTCAATGGTTGTGGGGTGACACAGTCAGACGCCTTGCGCGCAGCTGCCGGAGCAGAAGCGGTCGGTTCTGGTGTCCAGCACGTGGTAATCCAGTTGAGGCAGACAAATCCGGTGAACAATGCGACAAGTTGACGGTATAACGAATACGCCAGAAGGTCTGATCCGCATGTTTTTCACTTGGGCCAGCTTCATGCGATGAGTTTTTGAAGAGTCGCTCAATGGAGAAGCTGGGCGGAGTAAGGTGTGTGTGGAGGGAAAGGGACGCAAGGTGCGGTGGGCTTGGAGTATTTATGAAGTGGCCCAGGCGCTAAGCAGACGAGACGTGTTGCCCTGCTGCGTTTGCCCAGTGACGAGCGCCTAGAAATTAGGTGGCTGGAAGTGTAGGTGAAGGTGAGGATGAGCTGCGGATGACGTGAGTGAAGTACAATCTGCGGCCCTGCGACTGCGACAATCCTCGAAAACTCAAATAGTAGGCTGCCTGTTTTCAGTATTTTTTTTAGTGGTTCAGAAGCACATCTACGACGTATTGGGGATGTACAGGCTCTACTGTCAAGAAACTTTAGTAGAGCTTCGCTGAGATCGATTATGAATCCTTATGGCACATGGTGTCCACTCACAGACTGCTACTCTAACCGTAGTATCCGTACCGCATTACCACCCAGCACATCCTGCGCTTTCTTGTCATCCGTCGCAAAAGTCTTTGATATCGCCCCATAATTAGCATTGACGCTGTGCCACTCCTTCGCGTCTTTCTCCAGAGGTGGGAAGAAAGGATGATCGGTACCTACGCAACGTCAGTAGATTTCAACTAGATGCAAAACAGATTGACTCACCAAACAACAACCGATCTGATCCAGACGCATCCAATGCAGCCTTTAGCCCGACTTCAGAGTATATGACCGCGTCAAGATAGATATTCGTCTTCAATATGTCCCACACATCTCTCCGCTTCTCCGTCTTGCTGTGCTTCTTCAGGTGTCCATCATGCAAGATACATGACTCTATCCGGCCCGCCAGAAACGGCAATGTGCCACCTGAATGCGCAAGAAGAACATTCAGCTTCGTAAAGCGATCCCACACCCCACTCAACAGCATCCTGCTCATGGCGATCGTCGTCTCCAAAGGAAAGCCGAGAGCTAGCGGTAACACGTGCCCATACTCGCTTGCTCGAGGTCCGTACACAGAGGCTGGAAGACCGTAGTGCGGGTGCAGGAAGATGAGTTGTTCGTGCTTCTGCAGTGCGGCATACACCGGGTCTAGCTTCTCATCATCGAGACCTTGACCCAGTCCGGAAGTACCCATGATTACACCGCGAGCGTACTTGAGCGTACCCAGCCTCTCAATCTCTTTCTCGATGGTCTGCATATCCGCCGAAAGCGGTAGGGTGCCAAAGAAGTACAATCGTCCCGGATACTGCTCGCACTGCTCGTTCACATCGTCGTTGATGCTCTTCGCTGCAGCTCCCGCCTCCTCTTTAGGTAAGAAGTCCAGCCACGGATTCGCTAGCGAGATGACAGATTTGTCTATATTGTGCAAGTCCATAAACGCAATCTTCTCCTTGATCTCGTAGTACTCGGAGCCAATGGGCCGGCCCCGTGATGTTGAGGGCGTGGACGGGTCATCTTCGCCAGGCAAGATGATTAAGCGCGCGGAGTCTGGGGCGTCAGGAAAGGTGCGCACGTATGGGACTGTGGTGCGCGAGCGCAGAAGCTCCATGTACTTTGGTGGGTAGACATGGGTGTGGATGTCGACGATTGGCATTGTGGTGGTTGGTGAGGTGGTGTGGTTGTGACTTCCTAGTCGTGCTTCCTATTTAGATCTTGATCAATTGTCGCAACACTGAGGAAATTGAGATCTTTGTCAGCGTAGTCAGTTGCGGAAGTAATGTTGTCGCGATGCCTCCGACCGTGGCGGGGTAGCTAAGTTCGCCCCACTCCACCAAAGCCAGTATTCCACCTTCCTCAAGGAGTAAAGAACGATGGGCATGGAATCGGCAGCGTACGGAGATGGCCGCACAGTCAGTCACCGTCCTGAGAAATTCGTTGCCATAGCTGCGAGTGCATTGTGTTGTATTACAAGGTCTGACGATTCAGCTATTTGGTTGAGTGAGTCGGGAGTGTGATAGCTCAAGGTTGCTGCTTTCCACGATACCATCATGCGCCTGTTCTCAAAAAGACATTCGGGGGCTTGTCCCTGCCCTTGAACTCATCATCCACCTCCCAAACAATGTCACCTACACCCTCGTCCTTGAAGCCCAGCTTCCTGTAGACCGCTCGTCCCATAGCACTCCCCTCTGTCGTGCACTCGAGGTTGCCCCGTCTTTTCGCCTCTTCCAGTCCCCATTCAACCAATTTTCCCGCAATGCCTCGACGCTGGAAAGCTGGGTCCACGGCACAGCAGTCCAGAACGAAGATGGCTGGAGGCTGGCGGTCCGACTCTGAGACCTTCTTCAAGTACTGGATGCGCGGTTTCCATAGAGACTTGAACATCTGGTCGGCGAACCGACTGTCTGATGCTTCAAGCTTTGCTAGTTCTGCCGTCATATCGCCAGTGAACGGATCACCATAGCCTTCGACGTATGACAGCTGCGTCCAGGTAGCCATACCAACGACCGTGCGCTCGCCGTCCTTCTTGGCATCGGGCAGTGTGGCCTTGAGGAAGATGGTGTTGGGCTTGCTGTATTTGTTTGTAGTGGTAGACTTCCAGCGCTTGATGAGGACCTGAGCATTGGCTTCCTGACCTGCTTCGTTGTCCCATCCGGGGTTCATGAGTTGCCAAACGCCATCGTTGGTCTGGCGTCCGAAGGCTTCGGAGGCGCAACGGTTAGCTCCTCTTAGATCGTCTTCGGTCTCGACGGGAGCGATGACAGGTTGTTCGTGCGTTGTGGCCATAATCCTGGAGTTGACCTCGGGCTGCTCTGCTGGGAAAGGATGTAGTTTAGGTGTAAAGAGAAGCAGCATCCTTGTTAATAAGCATTTGAGTCGTGTTTACGTAAGCAGACGCATGATCTTGAGAAGGCTTCGCAGTAGTGCTCTCAGGGAAGTACATGTCATGAAATTTAGAGACGTCTTCGTTAAAAGGTCAACGGCGCGACGAGTGCGGCACCATGACAAAGTAGATGACCAGCTTGATGACGCCAAAGGGATCGCAACGTGCGTGGGAGTAGTAGTCACTTTCATATTCAATGGGCACGAAGTCCACAACCAAACTCAAGCCGAACGAATAGATCAGGAGTGCGATGCTGATAATAGGAGACTGAAGTGTCTAAGTGAAGGATGATTGGTGTAGCTAGTGCCCATTAATCACGTACAGGGGTGGCTTGGACCATGACGCGTCCGTTCGCGACTTCCCGCGTCGACGCCAGAGCGCTTCTCACATTTCGAGAATACAACAACAGACATCCGTCCACCGCCCTTCAGAAGACACTTTTCTTCGCCTCACGTCTTGCCCCCTCCTACAGCGAAGATGGTCGGCACTGCAACACGGACACCGGCCAAGCGCGCCCTCGCCGAAGCCTCGAACAATCGCGCAAATGTACAGGCATCGCCCCGCTCTGCGAAGAAGATCAAGCTCGACAATGGCAAGGTCAAGAAAGGTCCGCCCAAGGTCATCAATGGCTCCTTCAACTCTAGCCAGGCGGCACCGAGCCAATTCGAGGAGACGCTGGAGAAGATGACGCAGGACCTGGAGACGCTGAAGGAGAGCAACACAGAGAAGGACCAGCAATGGCGCCGCCCCGCGCTACCACCAGACTTCAACGAGATGACACAGAATCTGATCTTCCAGGCGATCGAAACAGAAGAGGGCGCGCTCAATGGCGGCAGGGCGAGTGTCAAGCTTTTCGGTGTCACAGAGGTCCGCAGAATCCACCAATGTCTTCATCCGAGCTAACACCAGCATACAGGACGGCCACTCTGTGCTCTTGCATGTCACGGGATTCAACCACTACTTCTACGTGGCCGCGCCGATCGGCTTCCAACCTTCCGACTGTAACGCATACAAGGTCTTTCTCGAGTCCGAGTCCCAGAAGGCCTTCAATCAGCATTCTGCGGTCATACACTCGGTCCAGATGACCATGAGAGAGAATATACTGCGTTATCAGGGCAACCAGAAGAGCCCTTACCTCAAAATCACAGTCAACGACCCCAAGATGATGGCTCGCGTACGAACACTAGTACAAAAGAACAATTCAACAAATTGGAAAGGCCTGTGGCCAAATCAAGAGGGCGGCATTCTCACATTCGACAACATCGCCTACGAGCTGAGGTTCATGATTGATACGAAGGTAATTGAGCAATCACCCATTACTAGAACGACTCTGACATCCTAGGTTGCTGGTATGTCCTGGGTTGAAGCGCCCGCCGGCAAATATAAGCTACTCGAAGGCCGCGATCAGCACTCCAACTGCCAGATCGAAGCGCAGATGCACTACTCCGACCTCATCGCACATCCCTCCGAAGGCGAATGGGCGAAGCTTGCCCCACTCCGTGTCCTCTCCTTCGATATCGAATGCGCTGGTCGCAAGGGAATCTTTCCAGAGCCGAACATCGATCCGGTCATTCAGATCGCCAACGTCGTCACAAGATATGGTGAGACCAAGCCATTTATTCGCAACGTCTTCTGCATGGATACTGTAAGCCCGATTGTGGCTACACAAATTCTGTCTTTCAGTAATGAGGGTGAGATGCTTATGAAGTGGCGCGACTTTCTCGAGGAGGCTGACCCAGATGTCGTTATCGGGTACAACACGTCTGGCTTCGACTTTCCGTATCTCCTAGATCGTGCCAAGCACCTGAAGTTGGCCAAATTTCCATACTGGTCGCGATTGAGGGCAGTGCAGTCCAAGGTCGAAAGCTCCAACTTCTCCAGCAAACAGCTTGGCGCTCGAGACACCAAGAAGACCAACATCAACGGTCGGCTGCAACTTGACCTACTACAGCTCATCCAGAGAGACCACCAGCTTCGTAGTTATACCCTGAATTCCGTTAGCGCGCATTTTCTCAAGGAGCAGAAAGAAGATGTTCATCACAGCATGATCACAGAGCTTTACAACGGCGACTCCAATTCACGTCGGCGACTCGCAGTCTATTGCCTGAAGGACGCCTACCTGCCTCAGCGTCTACTGGATAAGCTCATGTGTCTCGTCAACTACACGGAAATGGCTAGGGTTACCGGTGTGCCTTTCAACTACCTCCTCGCGAGAGGTCAGCAAGTTCGATTCATTAGTCAACTCTTCCGCAAAGCTCTCGATCATCAGCTCATCGTGCCGGATATTCCCAATCAGGGTGACAGCGGCGACCAGTACGAAGGTGCAACGGTTATTGAGCCAAAACGTGGTTACTACAAGCAACCTATCGCCACCCTCGATTTCGCATCTCTGTACCCTAGTATCATGCAAGCACACAATCTTTGCTACACCACCTGGCTTGACCGTCAGACAGTCGAGAAGTTGAAGATGAAGAAGGACGAGGACTACATAGTCACACCCAATGGCGACATGTTCTGCACAGCCAAGACTCGAAAGGGTCTGCTAACGGAGATTTTGGAGGAGCTGTTGGGCGCGCGTAAGAGGGCAAGAAAGGAGTTGGGTGTCGAAACCGATCCATTCAAGAAAGCTGTGCTCCACGGTCGTCAACTGGCGTTGAAGGTCAGCGCCAACTCCGTCTACGGTCTCACGGGTGCGACTAATGGGAAGCTGCCTTGTCTCGCTATTGCCAGTAGTACCACGAGCTTCGGACGTCAGATGATTGAAAGGACGAAAGCGGAAGTCGAAGCCAAGTACTGTATCGCCAATGGCTACACTCATGACGCTGAAGTCATCTACGGTGACACCGATTCGGTCATGGTCAAGTTTGGCACTTCAGAGCTGAAGGAGGCGATGAAGTTGGGCGAGGAGGCTGCTGATTACGTCTCATCGAAGTTCGTCAAGCCCATCAAGCTCGAGTTCGAGAAGGTCTACTTCCCGTATCTGCTCATCAACAAGAAGCGATACGCTGGTCTTTACTGGACCAACCCAGACAAGTGGGACAAGATGGACACCAAGGGTATTGAAACTGTTCGCCGTGACAACTGTCGGCTTGTGCAGACCGTCATTGAGACTTCACTACGCATGTTGCTCATTGATCAAGATCCAGAGGGCGCTCAACAGTAAGTTTTTGTCTCCCGACCTTCGTCTGATAGAACAGCACTGACATAATACAGCTTCGTCAAAGAGACCATTTCAGATCTCTTGCAGAACAAAATCGACATGTCCAACCTCGTCATCACGAAGGCACTCACGAAACAAGAAGACAAGGAAGGCAAGGGCGGATACGCGAACAAGCAGGCCCACGTCGAGCTCGCAGAGCGAATGAAGAAGCGTGACGCAGGTTCAGCGCCAGCACTTGGTGACCGTGTCGCGTACGTGATGGTCAAGGCTGCTAGCGGTGCGCGAAATTTCGAAAAGTCTGAAGATCCCATGTGGGTGTTGGAGAACAACTTGCCGATCGACACCAAGTACTACCTCGACAACCAACTCGCCAAACCGCTCGGCAGGATCTTTGAGCCTATCCTCGGCGAGAAGAAGGCCAACTCGCTGCTCACGGGCGAACACACACGCTCCATCACCGTCGCAGCACCTACCATGGGCGGACTGATGAAGTTCGCGAAGAAGACATCGACGTGCATGGGCTGCAAGAAGCCGCTCGTCGGCGCTCATGAAAAAGACGGGGCTGTTTGCGAGAATTGCCGACCACGAATCGGTGAACTGTACACCAAGACGTTGACAAAGGTCAGCGAGCTCGAAGTCCGTTTCGCGCGTCTCTGGACGCAATGTCAGCGATGCCAGGGCAGTGTGCATTGCGAAGTTATCTGCGAGTCGAGAGATTGTCCGATCTTTTACATGCGCATGAAGGCGAGGAAAGATGTTGAAGATGCTGGGAAGGAGCTTGTGAGGTTTGATAAAGATGCGGCGCTTTGGTAGAGGACAGGCAGGGTTGGGGGCAGAGCATAGCGTATGGTGTTGTTGGATTGGACTTTGGGACTTGTTATGATATCCGATGTTTGCTTAAGTTAATCGAAGCGCGATACTTGATCTTCACACAGTTTCTCAAAATCTGGCGCATATTGGACATGTCTTCCAGGCTCGGGTACAATTGCTCAGGCAGAAGAAAGCCATGAATGCCGAGCGTGAATCTACTATCGCGACTTCAGAGCCCTTCTAATATCTGTGAGACTCTGTACGCTTTGGTGATGTAGTAAGGCAAGGACACCACCAGGTGCCGCAAAGATTCGTGATTAACAAGACCAGCAAAATTCTCCAACAAAGGGCAAAGTCCTGGTCTGTAACCTGAAATAGTGACCTATCTATCTTCAATATTATTTGAGTAGAGCAAGAAAGCTATACACAATATAATGAGGACAGCCACGCTCTACTTTCAAGGTACTCTTATTAGTGTTCAGTGACACTCACTAGTAGTGCTGGCAGGGCTTCGCTGAGGTCATCGATCACGAATTCTCGCGGATTCTGGTGACACCATAGCGTTCGCTCCGCGCTCTCAAACGTGATGCCGTCAGGCATGTTGATGCTCCTCAACGCACGCTCAACGCCGCGGAATAGACCCGGATCTGGGAAAGTGAGCTGCGCCGGAAGAGATCATAGACTTGTACTTCTTTGTAACCCATCTGCGTTGCGTTCCAGAAGTTGGATGCCTTCAGCAATTTGTGGGCTTGCGATGGTTCAGAGGATCAATCCGGCTCGTGCTACGTGAAAAGATCCATAGGCGTCCTTCGGCTTTGCTGTGTAAGCTTAAGCAGCCTCGTCGTTACACGCTTGAATGATTACAACGTACGGTTCGTGAATATATTATATGCGAAGCTGGCAACCACGGCTAAGATTGCTTCGCGACTGTCAGATCGAAGCCTGGTTAAAGAAAAAGAAGAGCAGGTTACGGAGGGCCCAGTGGGACTGAAAATCTAGAGGCAGAAGCTAACATGAGTGGCACGTGATATTGCTTGGCGAGAAAGGTGACAGCGAGGTGACGTGACTGGGCACGGTCTCGCGTGAGAGGAAGCGTTTGCAGTTCGAGACGTTTCGATTTGAGGTACCTTCCCATACCCTGACTCACTATCAACACTAAGCCGTCTGGAACATTAGATCTTGCGCGGAAATCACGACACTCGCGCAAAGTCCTCTCAGGTCAGATCTCAAGAAGACAACGGCGTAGTTTGCGCCCTTCTATCCACAACTATGAAATCAGCCGACGAAATCGCCAAACTCCTCGCGGACAGCCAAGAGTTCATCGAAAAGCTTCCCACTGAACGTTCGCGCTCTGCCACCATCGAAGAGCTCGAGTCAGACCGGTCAAAGCTGATTGAGCTCGTGCTCACAATTCTCATGGATGGAGGCGATTGTCTCACTAGCGCTCTAAGCAAAAGCTTCATGAAGTCCAAGCTGGCAGGGGCCGAAGAGGCGCTGGGGCAGGCACGCGCTACAATGGAGGAAAACAGACGGATCATTTTGGAGCAAGCTCGTGAGCTGAAAGATCTTTCACTCGCCGCAAAGATGTACAAGAGCGACGGGTTATCAAGAGTACGTTAAGACTATGTTTCATTACTAAAATAGCTGATGTTGACTCATCGTAGACTCGCAAAGGTGTCGGAATCCGATGGGAATGAAGCCATGTCTCCCCGTGATCAGGGTGTCGAGAAGCGTCTGCAGCACCTAGATGATTTCAAGAAGCGCAAGTTTGGCGAGATGAAGTAAGTCACAGGTCAGATGATTTTGGCAATGAGGACCAACTAATGATGTACCAGCTCTCCGATGACTGCTGCGGTGTCCCCTTCACCACCGGTACTACAATACAAGAATTTATGGGTCACTTGCATCAGCTGCTTCACGAACAACCGCACTTGTGACGGCGAAGATACGTGCAGCGAGTGTGTCAAGAACCGCTGCAGCTGCAAGCGAGCTCGGTGTCAAGATTACCGGGCGGGATTGTGCAAGCGGCAAAGCTGTACTAGAGCGCACGAGGGAGACGAGAAGCGGTATAAGAATATCGTTAGCGCCGGACACGTCGCTAAGAAAGCGAAGGTCATTGCGAAGAGTGGGAACGGTCGTGTTGCTGGCAACGATGGCTCGTGAAAGCGTGGAGGCCGCGGCGCTTATGTGGTTCGAGCATAAATAGACTTGGAGCGGATTAGGGAAGATGTGCAGGAAGTTTCGTGCTATCCAGACTTGGTGGCACTCAGCCTTCTATAATATGCCGATATATTGTCACCACTGAGGTGCTCGCTCAACAGGATTGCCTCCACGTACTATCCCTGCCAAAAATCAGTATACTAATCAGTCTTCCTGGAATCACTTCAAGCTTTACAGCCCACCGTTCTCAAGCGTGCCAGAGTGGTCAGGAGGAATCCAGTCCGTCCATTGATACCTCTCCACTACTAATCGATCAGCGAACAACTCCAAGGTACACTACACGACCTATTTGCCATAACGCTCACTATTTAGCAACATTTGCTTGGCCTGGAACAAGCTGTACCGAGCTTGTATCACAGCATCTGAGCCTTCTACTAAAGAAGACACAGCGTGTGCGGAAGCTTCTCTACTATCCACCCCGTCCACGGCCACAATGATGCCATCGACACGACAAAGTCCTGGCAAGAACACAACAGATGCGATGAAAATCGTATTAAGAATCGACCTAGCGAGCGTCGAGCTACTCGCCAATTAAGAGTACCTCTTAGCCTGAACCGACGACGAATGTTTTGCAAAAAGAAACCCCCAGCGTACCGTCAAGCTACGGAATACCGTCTCCGCCTCTACATCATCTTTCACCATCAGTCTCTACGTTTCACGACGGCTTTGACCTTCGGCGCATTTGTTGTCCGCTGTCTCGGATGCGGAGAAGGGCATAGCTTACCTTTCGCACGGTATAGGTATGGACTCACAATTATGACTGAACCCGCCATAGACAGTAAGCGGCGCTTTGCCGATAACGGATACGCTGATCTAAAATTCCACGAAGTTGACATGCTTTACCGACATAGCTCTAGAACGAAGAGTGCTAAACATACGGACGAGGCGTTGGAGTCACACATGAACGACACAAAGATGAACATTATAGAGGGTCGGAAGCGTATGCACAAAAATTACAAGATCGACAATGAACAAGATGAACTCTACAGCAAGTCGAAGCAGAAGAGGATGCGCCGTTCCAAGAAGCGCAAGCGACTGTTAAAAGTTCGAGCTCCTTGACCCCTGAGTTGACGAGCTAAAAAGAGCTGGCTGCTTGTTGCTTGCGGAATTATAAATTGTCGCTCAGGAGATCTTCGATTCGCAACGTGTAGAATGGTCGGTAAGGCTTTGTCGTATCCTGAAGGCTACACTCTGAATGAGCGTAAACTGGCAGATTTGAAAATGAGTTCTAGCAGCCTCCTCGTGTACCCTAGACAGGTTCCGCTGTTGGTCAACTGAGAAGCGTACATCTCCGTGCATACGGCTCGACCACAGCTCTATTTACCATTCTGCCTGTCTTCAATTCTCGCTCACTGCTTTACTGGAAGACCCTGAACTGTTCTGAGATCTGATGGAGGAACAGATGACATTGGTACTCGTAGCGTCTTCAAGCAACGTACCACTACTCATTTGGCAAACATACAAGACTGAAGTAGTGATGCTTCGGACAGAGTGTTAACCTTTTTGCATAGCCTCCATCGCTTTTCCAGACATCTTGTGCACGCTCCTCAAACCAGATCGAAAGTCTCAAACTCGAACTTGGTGAAGCTGCGCATCATTTTCGCCCGCTTAGCACTGTCGTGGAGAACTTGAGACGCCTTCCAAGACCCCAGCCTCACGAAAGTCCGTCTCTCATTCCTGCTAGGTTCTTCCGCGACCACAATACCAGATACCTCGCAGCTGTTAGAGCTGTTGTGTTCCATGAGAACGACAAGTGTCAGCATGTATTTCCTGCCCTGCGAGTCGATTGGGGAGTCAAGGAATACTACACCAAGATTCTTCCACGTGGCGTTGAACAGTAGTCTTGTCCCATGCCATGTATTTCGGTCTGTGATGCGACATCTCTTGGTGAAGACGCAAGCGCTGATTGTGAGTGTGGCACCGACAACATCACCAAAAGGTGCGCTCTGATCTCGAAGCTTAAGCTCGTGGCTAACGAGTTGTGCCAATGAGTTATGCTGTAGAAGATCGTGGGCGAAGGACACGGGAATATTGACGGACGTCCAGGACCAGCTTGGGATGCGTCGCACGTTTGCTGTTTCGCTCATTGCGCTCCAAAAATTGCTAGTCCAGGTTAAAATGAATGGGAAAAGAGACAGCCAGTTGCCTGCGACGTATACAGCGCTTGATCCGGTCTTGTCCATAGCCGCTATTTGACGTGCTATACCCGATATAGCCAGTGCCCGGTCCGCCGCGAAGGTGAGCTGACGAGCAGTATAGATTTCGATGACGGCTATCCACAGATTACGGAAGCACTCGGAGTTGTCTATATTCCGCCCAAGTAGCGACGCCGGGCCAACATTATACTCGTTCGAAATTACTCGTACGCTGAACGTCTGGGCCCAATCTATCGTCCAGCCGTCGCGTCGGTTGTTTTCGTACTCGTCTGTCAATGGACACATGAAGTATGCCTGTTTACGGCGGTACTCTAGGATGCGAAGGGATAGCAGACGCTCCTGAAGGGCCCTATAAATTGCATGATGAGTCAAATTGTCCTTGATGAGACGAAACAGCATGGCTTACCATCCGCGCGTGGCTAATGCTTCCACAACATCGAAATGGTTCTCTCCGCGTGGATAGGCAAAAGCTTGCTCAGGTTCTCTAATCACGCCATCTTTACGAGCTCTCACGCCCAATCGCATGACTTGATCGGTATACTGAGACCGATCCTGAAGAAAACCTTCCGAGGCATCTGCGGGGAAAGAAGCACTGATGGTACAGACTGACCTACTATATATCGAAGGCATTTTCTCAATCTCGGTAATCTTGTCCTGCTCAAGGTCTTGTATGACGCATAGGCTATCGATCCAGATATGATGATAACCTAAGGCCAAAGTAACTTTGATGGCGTCTTGTATTGTTGCAGGCATGGAAGGTATGTCAATCTGTGCCCTGGACCCTGACAAACTTTCGATCGTGGTCTTGTGCCGCTGGTCTCCACCCCAGCAGTATGAGAGCGTGAGGTATGCAGGAACTTGATGCTCCGTGACGTCGACAATACGAGCCTCGATAACGCCGTTGTCATCTGTTGAGACTTGTAGCAAGCGAGCGGGAGCCATGTTGTCGTTTGTGTGCTCATGGTGATGACAGTGCAAACACTCTTCAAGCCAGGACTTTGATAAAGCGAGCGACGATGGTGAAGAAGGCATTCGCACAATGGGTTCGGTCATGGTATAAGCCTTGAGCATGCTCCCTGTGGGTCATAATTAGTATCAAAATCTCTTGAGTAAGCTCTCAAGGTATTGATCTACTCCAGGATGCGGTACGTACCGTCTGTGGCGACCAATTCCAGATGAGGCAGTTTTCCGAATATGGCGAACTCTTCTTTTGCTGTTTTATCACTTCTTGCCATGGTTTTTGACACCCAACACCGGCGTGGCCAAAGGATCGAGAAGCACTGGAGATAAAGCTTCAGATATGGCTTCTTTTTTGCATACAGGACATTTGTCTGCTCGAGGTCGCCTTGTTGCCCCGGAGTGCTATATCCGGATTTAGGGTCGCCCTCAAACTCTTCGTACTCGGTGAGTTGATCCAAAACGCCGCCTGTAAAGAACCCGGGTAGATCGGCGATGTGATCATCGAGATAACTATCTCCAGTATCAACTTCCAGTAACCGAAGATCGACACCGAGAGCCCAGCGTAAGAAGCTACAGTCGGAAAGCACAGCTGTCTTGACCGTCTCGAGTTCAAGACGGAAGCCTAAAATGTACTTGAAGTTAAAGCCATCACGGGACTCCGGCAAGTCGACAAAGATGTAGTCGCAATACTGGCACGAGTGCGCATCGTTCATAATGCGCGTCTGAATGCGTGTTGGCGCGATAGACGGTTAAAAAGCTAGAGAAGTGCTTAGAAGACGAGAAGTCAAATCCGTAGCACACAGACCGTGAGAGATGTTGTTTTAGAAAGCCGAATATGCGAGCTGACATTGCATGTCCAAATCCACTTGTCCGCGTCTGGTTAGCATCAGTCGCCAAAAGCTCTCATCACGAGTATGTGCATATATCAATTTGAGACAGGTAAAATGTCCAAAACAACATCGTGACATCTTAAGCCTTCGTCTCCTCTACAGCCCCCAAAATCTCCTCAAAACACCCCTTCACCCACCTCTCTTCAGCCTTCTCATTCGCACTTACAACCCTAATAACATACTTCCCACACACAACCGTACTCGTCAGAAAGTATTCTCCCTTGCTGTTCACCTTCTCGTACACTTCTTTCGTCCTACTATTGATATCTTCCAAGTACTGCGCCTCTGCGCTGGGCGTGAAGTCGTTCGTGTACGCGGTAGCGTCAGTGGATGGTGGTTGTGACGGCAGAATTTGGAACGTCGTCAGGCCAAATGCGGGTTCCGTAACGACGCTGAACATGTCGGGACGCGACTTCAACAAGCCGTGGAAGTACGTTCCCAAGTCGATGTGCTTGCGAATGAAAGCGCGCAAGCCATTGATACCATAGCTTCTCAATACAAACCACACCTTCAAGCTCCTGAACCGGCGTCCCAACGGGATCTGCCAATCACGATAGTCCGTCACCAGCCCTCCCTCCGTAAATTCATTGCGCAAATAGCTCGGCGTGATACTATACGTATCCATCAAATCCTTCCTGCTCTTAACAAAGAACGCCGAACAGTCGAAGTTCACGAGCAGCCACTTGTGCAGGTTAAAGTTGAAGCTGTCGAAGTGCGCAAGTGGTGGACAGAGGTGCTGATATTCCGGGCAGACGAGAGCAGACCCAGCATACGCTGCGTCGACGTGAATCCACAGGTCGGGGTAGTCTTTGGCAAGCTCCGCCATGCCGGCGAGGTCGTCGATGGCACATGTGCCAGTGCTGCCAAGCGTGGCGGTGAAGTAGAATGGCTCTAGGCCCTTCGCCCTACATTCCTCAATCACTTTCCTGAGCGACTCAGCTGTGACTCCGTAATCTGACTCTGCTGTTGCAGAGACCTTGCGGAATCGCGTGCCTGCGATGATGGCGGCTTTCTGCGTACTCGAGTGCGCGTGCTCGGAGCCCAAGGCGACGAGCTTTCCACGCATGTCGGCGGCGGCATCAAGATACTCCTCACTTTCAGGATCCTTCAAGTGTGCCAGGCGGCGTCTAATCAGACGTTCTCGCGCTGCGACGACGGCGGTGACGATGACTTCGCTGGCTGTGCCCTGGATGATGCCGCCGCCGCCATTCGGACTCGTGCTCAAGTAGCAGTCCGGTAATGCCAGGAGGTTGGCCACCCAGTCCATTACGATTGTCTCGAGCTCAGTTACAGCCGGCGAGCAGATCCAATTGAAGGCTGCAGCATTGAAAGCGCCGCTGTACATGTCGCCGATCATGGCTGGAAAAGACGAATTGCAAGGGAAGAACGCCATGTACTTTGGAGACTGCCAGTGTGTGAGACCGGGCACGATTACACGATCGATGTCGGCTTGAATCTTGTCCCATGATTCGCCTTCTTCTGGTGGGCCATCTGGAAGCAGTGGACGGAGGTAGCCGGGTTGGACGGACGGGAGGACAGGTCTTTCATGCAGAGTGTCGTAGTAGTCAGCAACTATGGCGGTATTAGCTCAATCTGGCGATGTCAGGGAGTCTTTGGGATGATTGTACTTTCGTCAATGGCTCCTTTCGCCGCGGTTCGGAATTGTGATGAATCCATTGCGGGGTATAAAGTTTTTGGAAGGCGTGAAAGCTCGAATGGAGAGAAATGCAAATGATCGAAACCTGCCTCTGGCGTCGATACTTTCGTCAATAACACAAATTGGGACGAGGAGTATTCATGGCGATGGTCCAGGTCGAGGTTCAAGTACCTAGGGAATTCAACCCCACTAATTCCGCACTCTTACCACTTTCGCTCTAGACTATCCGAAAAGCGGAACGCCAGAGCATGTAGGGCGCGCCTTTCAGGAATAACGTCCAGAATCTTCTTCGATGTCAGCAGTAGTGTACGTGTTCTAAGAAAAATCGACATTGGTTCTAATTATAGTTCAGGTAGGTACTGCGTGATGTCCCCAGCGAGCGAAGATCGAAGTACCCCCGAAGATTGCACCACCATATCATGGAGCAGAGGACTGCATTCATTCACGGAAACGTAGTCACCACCGGCTGTTTTCGACCGACTTGAACGCTCTTTATCTTCGCTCGTATGCTTCAGTAAGCATTATACTACCCAAGCATCACGTCATCGTCATTATTGAATGTCTAGCAATAATTGCTTGATTCAAAACTGCAGTCTATGTACAGGGAGTGCCATCCCAAGCATCTAAAACGCTAATACCCAACACTCCCAATTCACAACGATGATAAAAACCCAATACTCTTACAGTCCCCCCAAACAACCACCACCCAATCCCCCCTTCCCTCACGCACAACTAAACCCACAATCCATCTCCCTCTTTCCACCATCGTACTTCCCCACGGAGCACCTTGCATCACCCGAGCTCCAACTATCAGCCCCATACGCAAACATCACAGGATCCGCATCAACACCCCCAGTCCTAATCTCAAGCGTCAACGGCAACTTGCTAGTAACGCTAGCCGTCGGCCCGCCTTTAGCAAAGCTACCAATGCTGTTCTCGTTTGCGTCGTTGATGTGCGGGACTGCAAGCGAGTATTGGTCCTTTGAGGGGTCGGGCTTTTGGTATTGGGTTACGTGGACGCCGCATGCGCCTGGGGCGTACCCTTTGGGATCTAGAGGGGTTGGAGTTAGTTTGGTGGCTTGGGTGTGTGGTGTGAGGGGGACTTTACTGGTTGGCCCGTTGGAGTCGATGCCGCCGCCTCCCTTGCCGATTTTGGGGACGCCGCATTCCCATTTTTTGGTGCGCGAGGTTGAGATGTAGTTGTTGCCCATGTTACTGTTACAGTGTATGTCAGTGAAAGGTCATCCAGTCATGGGAGAAATAAGACGTACCCGTGATGGCAAAGGAACGGACCCTCATCACACTTCCGGAACGGACTCCCACCAAGACCGCCGTCACGATCGCAATCAACATATTTGTTGTATTGCTCAGCAAAGTCGTTTACTGGAATCGCCAACCAGTCGGCAACATATTTGACCTGTAGGATAGGCGTGGTGAGCCCTTCACCCTGCATTTCACCGTCTTTCTCAGAAAAGGTAATGCTGAATTCGCCGATGCGTGGGTCCGTGAAGAATTGTCGGCCGCCGACATAGCACACATTCCAGCCGGCACCGCCGACATTGTATTCTTTCTTGCCGTCGTCGCACTCGACTGTTGCTTTGCAGTTTGCTCCGTCCTTGGTTTCCATGTAGACTGAGCACATCTGGTTGTGCGACTTGAAGTCCCTGAATTGTATTAATTTTACCAAGTCGATGGGAAGTAGGGAGTATCAGATGGCGTACCATGCTTGTTCTGGGTCTTCGCCAAAAATGTTGTTGATGCCGAGAAGAGGCAGGATTATGCCTGCGATGTCCGCGATGTTGATTTTGGCGCGGGCAACGATATTTGAGACGGGAGAAGCTCGAACCTGTTGGCTCTGGAGCAGAATTGCTGCTGATGCTGCGACGACGCCGTTGGTCTTCATCTTGAAGAGTGTGAATATGGTATGATGGATATATATGTAGGTGTGGAAGATTGTTGAAGGTGGTACTGAAGCTGTGAATGAGATGCTGTGCGATGATGCTTCTTAATTCCAGCAGCAAGCTTCTCTCTTATACAGCTTTCAATGATGTTCATATTCTCCATGTCATGGCATGACGTCCTATGCTCGTGTAGCTTCGAGTGCCTGAAGTCGAGTTGGTATTCTTAGACCGACCAACACCTTCACACTGGGTGATCATGCGCTTGGGTCCGAATCTTCCAGTTGTAATAGGCCAACAAGCTGAGCCTCAAAGCTTGGTAGGTACATTTTCAAGATCGGTTCCATCGTTGCTGTATTCGTCGCTTCCATCGAGCGGGTCATCAGCAATCCTTCGCGTAGCATGGAGTGTCAAAGGCACTCGAACTGTGGAGTATCATGAATACTTCGGTGCTTACCCATGGCCCGTATAAGTCGCTACCATAGGTAAAGATCTGCTCCCAGGAGAGGAGAAGGCTTCATTTCCCGCATACGAGGCTGTAATGCTGTTGGGCCCTGCACGCTGATAGGCTCACGAGTCCACAAAGGGTCGAAAAGGTACTCAGCCTGGCAAGGGGAGAGCCGATACGCGAATGTGCAGGCGCCTGCACAGCGGCCCTATTTAGCCTCAAGATCAACGTTTCAAAATGTCTGGGTTGATTATTAGCCCGAAATTTGGTCACCGATGTCGCCAGTTCTATCTCTTTCAAGTTCGCCATTACGAAGGTGGATGTAGGAATAGCTTGAAAATGTCCTTAGCCTGGAATGAAAACAGTCTGGACAGACACTCACCATCAAAGGCTTCCCTTCGTTATGGAAATAGCGTAATGTCCATCCATACTCCTGTGTAGCGTAAATAAACCATATCGCGCGCGGCTACCTACCGCAGACCTCTACTCCACTCTCCGCCCTCTGAGCAGCCAAGCCAAATCCTTCGATCCCATGTAAGCACTAACCACGTGCAGATAATGGGCTGAAACAGGTACCGCCGAATTACCCCAAATACACAATGACGCAGTTGCTTGGCTCACTCACGCACAGCCTCCGCCCTCGAGCTCTGGGGTGGAGTTCTCGTGTAAGCATTCCTTTGCCAAGGGACATTGTAAGCACCGGTCTGGCAAGTTCCGTGTGTAAGGCGGAATTGTGAATGTCGTTTCTAGGTTGAGTGCGGATGAAGGTGTGTTGTGGACGATGTCAATGTGTCGTTCGAAATGAGGTGAAGCGGGGATGAGCAAGCTCCCTCTCCTGCACTTTCCACCTCGGGAGTCTTGACGACCACCATGAAGACACAAACATGCTAGAAGTAAAATATGACGCTAGGGTATACGCACTCCATCTACCATATCAATACCTCCTCCCAACCTCCACCCCTAGATTCTCATCCGGATTCGCAAACCCTCTTGCCTTGGGCGTCGCCTTCCCAGCAACATCCTGCGGAATCTCGCCTTTATATGCCCAGCCGCCATCCTGCATGAAGAAATCAACCTCATCGATGATATCCCACATCACGTCTTCGGCGATCTGCTGCTTGAAGCGCTCGCCGATTGCGCGAAGCTTGCGACCCTCAGAAATCTCCTTTTCACCGTTGCCCATCTGTTCGTCCTGACGCGTCATTTCCTCGGGCGGATACCAAAAGTCTGGGCCGAAATTGACCTGCGCGACACCGCCATTGAACAGCGAGACAGCGGGTATGTACCCGACCATACCATCATCAAAGCCCGCTCGCGCACCGGCTTTGACCGCCTCGACAGACGGCACACTCGCCGGCGGTAGAAAAGCAAGAAGATTCTCAAACGCAATGCCCACCTCCACGCCGTTCTTATACACCTTGATCTGGCTGTGCGGCAAGCTCCGTACACTAACATCCTCGTGGTTCGGAGAGGGATAGATCTTGGGCACGGGGCCGCGGTCGTGGTACGCCTCCACCATCTTCGTGACCTGGTAGTCGAGCTGCTCAAAGTAGAAGTTTCCCTTGTAGGGCACGGGGATGCGGTCGCGGATGATGTCGACGGGCTTGTCGAGCGGGTCCTGGGGGTTAGCAGTGTCGAAGCCGTCGCCGAGATCGACGGCGGGGTTGTATATGCCCTCGATGACTTTGCGGTGCAGGGACAGGGCGGGGAGTTGTATTTCGAGGCCAATGACGTCGCCTTCTTGGATGTGCTGGTCGGTCACGTACTCGACGGGTGCGGGCTTGCCGTGCGGCGGGCGCGCTTTCATATGTTTCCCCTTTGCGCCCTTGGGCAGCGGCTTGAAGATCTTGGAAGCGCGCGATCTATGCTGCGCTTCGAAGCGTGCGTCGGTGATGCCGTAGCTGTAGCCGTCGAAGCCTACGGGGCCGTCGAGCGGGGCTTCTCGTCGCGCCCAGCCCATGCGCACGTGTGGGCCCGGCTTCGTCTCGCCCGTCTTGGGGTCAATGGGGTCCTTGGGGCCGTCGACGGGTATGCCCTTGAGGATCTTGACCTCGTAGTACGCCCTGCCTTCGCGTGCGATGACGTTGCCCCGCCCCATGCGCCAGCCCTTCTCCTGGGTGATGATGGTGGCGCTGTCGTCGAAGTGGAACCACTTGTCCGAGTCCTCGTGGCTCATGCGCGGGCCGTACGGGCGCGAGTCGCTCTGGCGGTAGAACTGCTTGTGCCTAAACAGCGGGTCGGCGACGCAGTGCGTGTACTTGTAGCCCTTCTTGTTCCACGCCTGGTCGTGCGGCTTCTTGAGCTCCGTGGCGCCGTCTGGGGCAAAGATTGGCGTGGGCTCGTGGGAGAGGAAGATGGCATCTTTGGGCGGCTCATAGTCGAGGGCGCGCGGCTCAGGAATCGAGTAGCGCATGGGCGAGTCGGCAGACGGTCGCTCCTTCTTCGCCTGCTTGACATTGGGCGTGCTGGCGCGTGTGGATCCCGATGCTTCGCGCTTCTTGAGTGTCTCGCGCTTCTCTCGCTGCTCGCGCTCCCGCGGTGGAGCTTTGGGACGGGCACGCGCCGCGGCATCTGGATTTGGGTTCAGCGGAGACGAGACGGCGGGCGCATGGTCCTCCTCAATGCCGCGTCGCATCGGGGCAGGCAGCGAGGGCGTGTTCGAACGCGAGTTCTGCTGCGACTCGGCCATTGTGGGTGTTGGTGCGGAGAGGTGCCGGTGAAGGAGCTCTGTTGATGGCCGGCGCGGTTCTGCACGCGAACCCTGGAAATGTCGGGCGTTCCATTATCGATAACCCCACACTAACTTTTTCTCCGCCAGCTCGAACTTTTGCCTTTTGCGAACGACGACCACAGCCTGGACCACACTTCACCCTGACACCTCACTCACGTCACGTACCACACCATCGTCTACAATCACAGCGCACCCAACACCACGATGCCGAAACAGCCAAAGTCGCCCGGCGCAAGCCAGCGACACAACCCGCTCGCCGAAGAGTACGCACCCTCCGAATGGAAGACCAAGCCGGCGAAGCGCCAGAAGCGCAACAGGGACGATAAAGACGGCGAGCAGGGCTACGTCGACTCGAAAAGCTCGCGCAAGATCCTGGACATCGGTGAAGAGCTGCGCGAAGAGGACGAGCGGGAGAGCCGCGCGCAACAGCCCGAAGTCGCCAACCCCGCATTTAACTTCCGAGATCGCATAGGCGAGGAGGAGGTTGAAGGATTTCTAGAAGACGGCGGTGTGCCCGTGGACGACGACGACGAGGCGTGGGGCGACGACGACGAAGAGGTCGAGGAAGTCGAGATCGACGCCAACGACCTGGCAGCATGGAACAAGTTCATACCCACCGACGACAACCCCATCGTATGGCCGGGCGAGGAGGCGCAAGCCCAAGGACAAGGCACAGACCTGGCCGCCCTCATACTCGAGAAGATCGCCGCACACGAGGCCTCGGACGGCGCAGTGAAGCAGCCCGAGATCATGGGCGGCGGCGCACCAGAGGACGCTATCGAGCTGCCTGCGAAGGTCGTTGAAGGTATCGCATATTCCATTTCATCTTACCCGCTGGGTTTCGTACTAATATGTAAACAGTCTACAGCAAAATCGGCCTCATCCTCTCGCGCTACAAGTCCGGCAAACTCCCCAAGCCCTTCAAAATCCTCCCCTCAATACCAACCTGGGAGACCCTTCTCTCCATCACGCGGCCCGAAAACTGGACCCCGAACGCCATGTACGCCGCCACACGAATCTTCATCTCCTCGAAACCGCACATTGCACAAATATTCCTCAACTCCATCCTCCTCCCCGCAGTACAAGAGAACATCCAAGAAACCACCAAACTCAACGTCCACCTATTCAACGCCCTCAAGAAAGCCCTCTACAAGCCCAGCGCCTTCTTCAAAGGCGTTGTATTTCCCATGCTCACTGACGGCGCATGCACCCAGCGTGAAGCCACCATCGTCGCATCCGTCGTGCGCATGGTCAGCGTACCCGTCCTGCACTCCGCCGCCGCTCTCCAGCGCCTGTGTGAAATCGCCGCCGAGCAAATGAGCACCGATCCTGAAGCCGCGGGGCCGTGCAATATCTTCATCAAGACGCTTCTCGAGAAGAAGTACGCGCTGCCGTTCAAGGTTATTGATGCGTTGGTGTTTCACTTCCTGAGGTTTCGCGCCGTGGACACGAGTCGGGATGCGATGGAGACGGATTCTGTGGCGGGCGATTTGAGCCATACGGGGAAATTGCCGGTTATTTGGCATCAGTGTCTGCTGGCGTTTGCGCAGCGATATCGCAACGACATCACCGAGGACCAGCGCGAGGCACTACTAGATCTGTTGTTATCCAAGGGCCACAAGAGCATCAGCCCAGAAGTGCGAAGGGAACTACTAGAAGGCCGGGGCAGGGGAGTCATGCTGGAGCCTGAGGCGGGTGTAGACGGCGACGACACAATGGTCATGGGATAGACCTTTAGCTCCCATGGGAAGTTCACGACTGCATGTGCATATAAACGGCGTTACATATCTAAACTCGAATCCCCACACACCAACTACATCCCATCTACCCGCTCTTAACCTCCACCCCACTCTTCCCCTTGTAGAACGCCACATACCCCTAGATCCACCAAGTCAGCTTTCATCCCACCCCCTTGGACTGCACATACCTTGATCTTCTCCATGCCCTTCCCGGCCAACGGCTCGGGATAATACCACGCCGCGTCCTTGACCTCGGTTTTGTTGGTTGTTACCGTGTAGTATGAGGCGTCGCCTTTGTAGGGGCAGTGCGTGGAGGTCGAGGTGGGTGTGAAGTGTGATTGGGAGAGGGATGAGGGGGGGAACTATGATGGGGAGTTAGGAAGAGGTTTAGAAAGGAGGGAAGGGTTGGGAAGACGAACGTAAATGTTTCCGTCGACGACTTCCCACGTGTCTGTCTCAGCGACTACGACGCCGTTTACGGTTGCTGTTGCGTGGGGCATTGCGAATAATTCTAGGACGGTACAATTGCGAGTAGCTTTGAGAGTTTGGCGAAATTATTTTGGGAGTGTTGGGTAGTTCTTGGAGCTTTATACACGGATACAGAAGAGCGGAATGATGATGTCTGTTGCGACGGATTTGTCGATTGCGGAGTAGCTGTCCGGCTGTACCTAGGTTAATCGATAAGAGATGGGGCTGGGTTGATAGTGTCATTGTGCATGGTGCTGACTGAGCTTTGTCGGTGTTGGGTTGGGGAATGTGCCGATGTGTGGATTAGGAAATAGGTCTTGCGGTGTGGTGCGAGAAGATGGGAGAGGATTTGTGGAGCAATGAAATAGAGTGATGAAAGAGTCATTGATCATGATGCGAGCTCAACTCAGGAACAAAAACTACTGCATGCGAACTACCCACACTGTGATATTGAATATTTGTGACATGAGCGATAGAGACGTACCACGAAGTAGAGCACAAAATCGAAGCTCATGAGAACTTCTGGAAGCTGTCAATCATCTGCGCAGGAAGCGTCCGTGTCGCTCGCGATAACATCTGGTCTTCTATGTCGTGTTGAGACAACATTGTTGTCTGAAGGCAATTTTTTATAGGAGCAGAAACATATTGTTGCTCGCATCGACTAACAATCACCTCCTGAAGCCAAGAGCCCAGCCCAAAACCCCCCGATTCAAACGTACGGCAGTCGCCTCGAGCAGGAATTCACAATTGTGCAATAGTCTGGGCCGGACCACGTGGGATGCAAAGACCCGACCGCGGCTCTGTGCAGGTTGAGCCTCAAGGCTTGGTAGAGGTTACACGGGTAATGAGGATGCGAGAAGACTTCCTTTTATCCTTGCGCTGTACCAAGTGAGTATCGCTGCGGGTCCGCAACAGCGTTGGCGCCGAGCAGTAGGAGTGAGACTGGTGGGCCCGCACGGCAGGAGAAATAGTGAAAAAGTGTTCAGGGTGATTTCTTCGAGATTGAAGTCCACGGCGGAGGCAAGCGACGACACGGGCATTCATTCATATAATTGACGCGTGGGATAGCCAAGGATCGGCTTATAAAGGCTCGCTTGGTGAAATGGATGGTGCGGTGTGGCCGCGGGAGCGGCAGGCAGAGCTTTAATTGGAAAGGCTTATCTTTCAGCAGCAGAAGCAAGAACCCCTGCAAAAGTCTGTCGGTAGCTTTTGTTCGTCATTTGTGCCGCGCGAAAAAGTTGATCGACTCCAAGCCAACCCTTGATTCAACACCCGCAACCCTCTCCTCTCCCCTCTCCCCTCTCCCCTCTCCCCTCTCATCGAGAGCCATCTGCCATTGACCCAGCGCTGCCTCCCTGCAGCTTCACACCGCGCAATGGCCCCCAACATGCGGCCCTTTGCCGCCGCCAACCTGTTATCGCAGGCCGGCCGCCGTGCCTTCACCACACAGCGCCCTTCACTCCTCGCCAACAAAGCTCGCTGGACCCCGCGGCCAGTCCAGCACCAGATTGCCCTGCGCCAGTCCGTCCGGAGGGCATCGAACGAGACGATCCCGCCAAAGGTCAAGAGGGGAGGCTTCCGTGTACTGCGCTGGACATGGCGGCTCGCGTACCTGTCTGCCATTGGAGGTCTGGGCTACGTCGGGTACGGCATCTACGAGATGCGCAACCCAGATGACCAGCCCGACCCGCACCCGAGCAAGAAGACGCTGGTCGTCCTGGGTGAGTAATCAAGGAACACAAGACATAGCACGAGTATGATAAGAGCTGACACGCGACAGGTACCGGCTGGGGCGCCGTCTCCCTCCTGAAGAAGCTCGACACGGAGAACTACAACGTCGTCGTCGTCTCGCCGCGCAACTACTTCCTCTTCACCCCGCTGCTGCCGTCATGCACCGTCGGCACCATCGAGCACCGCTCCATCATGGAGCCCATCCGTAACTTCCTGCGCCACAAGAAGGCCGCCGTCAAGTACTACGAGGCCGAGGCCACCAAGATCGACTACGAGAAGAAGATTGTGTACATCGACGACGACTCGGAGATCAAGGGCGATTCTTCCAAGACCCAGGTGCCCTTCGACATGCTCGTTGTCGGTGTTGGCGCTGAGAATGCCACTTTCGGTGCGTCACATGCAGATTAGGAAGCATTGTGCACAGCTAACAATATACAGGCATTCCCGGTGTCCGCGAGAACGGCCTCTTCCTCAAGGAGGTCGGCGACGCACAGCGCATCCGCGCCCGCATCATGGACTGCTGCGAGACCGCCACTTTCAAAGACCAG